>Ga0180215_1000909_pt1 | contig 34471 bp, 24 predicted proteins | sample eDN3rd37CBELigBY_FD_128871 | JGI IMG/M metagenome (GOLD analysis project Ga0180215, IMG submission 128871) | Enriched backyard soil microbial communities from Emeryville, California, USA - eDNA 3rd pass 37_C BE-Lig BY (version 2) (version 2) | ecosystem: Environmental > Terrestrial > Soil >...
CCCGCAGCCTCCCCTCCATCCTGCCGAAGGCGGTCCCCAGGCGCCCCAGCGCAGGGCCCGTCTCCGAGAGGAGCTGCGCGTCCAGATCCACCCCGACCCGCTCCGTCGCCTCCAGGAGCCGCTCCGCGGGGCCGGCGATCCAGCGCACCAGCAGGAGATAGGAGACCAGGAAGACGATCCCCGCGGCGAGGACCAGGAGGATCAGCGCGAGCTCCGCTCCCTCTCCTGGCTGCCCCCCGGCGGAGGGCTGCCGGGATGCGCTCCAGAGCGGCACCAGCCCCGCCAGCACCAGCGCCGTCGCCACCACGCTGATGGCGGCGGAGTAGAGCGCGATCTGTCCGCGCAACGAGAGCCGCGCCGAGGATCTCATCCCTGGAAGCGGATCAGCGAGAGATACCACTCCACCAACCGCTCTCCGAAGAAGAGGTACTCCGCCGCTCCCAGGGCCAGGAAGGGTCCGAAGGGGATCGCACCTTCAGGCGGGACCCAGTCGTCCAGCTCCTCGTCGCCCGTGGGCTTCGGCGGCGCGATCGCCGAGATGGGCGACCTCGCGTCGGGGCCCGGGTGCCCGGCTCCTGTGGAAGCGTCTCGCGCTTCCGCGGAAACGCCGTCTGCTTCCGCGGAGACGTCGCCAGCTTCCGTGGAAACGCCGCCGGCTCCCGCGGAAACGCCGCCGGCTCCCGCGGAAACGCCTCCAGCTTCAGCGGAAACGCCGCCAGCTTCCGCGGAAACGCCGCCAGCTTCCGTGGAAACGCCGCCGGCTCCCGCGGAGCCGCGGTGGCCAGCCTCCGAGAATTCAGCCCCCTCCCCGGGCCGACCCGACCGCCGCCTGGCAATCCAGAGGAGGACCACCCCGATGACCGCGCCCTGTGACGATGCCAGGAGTGCAACGGGAAGGAGCGCCTTGGCCCCGAGCCAGGCCCCGATCATGGCGAAGAGCCAGAGGTCTCCGCCCCCGAGGGCCTCCTTCTTCAGCAGACGTTCCGCCAAGAAGCCGATCAGCCAGAACGAGGCGAACCCTGCCCCGGCACCCAGCGCCGACGAGGCGATCCCGACCCCGTCCGGCCGCCCCGGGATGAAGGCGGCCCCCATCCCCAACGCGATGAACGGGATGGTGATGCCGTGTGGCAGAAGCCAATAGTCGAGGTCGATGTAGGTCAGGGCCACCAGCGCGGCCAGGAAAGCAAACGCCGCCACCGCCCATGGCGAAGGCCCGAACTGCCTCACGCAGGCCACCGCCAGGAGCGAGGTCGCCAGCTCGACGAGTGGATAGCGGATGGAGATCGCCATCCGGCAGCCCCGGCACCTGCCCCGGAGCGCGATCCAGGAGAGGATGGGGATGTTCTCGTACCACGCGATCGGCCGCTCGCAGCCCGGGCATCTCGACCCGGGCCGGACCACCGAGAGCCCCAGGGGAACCCGCGCGATCACCACGTTCAAGAACGAGCCCACCAGCGCACCGAAGACGGCAGCCACTGTGATGAAGTACCACCCGGGAAGATCGGTCACGCTCACCCTGCCTCCTACCGCCAGGGACCCTAGCGGCAGCCAGCGGCCGGATCCAGAAAAGCACAGACGGTTCGCATCCTCTCGCTCCCCGGCGTGCCGTAGGTCCCTTCGCTGTGGCTTCTGCCAGCGCCTTCAGGCCCGAGCCGCCCTGATGCCTCCTGGTGGAGGAAGTCGGGGCAGGCGTTCCTTGGGGTCACGGCCTGTCCGACCGGGAGCCGGAGCGTTCGACGAAGGAGCCTAGGAAGCCGCCAGCCTTCTGGCAGGTCCAGCCCGCGCAGAGTAAGGTTCCAGCCCATGCACTGGCTCCTCGGCCTCATCGCTTCGCTCAGCGTGCCCCTCTACGCCCTGCTGATGCTGCCCGCCGTCCTGGCATGGGAGCGAGCGCATCTGCGGCTCGATCTCGCGTCGAGGCTCGCGGCTGCGGCGGCCCTTGCCCTTGCCTACGCGCAGCTCGCGGGAATGGCGCTCGGATTCACCGGCCTCCTCCGGCCCCTTGCCGTCATCCTCCTCCTGCTCTTGGGGCCGCTCCTCTCCATTCTGATCGGTCGCAAGGAACTGGGCCTCCCTCGTCTCCCTCGTCCCGGCCTCCCCACGCTGCTCGCAGCGGCCATCCTCCTGCTCTACCTGCTCCAGGCAGCCGCACCTCCCTGGATGCGGGACTCGCTGGTCTATCATCTCGCGCTTCCCCGCTCCTTCGCGATGGCAGGCGGATACGTCCAGCCCGACGACAACGTCTTCGCCTCCTTCCCCTTGGGCTGGGAGTCCATCCTGGCCCTGCTTCACACGCTCGGCGGCAGCCCCGACCGCTTTCCTCCCTTCAACCCCCGCTTCATTGGGGTCTGGACCACAGGCGCCGTCGCCCTTGCCACGGTTGGCCTCGCTCGGTCCGCTGGGGTCTCGGAGAAGCTCGCCCCATGGGCGGCGGTCTTCCTCCTCATCGTCCCGACGGTATTCGAGTTCGGTTCGTCGGCCTACGTGGAGCCGCTGCTCCTCCTCTACGCGACCCTCTCGCTCCTCGCGATCGTAGGGGTAGGAAAAGGAGACCTTGCGTTCCTGGTCCCCGGCGCGGTTCTCGCGGGACTCGCCGCCTCGGTGAAGTACCCGGGCCTGGCTGTCTGCCTTTTTCTGGCGCTCCTCCTCCTCGGCCACGGCCTGAGACAAGGCGCCGAGGACGCGGAGCAAGCGGTTCGGCGCGCCATCCGCTTCTCCCTCGTCGCCCTTACCGTCGCCTCGCCGTTCTACCTTCGCAACCTGATCGAGCGAGGAAACCCCTTCTTCCCTGTCGCAAACGATCTCTTCGGCGGCAAGGGATGGGATGCGTGGCAGACCATGGCCTACTCCATCACGCTGGAGAACTACGGCCAGGGTCGCTCCCCCTTGGACTATCTCCTCCTCCCCTTTCGGCTCTTCTCCACCACCGATCTTCGCATGGGCTTCGAGGGTTCGCTGGGCTTGGGGGTCGGACTCTGTCTCCTGGGCGGATTCCTTCTGATCCGGCACCGAGGCCCCGATCGACGATCGCACGTTGCCCTCCTCGCTTACGCGCTGCTCTGGTCCCTCTTCTGGGCCCAGACCGTCCAGCAGGCCCGCTTCTATCTGGTCGCGGTCCCAGCAGTCCTCGCGCTCGGACTCGCCTATCTCGAAACCCTTCCTGCCCGCCGGCGAGGAGCGACATTCGGGCTCCTCCTCGCAGTTGGCTCCGCCTTCTTTCTCCCGGCGGCGAACGAGCTCTGGAAGAGACAGGAGACCGGCGCTTGGTTGCGAGGAGAGCTCAGCGAAGAGGCCTTCCTCAGCAGGCGCCTCCCCGACACCTACCCGCCGATGCGGGAGCTCGAGTCGATCGTCCCCGAGTCCGGCAAGGTGTGGCTGGTTTGGATGCGGGGCTACACCTACTACCTGCGACGGCCCTACCGCCTCGATTCGGTCTTCGAAGCCTACCGGCTGGAGGCGCTCCTCGACGAGACCGAATCGCCCGATGACTTCCAGGCTGCGCTCGAAGACGCGGGAATCACCCACCTCCTGATCCATCGGGACTTCTTCCTCGTCGACGGCAACGCCGATCTGGAGCCAGGGCGTACGGCTCGCCTGCAGCGCCGCTTCCTGCGCCTGGTCTCCGCTGGTCTCCTCCCGACGGCGAAGAAATGGGGACCGGTCGAGCTCTATGAGACCCAGGGCGTCCGCGTCCTCGTCGGTGACGAATGAGCCCCACCTGCCGAATCATCCTCCTGTTTGCGCTGGGGCTCGCGCTCACGCTCACCGCGGTTCCATCTGTCTTCACCACCGACGAAAATCAATACACCTCGTATGCGAATGCGATCCGGCAAGGAGAGCTGCACCTTCCGGGGACGAGAGATCTGCCCCCTGCCCTGGGCCTCGCCTATTTCGAGCCCTTCGATCCAGCCCCACGCCCCGTACCGCCGTCCCTCCAGAATCCTTTAAAGTTCCGCGTAGCTCCGCTCCATGCGATCCTCACCGCCCCCCTGGTTCCTCTGGGCTGGTACGCACTGGTCGCGGTGAATGCATTTTCGTTCTGCGTCGCCCTCGCCCTCGTCTTTCTCTTCACGCGAAGATGGAGCCAGTCATTGTCTGCGCCCTGGCTCGCAGCCATCGCCTTCGGGCTTGGGACCCATGCCCTCGAGTATGCGCAAGGTGTGTGGCCCCATACGCTCTCGCTGGCCCTGGTCCTAGGGAGCTTTTATTTGGCTGCCATCTACCGGGACATGGGCAGGTGGCACCTCGCCCTCTTCGCAGGTCTCCTCGCCGGCGCAGCCTTCGGCGTTCGGAACCAGTCGTTGCTCTTCATCCCGCTGATAGGCGGCGGCGTCCTGCTCCTTGCCGGACAGAAGCGGTGGAGAGGCGCGCTGGCCTTCGCTCTGGGTACGCTCCCGGTGCTCATCCTTTACTCTCTGATCAACCACCACGTGAGCGACTCCTGGTTGCCCCTCTCTCGCGGTGTCTCCTATTTCCAGACCGGAGGCGGTGGCCAAGGTTACTCCACCTCCCTCGAGTGGCTCCTTGCCTTCTGGACCAAGGTCGTCGACTTCTCGCACCATCCGGCGATGGGTGCCCTCAAGCTGAGCTACATGCTCAAAGATCCGACCTCCGGCGCCATCGTGATCGTCGGCGCGATCAAAAAGGCCTGGCTCCAATCCTCCCCCTGGATCGCCATCGCCCTAGTAGGGCTCTTGGCTGCGTGGCGCCCCAATCCCAATAAGGAGGCCGATGGCCGCTCCCGCGAGCTCCGCGCCATCTCGCTCCTCGTCTTCCCCGTGCTGATCGCCATCTCGCTGAAGGGCTTCTCCTACGGGGACGGCCTCTCGTTCAATCAACGCTATTTCCTCGAGCTCACCCCCCTCGCAGCCATAGCCCTGGCGCTGATCCTCGATCGGCTGGATGTCCTCGGTCGGCGATTCTTCATCGCCCTCCTCTTCTCAGCGATCGTCTTCTGGATGGGCTGGACCTTCATCCCCCGCTATCTTCTCCTTGGGATCACCATGCAGGTCCCGCTCCTCCTGGGTCTCGTGGCGCTCTTTGGCTGGTTCCTCGCCAAGAGCGAGCGCGCTCCCGTCGCCCTCCCGATCGCCGTCGGGGCATGCATCGCCTGGGCGTTGGTGGCGCATGTCTTCGATGACGTCGCCGCCTCACGGCGCCTCCGCTCACAGAACCTCGCCAGGCAGCAGGCCCTGGATCCCATACTCGTCGACGGGACGGCGGTCTTCGCCTACTGGGGAGCGAAGGATCCCTATGGACCACTGCAGCTCGACCGGGATCTCCTGATCATCGACAGCGCTCCCGACGAGCCCAGAACCCTCCGACGCCTCATGGGAGCACTCCTCGACCAGGGCAGGAGGGTCTATGTGATCCCGCGAATGCCCCAGGAGAAGCTGATCGCGATGACCGAGGGCTTCGAACTGAGTGACCGCCGCGCGATCCCGGTCCCCCACTCCAACCGGCCCACCTACCTCGTCGAAGTCACACGCCCGGAGGCCCGTCCCAATCCCTCACTTGCCGGGGACCGAGCGGAACCATGAGTTCACCCTCAATCGCCCTGGAGACGCAGCGGAGCGACCTGCCGGGTCTCGGCCTCGCGCTCCATGGGATCGGCCTCTTCCTTTCCCTTGTCTGCGGGTCGATCGCGGCCTGGGGCCACGGACGGTTCTGGACCTACCCCGATAGCGAGTCCATGGTGGCGCTCTGCGTCCTGGCGTACCTCCTCTCCGCCTGGATCACCCCTCGACTCGTGCGCTTCCCAGGCGCCCGCTCCGAGCTGGTGGTCGTCGGCGTCCTCACCCTCGCCTTCCTCGGTATCGTTGGCGTGGTGGCTGCGCTCCGTCTCTATTATTCTCGGACCTTCCTCCCGACCGCGTTCCTCTGCGCCCTGATCGCGCAGATCGGGATCGGACGCATTCTTCGAGGCCGCCCAGGCCTCTTCGCCGTGGTCCCCGGCGGGATGGCGAAGAGCCTCGAGGGACTCGGACGCTCCGACTGGCTAATGCTCGATCGACCAGAGACGCATCCGAACACCCGAGCGGTGATCGCAGACCTCCACGCCCCCCTCGGCGAAGACTGGCTTCGATTTCTCGCAGGCTGCAGCATCCGCGGCGTCCCCGTCTACCATGCCGCCGTGGCCTATGAATCCGTCACCGGTAGGATCTCCGTCATCCACCACTCCCGCGCCGACCTCGAGGGCTTCTCCATGCGCCCCGTCTATGGTGAATTGAAGGTCATCCTAGAACTCGCCCTGGTAGCCATAACGACGCCGCTCTGGCTCCCCATCACCCTCCTGGTCGCCCTCGCCATCAAGTTGGAGTCGAGGGGTCCCGTCCTCTTCTGGCAGACCCGAACCGGCAAAGGCGGCAAGCCGTTCCGGATGGTGAAGTTCCGAAGCATGTATCTCGACGCCGAAGACCAGGGCCCAAGTTTCGCGCAGGAAAACGATGCGCGCGTCACACCGATCGGCAGGTTCATTAGGCGTTACCGCATCGACGAACTTCCCCAGATCTGGAACGTCCTCAAGGGCGAGATGAGCCTGATCGGTCCACGCCCGGAGCAGCTCGAGTTCGCCGCCACCTTCGAACGCGAGGTTCCCATGTACGCCTTCCGTCACCTGGTTCGTCCCGGTATCACGGGCTGGGCCCAAGTGAACCAAGGCTACGCTGAGGACACTGACGAGACCCGCATCAAGCTCGAGCATGACCTCTACTACGTAAAACACTTATCATTCTGGCTGGATATGATGATTGCTCTTCGCACTCTTCGGACGATCGCAACTGGATTCGGGTCACGGTAACGATGAGAATCTGGCTAACACAAACAACCGAGCCGTATCCTTTTCTCCACGAATCGGCGCCGATGAGGACCACGATCCTCGCCGATGAGTTGGTGAGGCGCGGACACGAGGTCACCTGGTGGGGCAGCAATATCGAACACCGGCGTAAGCAACCACTGGTAGCGGGCATCTACACGATCGCTCCCGGCTACACAGTTCGGCTCCTGCCAGTCCCCGCCTACACGCGCAATATCTCGTGGAGGCGATACCGGGGCTACAAGTCGCTGGCGCGAAGCTTTCTGCAGGAGGCACCGAGCCTTCCGCCCCCGGACATTGTGCTCACGGGGCTCCCTGCTCACGACCTCACCTACGCAGCAGTACGATTCGCAAACCAACGAGGCATTCCGTCGCTGGTCGACGTTCAGGATCTCTGGCCCGACTCCTTCCTTGAACTTCTCCCAAGAGGACTGAGATCCCTCGGACGAGTCGGCCTTTTCGAGGATTTTCGCCGTGCTCGCTTTGCGCTCACGAACGCCTCGGGAATCATTGGAATCTCCAATACCTACCTGGAGTGGGGCCGCTCCAAGGCACAGCGTTCCGCGCGGAAGGAGGACGGAATCTTCTACCTTGGCAGCAACCCCCTCCGTACACGCCAGTCAACCTCATCAGAAAGCGTCTTTCCCGACTCTCCCAGTAGCGACAGAATCGTTTTTGGCTTCCTGGGTGTCTTCGGGCACACCTACGACCTTCAGACGATATTATCGGCGGCGCGACTCCTGGCCAACCGAGGGGAACACCGCGCTCATTTCGCACTCGCTGGGACCGGAGACTTCGCCGCAAGGCTAGCGAGCCAGGCGAATGGGCTCCCAAATGTGAGTTTTCCTGGTTGGTTGAATGCAGAGGAGGTCGAATCATTTTTACATCGGCTAGATGTCGGACTGGCCACCTACGCGAAGGGCGCCCCCCAGTCTTTGCCCAACAAGCCGTTCCAATATCTCGCTGCTGGGAAACCCATCATCTCCTCACTTCCTGGGGAGCTTCGTGAAATCCTGGAGACGTCCGAAGCTGGCCTAAACTACACTGCGGGAGACCCCGAGTCGCTCGCCGCCGCCGTTCTAGAATTCATCAATTCGCCGACCCAGATTGCGTCCATGGGTCAGAATGCATACTCACTTTTTCGATCGAAATTCAATGCCGAGACAATCTACCCACAAATGGTGGACCACCTAGAGCAGGTCTACGCTCAGAACTCGGCAACTAACAAGCACCCACGCCGGCCGCAACGCTAAGGCGACGAGCACAGGTCTCAAATCCGTCCGCGGATCTTCACTCAGCAGGAAGAACCTGAACCCCCACCGATCTTCTCTGATAGGTGGCAGCCACCGCGGAACGGATCTCTTGCACCTTTGCCTCCCAAGATTCCGAGGCGACGCTCTGCGAGCGGGCAGCCCTCGGAGTTCTATCAACGAGCGCATCCCGCACGGCTTGCAAAAAGGCCTGCCGCCCGGCCGCAACCCGGCAATGGTCCAATCGGGCCACCTCCGGAACGGGCGTCGAGACCACAGGGAGCCCCGCAGCCAGATACTCCCGCACCTTGAGAGGATTCGAGCTTCGTGCAAGTTCGCTATCGACGAAAGGCAAGAGAGCCACGTCAAAGCCCTTACACCATTGGGGGAGCTCCTCGTAAGGCCGGCGTCCCATCATATGAACGTTGGTCGCACCAGCTAGAGGTTCCAATGAAGTCTGCACCTTCCCCAAGAGAACCACCGAAGCATGGGCAAAAGCGTCCGCCACCGCCCGAACCAGCGATAGATCGACCCACTCGGCCATGAGGCCGTAGAAGCCGATCACAGGCCTCGGCAAAGCTTCAAGCTCAGGGGGTAAAGGAGTCGACGAAGAGAGCGCCTTGGAGAAATGCTCGTGATCCACTCCATGGAGCACCACTCTACAGTTGGAGTTGAACGGCAGCTTTGCCTCTCGTAGCCGATCGGCCGAGACGAGCACGAGATCAGCGCGACGAGCGAGGGTCCCCTCCATCTCCCCGATTTCGGCCGGGGCGCCAGCAAAGGCGGTGAATTCATCTACACAATGATAGACCACCAGATCTTCACCGAGGCTTCCCGAAACAGGTGCAGAGCCAGGAAGAAAACTCCATGAGATCGGCCGCTCAAACCTCAGTTGGCGCATTGCGCCCAGGATCTGGGCACGAAACACCGAGCTGTTGATCCGCCTTGCCAGTCCGCCAAATGCCGGCAGCGCTAGGGGGCCCAGCACGTAGATATTGGGCCAGGGCTCCGTGACCCCTCTGACGACGTCACCAAGCTTCTTCACCATCCTCCTTAGATCATGGGAACTCGCGGTAGGTCGGCGGTTCGAGACGGAATTAATCCAGAGGATTCGATTCTCTCGGGCGAGAATCTTCATTATATGTGTCTTGGAGAGGGGATCCCCATCCCAGTCATTCGAGAAGCAGACAATATCCCTGCCCCTCAGTGCATCCGTTTGATTGAGTTCGTGGGAATGGATCATGAACAAGCCCTCTCCAACACAGCGTACGGGCAGGCAAATTGTCCTGCAGGAAGATTCGACGTTTCCAAATGGCGGTGCGCTAGTTGCGCAGCCGGGACTTCCGACTCAGGCTCTTCATTCCTCGATTCTCCTCCGCCCAGCAAAATCATACTGGCGGACTCGAGACCTGGACACCATCTCTAAACCGTCGATCACGCAGCAAGAGAACTGAGACGAAAAAGGACAAAACGTAAGAAACCGAGCTCACCACTGCCAAGGTCCAGCAGGCATCAACGATCGTCATTCCTCTATAGTTGGCGACGAGCAACGCCCCCAGAACCAGAGAGGCGCGGAGAGTATCCCAACCAAACTGGATCCCAAACCTCCTTCGAAGCAGAATCGTCTGTGAAACAGGGCTCGATACAAGTTGAAATCCACCAGCCACAGCAAGCGGAATTATCAGCTCCTCCGAGGGTGCAAATGCGGGTCCAAAAACGAGGACAACTACCTGAGAACGCACAACCAATGCCGCGACCGCCCATGCACAAACTGCGACTCCCGCTAGAAGTGCAACTGATTGCCAGAAGATCCTCTCCTGCTCACTACCTTTGACCTTTGAGAAGGCCCCGGCGTAAGCCTGGCCAATCGAATCTCCAACGGTCTGCATTGGGATCCCGATCAGCCGCTGTGCTAATGCAAAGTACCCTGCGGCGGCCGCTCCGAAGAATCCACCAATGAGGACCACCGGAAGGTATAGCCCTGCATTGTTTACAAGTGTCGATGGAGCTGAGATCAACGGAAGGGAACGAATCCGAAGGCCGCTCCGGAGCAACGCTCTCATGTTCAGTCGGTGATCGGCACTCCTCCCACCAGCAAGAGCTCGCAGGGGGCTAGCCGCTCCGAGGAATAAGCCCATGGTTTGGCCAAGGGAGATGCCGAAGGCCCCTGCGCCAAGGAGAGCGAAAACTATCTGCGAGATGACGCTCGCGATCGACTGGCGCAGACGCAACCTCGACACGGATCCGAAGTGGCGGTTCGCAGTCAACCAATGGAGGACGACCCGGCTCGAGCCACCGAGCAGCACAGTCACCGGCAACAGCAGGAAGACAGGATGAGCACCGAGTAGTACTGCTGCACCAGACAATATTCCGACGAGGAGGGATACCGGGACCGTCGCTCCAAGAGCCAGTCTCGTGAATCTCTCCGCACCAGAGTTCGTCCGAGCCAGTAGGATCGACTTCTCAAACCGGAGAGATGCCACCACCACCACCCAAGAATACACGGCAGCAAATGCAGCGCCAACACCGAAATCCGGAGGACTGTAGAGTCGGGTGAGAATGGGCGCAGCCAACAATGCGATAGCTTGAACGCCGACTGATCCTAGACCGACCTTAGCTACGCCTCCAAAATAGGCTTTCGCTCCTTCCCACATATCAGGCATGGATTCCAGAGATCAAATCTGGCTCGGGCCTTGGTTCCCCAATTGCTTCAATGAGTTGTTCCTGCTGCTCCTCCCATCGACAATCTCTCCGGTGCCTAAGCGCCTGCTCTCTTAGCACCATTTCATTCGCAAAAAGATGATTGATCGCTCGAGCCAGACCTATTGAATCTCCACCATCATCAGAGAGCACAATCCCGCCACCGGTGCGCTCGATGAACTGCGCCATCGGAGGGTTCGCTCCAACCAACAAGGGAGTCCCACGAGCCGCGGCCTGAAACATTCGATTGGGTGCGCATAGCCAATTGTTGTCCGAACAGTTCTCATACAGGACAATGCTAGCCACCGCTCGATCGAGATATCCCACAATCTCAAACTGGGGAACCATACCAACGAGAAGGACTCGATCGTCGAACCAATCATACTCTTCACGAAAACGTTCAATCTCCTCGACCGCTGAGCCTCCAATTACGATCAGCTTTGCCCAGGGAAGGTCTCCTATCGCCGAGATCAACTCTCTAAAGCGACGCCGAGGAGCTGCTCCACCCTGGGCGAGGAAGAACCGAGAGCTTCCGAGCCAGGAGACGACTTCCGCCGGGAGGTCCTCGCCAGCGGCCGTGGCAAAAGCGAGGTCCGCCCGGTTCTCCAGTACGACACTCTTTCCGGGAGGAATCGAGAGGTGACCCTCCACGATTTTGCGTCTGCTTTCGTTCGCGAAGATCAGCTTGTCCACTTTGCGAGCCCAGTATGACATCAGGATTCGTCCGATCCTCGTGGCCAGCCATCGATCGCGAGGAAGCTCGTGCTGGTCCCAGATCACCCGTTCAACAAGTCCAATCTTGCGAAGCCCAATCGCTAGCGGCAGAAAATAGAAGAACTCCCGGCAGTGCAGCCATAGCGTGTGAGGCCTTGTTCTAAGTGTTTCGATAAAACACCACCAAAACAGTTCAATAGCCTTGAAGATCTGCCCTTTCGACTTGGCGAAGAAGTCTACCGAGGCGAGATGTAAAGTCTTGAAGAAGACGCCTCCGGATTCACCCTGCTGCGCAATGTTCGCTTCCTCGTGCGCAAGAATCTTGATGGTATGGCCGAGTGAACTGAGTGTTTCGGACTCCTTCCGCACACGGTCGTCAAAATGCAGACCATTGGTTTTGAGAAGCATCAGGACGCTAGCCACGCTGCCAATCCTCAGTTGTTGCCGTTCTGCAGCTCTGCTATCACGGATCGACTCACAGTTGATCAGCTTCAATCCGACCGTTCAACCGGCTTCGGCGGGTAGATTGCGGGTTTCGCGCCAGGAGAGGTGATCGTACACCTTCCGTCCAAGGGTAGCAATTCGCCCCGCTCCAGTCGGATCAGCGTTGAACTTGCGTAGCCGGCGGGGATTCCTACAATGGCGAGCTTCCGTGACCCTTCGGTCCGGCAGCAGGTTGATCATGAACGCTGTTGATGAATGGAAGGGTTTGGAGCCGAGGCCTTTCATAGGTTCTTGTTGGCTCGAGTCGCGAATCGATGCTTGCCCCCTTCGATGAATCGGAAGCGAATTCGGTGCCGGAGCCGTCTATTCGACGCCTTGGCGATCGGAATTCGCTGATCTTCGCCCTGCTGACCGCGTTCCTCGTCCACTTGGCCTGGTACGCCCAAGGCATCGCCCACGGCGGCTTCGCAAACCTCGACGTCGCGGGTATCGCCTACAACGCCAGGCTCCTCCTCGACGGGCAACTCCCCTACGTCGGGTCCGCGGAGGTGAAGCCGCCGGGGACCTTCTTCCTCTTCGCCGCGCTCCTCTCGATGGGGTCGATGCGGCTCGTCTGGATCTTCGCGGTGATCTGGGCGACCCTGGCCTCCTACGCGACAGGTCGCCTGGCCGGGGCGATCTGGGGGCAGCGGGTGGTCCCGCTCGCGATCCTTCTGCACGCAGGTGGATCACTCGTCGCCACCGAGGGGGACATCAACTACTCCTTCTGGGCGACCCTGCCCTTCACCGCTGCCGCGGCAATGAGCCTGGGGGACGGGACAAAACGTCGACGTTGGTTCTTGATCGGGGCGATCGCGGCGTTCTCGTTCCTCTTCAAGCAGAGTACGGTCCTCCTTCTCTTCGTGCTCATGCTGGGGATCTGGCAGGAGTTCGCCCACACGCGCAGCTTCAAACGCTCGCTGCTCCGGCCGACCGTCCATGGTTTCCTGGGCGCCGGGTTGGTCTTCGGAGCCTTGGCCCTCCCTTACCTGCTGCAGGGCGAGCTGGCCGCCCTCCTCGCGGGTCTCGGCTTCAGCGGCGGTTGGTGGGTCTCGTACGCGGAGACGGCGGCGAGCAGCTCGGGCAACGTGGCCTGGGCGCTTCTGGACGGGATCCGCTGCATTGGAGAGAAGCACTACCTGGGAAGCAGCCTCGTTCTGCTGGCCGTGATCCCATTCTCCGGCCGATGGCGACGTTTTCCCGGCGACCTCCCCGCCCTCGTCTTCCTGCTCGCTGCGCTCGGGGGGGTGGCAGCGACGATGCGCTTCTACCCACATCATCTCGCCCAGCTCTGGCCCGCCCTCGTGGTCCTTGGACTCCGCCCGTCTGGCCCGATCCATTGGCTGCTGAACGACCGGCTGCGCGGCGCGCTCCTCCCAGCGGCAGCCGCGTTGGGGCTGGGCGTCCTTGCCTCCACTCATTTCTGGATCCAAGGACGCAACGACTACATCTTTGAGCGGGATCAGGTGGTGATGGATGTCTGCGAGGAGTTGGCTCCGCACCTCGGCGACTCGGATTCGGTCCTCGCCCTCGGCTGGCCCGCCTGGAGCATCTACGAACACTGCGGGCGCAGGGCCCCAGGGCCCATCTATAAAGACATCACCTTCATCATCACCGCCAACACCAACACCTGTATGCGCCGGTCCGATCCGGTGAGCCTCCTCCCGGGCCCAGCTGCCGATCGCTACCTCGCCGACTTCGATCAGAATCGACCCTCCGCGGTGCTCTGGTACCGGGAACACCTCCCGGGTGCAGATCCCGCCAAGGACTGGGACGATCTCTCCGCGAGACTCGGTGGCTACGTAGAGACCCCGATCACGCAGCGATTCGTGCTCTTCGTGAGGCCCGACCTCGCTTCGAGAATCGACGTCGTTGGCAGGCGTGAATCCCGGCGGCAAGCGTCCCTCCGATGAGCCGCCGGTGCCTCGACGAATCCGGATCCAGTGATGGGCGGGATCAACGACCGCTGCGCAGGTGGATGGCGGCGGCGGATCGTTCTGCATCGCTCGCGCTCGGGGATTCGAGGACGTCGAGCCAGATTTCCCTCGCCTCACCTTCCCGACCGACCGCTCGGAGGACCTCCGCTCGTTTCAACCGGATCCCCGCCCCCTCTCCATCCTCTATCGCCGGAAGCGATTCCCACCTCTCGGCGTTCTGCCGGACCTCTGCCAGGAGCCGCCGGGCCTCCCCATAATCCGGAAAGCTGGTCAGGAGCGCCACAAGCCCCTCTTCCGCTCTGCTGAAATCCAGCCCCATCGCCCACACCACGCCGAGGTTGTAGAGGTAGATCGGCTCGTATGGCCTCGCATGGGCGAGGTCTTCAAAGATTGCCGCCGCCTCGTCGAACCGGCCGCTGGCCGCGAATGCGAGCGCCTTCGCTTCGAGGGCGCCACTCCCCATCCCATCCCCGACGCCGCGTTCTCGGTGTAGCCGATCATCGATCGCTTCGGCTCGGTCGAGGTGTGGGAGCGCCTGCTCGGACATGCCGGCGCGGGTCAAGGCGATTCCGAGTTGAACGAAGGGGAGGGAGTTGCCGTCGGGAGCGTGCTGGATCGCCTCGCTCCATAGCGTGATCTCGTCACGCCAATCGCCGACTCGCAGGTAGCTGGCACTGGCGAAAACGGGGACGAGGACCGCTGCCCCCATCCAACTCGCCCGGAACGCCTTGGGACCCAGGCTCGTCACGGCTGACGCAGCCACGGCGGCGAGGGCTGCCGCCGGAAGGTAGAGAAAGCGATCGGCAGCCACCACCTGAAGCGGCAGCGGAACGAGGTGGCTCACCAAAGCGATGGGGACGACGACGAGCGCTGCTGCTGCCAGCCCTGGCTCTCGAGGAAGGCCACCAGCTGGTCTCGCCGCACCGTCGCCTTCGCGCTGGCCAGCGAGCTGACGCCTGAGCCTCCGCCTGGAGGTGGCAAGGAGCCAGACGATCAACAGCAGCACCACGCAGCCCAGCGCGACCAGCATCCAGTTCGGAATCCAGATCGAACCGATCTGGGTCCGCGGCCGCAGCGGGTCCAAGAACATCCAGGTGTAACTACCGATGGCCTCCGCCGCCGCGCTCAGCCGGCGCCACGGCCCGAGGTCGGGCGCCCTCGTCGGTACGCTGACGTCGGGAAGGACCCGGACCCTGAGCGCCGCGTACACGAGGCCAACGATCACGAGCGGGACGAGCCGCGAGAAAGCCTTCGGCTCACGAAAGCTCGGGAGAGATTCCCGGCCCATCAGCTCCACGAGGAGGAGGGCAGCGAATCCCGCGACCGCCACCTCCTTGGAAAGGAGCCCCATCAGGAGACATAGCGCCGCTGCCCAACGGTATGCCGGTCGAGGCCGATGGATGACGAGGGCGGTGAGGACGAAGAAGGCGGCGAGGAGGTCGGTCCTCCCCGAGATCCAAGCGACCGCCTCGGTGAGGCGAGGGAGGACGCCGAAGAGGGCGGCTCCCCCTGCGGCGGCAAGCGGCCTCGCCCCCCATTTTCGTGCCAGGAAGAAGACGAGTGCTACGCAGAGGAGATGCAGGAAGACGTTGGAGAGGTGGAAGCCCAGGGGGCTTCCGTCCCATAGCTTCCAGTCCCAAGCGAAGCTGAGGGTGACCAAGGGGCGGTAGAACGCTCGGGTCGGGGCCCCTTCCGGCCCACCGAAGAACATCCGATCGAAGTACGCAGAGATCGGCTGAAGCTCACGAATGCTGGGTTCTTCAAGGATGAGGGTGACATCGTCCCAGACGAAGTCACCGAGGGGTGCGGCTGAGTAGGTTCCGGCAACGAAGAGGAGCACCAGGACCAGAAGAACCCCCGGTCGATCCCATCTGCTCGGAGCAAGACCGTAGGCGGGCGCGGCTTTCGACGAATCCATCTCAGGCCGCCGTCTCTTCGCCTCTTGCGTGGGCAGCGCCGCTCTCCAGCGTGCGGCGCATGAAGAGATCCTCCAACGTCTCGCGGTGACGCGCGACCGAGATGACGCGTGCACCGTCACGGACCAGGGATTGGATTGCCTGATCGGCGTCGCCCTCCTCGGCGAAGGTGAAAGCCCACCCGTCTCCCTTCGGAACGATCCGGAGCGCCTTCTCTCGCAGCTGGGAGACCAGCACCTCGGGGATCCCCTCGGCGATGACGTCGACGGCCCGCGCGCCCGCAGTCAAGAGATCCTCCAGCCGGCCTTGATCCCGAAGCCGCCCTTGAAGCATCAATCCCACTCGGTCGCAGATCGCCTCCACGTCAGGGAGGATGTGGGAGGAGAAGAAGACGGTCTTGCCCTCCTCCTTGAGGCGAAAGATCACCTCTCGCACGTCCTTCCGGCCGATCGGATCCAGTCCGCTCATCGGCTCGTCCAGAATCACGAGGGAGGGGTCACCGATCAACGCCTGGGCGATCCCCGCCCGCTGGACCATCCCTTTCGAAAAGCGCCGTAGCGGTAGCTTCATCGCCTTGCCCAATCCCACCAGGTCGATCAGATAGGGAACCCGCGTTTCGAGCACACTCGATGGGATCCCTGCGAGCCGCCCTGCGAAATATAGGAGCTGCGTGGGGTTGAGAAAGTCATGGAAGTAGGGATTTTCGGGCAGGAAGCCCACATGCGAGCGAGCCTGTCGGGAACGGATCGGGCGGTTGTAGATGAAGGCGTCACCAGCAGTCTGCTGGATCAGACCGACCAACATCTTGATCGTGGTGCTCTTGCCAGCGCCATTGGGGCCCAGGAAGCCGTAAATTTCACCCCGCTCGACCGCGAGATCCAGCGAGTCGACCGCCAACACCCGCCTTCGGCGCAGACCCAGATGAAAGACCTTGGTGAGCTCCTGGGTGACGAGGATCTCTTCCGCCATCGCGCACGAATCTCCTGACGAATCGTATCTCGGGATGGGCCGACGCTAACCCAAACGGTTTCGCGGGAACAGCACTTTGCACCCCATGGTCCCATGCCGCGTTTTGGCGGGCCTGCCGCCGAGTGCCGTGAATTGGCAAGGATCACCGGGGTGCGCAGACCGCGAGACGGGGTTTCACAGCATCCTGGGACGAAAAATTGACCAGGTCGACCTCTTCGCTCACGCTGGCATCGCTTTCGCAAAGAGCCCTCACCATCTCGCCCAGAACCCAAGTCACCGCGGTACGAGGTGTCCACCCAGGGCGAGGAAGGAGCATGAAGATGATCAAGAACCTGAAGAAGAAGAGCGTCCGTGGTTTCACCCTCATCGAGCTGATGATCGTGGTCGCCATCATCGGCATCCTCGCCGCCATCGCGATCCCCAACTTCCTCCGCTACCAGCTCCGCGCCAAGTCGGGCGAGGCGACCGTCAACGTCGCCGGCATCAAGACCGCCGAGGTCGCGTACTTCGGGAGCAAGGACGAGTTCGTCCCTGCGGACCTCAATCCGGAGTTGAGCGACGCGGGCGTGCGGCAGCCCTTCACCACCGCCCCTGGCGATGGGTGGTACGAGCTCGGCTGGATGCCCGAGGGCCGCGTCTACTTCAGCTACCAGGTTGACGCCGAAGGCCAGGGTGGACAGGCGAGGTTTACGGCCTCTGCGGTCGCCGACCTCGACGCCAACGGTGACGTTCAGTGCTGGGGCGTCCAGATGCCGATGACCGGCTCGTTGGAGGAGGACGAAAGCAGCGTCATCGATGGCCACGCCGCCTGCCTCATCTGGGATGCCTCCCGCATCTCGCAGGTTCACAAGGCCTCCACGGACGCCTTCTACTAGGCCATCAATCCAGCTGTCCCAAGCCTAAAGCTAGGCTAGACTCGAGGACGCCAGGGACCAATCCCTGGCGTCCTTTCTTCGTTTTGGAGACTCGCGATGCGAGCGCCGGCAAAGAGTCCACCATCTCCCCCTCGCAGTCGGCGATGGACCCTGGGCCTGGTGGCCATCTCCCTCGCCGCAGCGACCCACCTGGTCCACCGCCAGTTCGAGACAGGGGCCGCCGATGGCGAAGCTTCGGTGATCCTTCCGAACGTCGAGGTGCTCCGAGTCGTCAGCCTCGGTCACCACACCTCGCTCGCAGACCTCTACTGGCTGAAGTGGGTTCAATACGTGGGGACACCCAGCGAGGTCGACAAGGGATGGCCGCTGCTCGAGCACCTGACGGAGCAGGTCGTAGGTCTGGACCCTCGATTCGCCTACGCCTATCAGGCAGCCGGCGTGGTTCTTGCGTCGGCGGATCGGTACGACTCGTCGAACTCCATCCTCGAGAAGGGGATGAGGGAGATCCCGGATCGCTGGCAGCTGCCTTTCCTGGCTGGAGTCAATCATTGGCACGGCCTCGGTGAGCTCAGGAGCGGAGGCGAGTATCTGCTCCGCGCCTCGCAGCTCGCCGGGAGCCCCGCGTACCTCGGAGACCTGGCTGCCCGCCTCTTCTCCTCCTCCGGAACGATCGAGGAGGGGCTCGACCTGATCGAGCTGAGCCTGCGGGCCGCCGACGATCCGTTGATTCGGGCGGGTCTGGAACAACGCCGCGATCAGCTCCTCGCGGAACAGGGGCTTCGGCTCCTCGAGCTCGCGATCGCGGAGTATCGGGAGTCGAAAGCACGCCCGCCCGCCTCGCTGGAGGATCTGAATGATCCGGCGGTCCAGAAATTTCTCCGCCATCCAATCGCGGCTACGATCCGCTATGACTCTTCCACCGGCGGCGTGACCTCCTCCATCCTTCCAACCCGCCTCGTCGTCTATCGACGACCGAAGGTTCCTGACGCCCTGGCGATTCCATGAGCAAGCTCACTCCCATCCTCGCCATCGCCAGCGTGACCATCACCGAATCCCTGCGCGATCGGATCCTCTACGGGGTCCTCGCCTTCGGGATCGGCCTGATCCTTCTCTCCGCGGTGCTCTCCAACGTCACCCTCGGATGGCCGGTGCGGATCGTCACCGACCTCTCGATCTCGGCGATCTCGATCGGCGGCTCGATCATGGCGATCCTCCTGGGGGTACGTGCCGTCGCCGGCGAGATCGAGAAGCGCCTCGCCTACCCCGTCCTCGCGCGACCGATCTCCCGCGCGTCCTACGTCGTCGGCAAGTATCTGGGGGTGGTGGGCACGGTCTACCTCAACGTGCTCCTGATGATCGCCGCGGCCACGGTGATGATCGCCACCTACAGCCACGAGGGCAGCTTCCAATATCCCGCTGCCGCCTACCTCACCACCCTCGCCCTGCTCCTCCTGAAACTGGCGCTGATCGCGGCGATCGCGATCCTTTTCTCTGCGTTCACCTCGTCGACGGTGGCGTTCATCGCTTCGACGGGGCTGGTGATCGCAGGCCACCTCACGGGTGAGCTGCGCTTCTTCTTGGGACAGAGCGAGTCGGACCTCACGCGATGGATCGGCGACGCCCTCTACTGGACCCTGCCCGATCTCGCCGCGATGGAGTCGCTCTCCCTCTTGATCCACGGCCAGGAGATCGCCACTGGCCCCACCCTCGTCGCAGTTGCCTACGGTGGCCTCTACCTGGCTGCCCTCCTCGCCCTGGCCTCGCTGATCTTCGAGCGCCGCGATCTCGCCTGAGCCGTGCGGCGCCGTGCCCCGGCCCCGTGGGTGCGGGACCCACCTCCACCCTCACGCAAGGCCTGCGCACCTGCGCAATCTTTGCATAGCGGACCGCGTCAACCCGAGGCAGAAGCGGATCCTATCTCCTTGAATTTGCTTCGATCAACCGACTCGCACGCTTCTTGCTGGAGGCTACCCCTCATGGGACACCCGCGCGGTTTCACCCTCATCGAAGCCATGGTCACGGTCGCGATCATCACGATCATGGGCGGGCTGACCATGTGGCAGATCAACCGGCAGCTCCCCCGCTACCGGACCACGAACGCCGCAGGGAAGTTCGTCCTGGACGTCCGCAAGGCGTCCTCGATCGCGATCCGGACGAACCGCCCGATCACCCTCACCGTCAACCCCGACGGCTGCACCCCGGGCTACACCCTCACCCAGGGCGACGTGCACTACGAGAGGACCTGCTTCGGAGACGAGTATCGAGGGGTGGCCTACAAGCCTGCGGGTGGAACCATCTCCTGCGCCTCGGAGACCGCCGCCGGCTTCGCTCCCCTCCCCTCCTGCTCGCTCTGCAGCGGCACCCGCACGATCGACTTTCTCCCCACCGGCGAGGTGATCACCGCGTCGGGCACCGACGAGTCCCTGATCATCGGGCCCGTCGACGACGCCCCGGGCTTCGATCGCGCCGTCGGGATCCGAAACGTCACAGGGAAGGCCCGGGCCTACGTCCGGGTCGGCTCGGGATGGGATTGCCCATGAAGCTCCGGAAAAACCAGCGAGGCTACACGCTCATCGAGGTCATGGTGGCGATGGGGATCCTCACGGTCTCCCTCCTCGGCACCCTCCCGCTCGTCTCCATGGGGCTCACCAAGGCGGTGCACGGCCGCAAGGTGACGGTGGCCCAGTACGTGGCGACCACGGTGATGGACAAGCTCCGCATCGAGGTGCGCACCGACCCCAACGCGCCCATCACCTCCGGCTGCGGCTCCACCACCGGCTGCACGAACGGCGGCGAGTTCACCCTGGCCAACGCCTGGCAGAGTGAGCAGCTCCCCCACTCCCCCGACGACATCCTCCAGGACAAGTCGGGCGAGGGCTGCAATCCCCCCGGGACCGACGACGGCGTCGACTACAACATCGGGCCATTTCCCATGGCCTTCGGTGAGAACACCTACTTCGTCTGCTACCACCTGGAAGACACCGCCGTCGCAGGCTCGACCCCAGGCTCGCTGGACGCGCGGGTGAAGGTCTACTGGCCGTCTCCGGTGGGCTACGGCTCCCACACCATCACCGGCACCCTCCTGGGAGGCGGAATATGAGAATCGGCTCCGCCAGAGGCGTGACCCTCATCGAGCTCATGGTCGCGGGGACCACCGCTGCGGTGGTGGTCTTCTTCGCCTTCGTCACCATCGGCCAGGTGCAGAGCGCCGCCGCCACCCAGAGCCGGGGCATCGAGCTCGTCTCGCAAGCCCGCCTCGTGATGGAGGTGATGGGCCGGGACATCCGCTCAGCCGGCGACGCGGTGCAGATCCTTCCCTTCCACTGCATCGCCGGCTTTCAGTCGGGGGGAACGCCGGATGGCTGCCCTGCGATCCTCGACCCCCACCCCTGGCGGATCACCATCGCGAGGAACGCGTGGGTGGCGCCGACGGGCGTGGTGCCTGGCACCGCAGAGGACGGCCTCTCGACGGCGCCGTTCACCGACGATCCGAACAACGTCGTCACCTATCAATTCGTCCCGCGCATGGAGCTCCCGGACGACGCGGGCTTCGACGGGGTGGTCGGGCGGATCGAGCGAATCCTGAACCCCTTCGGCTTCGGCGGCGAGGCGCCCCAGGTCACGGTGCTCCTGGACAACGTGCTCTTGGACGAGCGGATGAAGGTCGACCCGGCAACCGGGACCGCAGACGCTCGCTACAACTACGCGCTCTTCATGTACCAGCTCATGAGCGCCCGGGTGAACGAGTACGTCGGAGATCCCGACATCGTGGCGCGGCCCACCACGATGAACGCCTTCCTTTTGCCGCCGATGCGCTTCTTCCCGATCCCCGCGCCAGGCGACCCGCTCCCGGCCCAGGCCACCGCCCCGCCCTACCTCCCGAACTATGGGGGCTACGAGTTCGTTGGCCTCAACAAGAACGCGAGCGCCTCCGCCAGCATCCTCCAGTCCTCCGCGAACCTCGCGCAGGATATGCGCTTCATCTTGGACTACAACCGCATCCGCGCGGTTCGGGTCGCGTTCAAGGTCCTCGAGGCGCGCGAGGATCCCAACTACCGGCTGGGTGTCGACCTCGACGAGGATGTCCCCGGCACCGCCCACGTCTTTCCCGTCGAGGCGATCTTCGAGATGAAGGTCTTCTCGAGCTTCCTCTGATGAGCATGGAGTCTCCCGTGACGATCGAGACGATCGCCCCGCAGCCGAAGCATGCGCTCCCGCCCGGCAGCAGCGCAGCGGCCCAGCCGCCGGCGGCGGCCCGCGGCTTCACCATCCTGGCGGTGCTCTTCGCCATCGTGATCCTGGCTCTGATCGGGACCACCGCCTATCTCTTCGGGACCACCGACGGCGGCAGCGCCCAGGCGAACGCCCTGCGGGCCCAGGCCCTCGCCGCAGCGGAGGCGGGGATGACGCTCTTCTCCGCCACCGCCGATCCCACGGCGATCCCGGATGAGACCGACCTGGATTCGGACTCTCTCGTTCCGGTGGAGCTCCCGAACATGGGCGCCACCGGCACCCGCACCGAGTACGTGATCGTGGGCGCGGGGAACACCGGCACCATCGGGCAGGTGATCGTCGAGGGGCGGGTGCTACAGGGGAACAGCGTCCTCTCCCGCGCCCGCCTCACCGGCGTCCTGATGATGGAGCAGCACGACGATCCATACGAGGCCACAGCGGGCGTAGGCCCGACTGGCGCCAACGTACAGTACGGGGGGCGTCGGCCCTTCGTTGGAGGGCCTGGTCTATGAGCCGCCCGAAGAAGACCCAAGGGAAGCGGAAGGTCGGAGCGCTCTCGCGACTCCTGCTGCTGAGCCTGCTGGGGATGATGTTCGTCCCCTCGTCGGCGAACTCGAACTACCTCTACGAGGTGCTTCCGCCTGACCTGCACCCCTACGTGCTCCTGATTGTCGACAACTCGGGCTCGATGCTCTGCCAGGACGGCCTCTACGACGAGAGCGGCGCGCGGACCTTCGAGGGCCTCTACCAGGACGCCGCGACGAGCTGCCACGCCAACTACTGCCGCACGGCCGACAACCGCAACCTCTGGGTCTGCCCCGACCGCACGGAGGCGCAGATCGACGCGAACAGCTTCGGGACCTGCCGCCCCGAGCAGAAGGGGCCCTGGTGCAACAACACCAAGACCGAGTGTGAGACGATCTACGATCAGAACTGCAGGCAGGGCCCCTGCGCCGTCTGGGACCACCCCGTCAAGTGCAACGAGCGAAACGGCGACTGCATCACCATGGGCACGGAGGAGTACGACTGCGAGCCAGGTGAGTGTCTGGCCTGGAACCAGAAGCAGGTGTGCGAAGACGGCGCCTGCAACGGCTGGGAGCAGGTGGACGGCGACGTCTGTCAGCAGTACCACCAGGTCCCGGGCCCCGAATGTGAGACATGGTACCAGGTGGACGGCGACGTCTGCCTCGAGTTCGAGCAGGTCCCGGGCCCCAACTGCCTCGAATACAACCTGATGGACGGGAGCACCTGCCTCGAGTACGCGCAGGTGGATGGCGAGACCTGCATCGACTGGCACCCCATCGACGGCGACGTCTGCCTGGTGTACGAGCAGGTCGACGGCGACGTCTGCCTCGAATACCACCAGGTCGACGGCCCCACCTGCCTCGCCTGGCACCAGGTCGATGGAGACATCTGCGAGGAGTACAACCTCGTCAACGGCGACTGCCTCGAATACAACCAGAAGTGGATCCCGCCACAGTACACGGGGGATGAATGCATCCGGTGGGACGATCTGACCCGGACGACGGACTTCACCTGCAACTTGCCCAACTGCCGCGGCAAGAAGTGCGAGGTCAGCACGCCGAAGTGCAAGGACACGAACGTCTGTGAGTCCTGGGGTCCGGAGTACGACTGCCAGACCGAGCACTATGACTGCAAGGAGGTCTGCGAGATCAGGGGCGTTGGCGACAACCAGTGGGAGGAGTGCCACACCGAGTGCAAGACCCGCCAGGTCAACTGCAAGCGGGACTGCCTGCAGTGGAAGCAGAGCTGCACCACCACCTGCGACCTCTACAGCTACCAGCAGTGCGGCGAGCGCTCCCCGAAGGAGCTGGTCCCCGGGACCGGCGTCTGGGTCGAGGACACCAACAGCTGCAAGACCTACGAGCAGGTCAACGGAAGCTGCAAGCGATGGAACCAGGTCGACGGTACGGTCTGCGCCTCCTATGAGCAGGTGGACGGCGCCTGCTCCCGGTACAACCAGGTGAACGGCGCGTGCACCAGCTGGAACCAGGTCCCCGGCCCAGACTGCGCCGCCTACGAGCAGGTCAACGGCGCCTGCACCCGCTGGAACCAGATCCCCAACCCGGACAGCTGCCGCACCTACGAGCTGATCGATGGTCCGACCTGCCTGCAGTGGAACCAGGTGGATGGCACGGAGTGCCGGACCTACAAGCTGATCGACGGCGAGTGCTCCCGCTGGAACAAGGTCAACGGCGACTGCAACAGCTGGGAGCAGGTCTGCCACTGGGAGGACGATCTCACCTCCTGCAAGGATCGAGGCCCGCCCCAGAACTGCAAGACCCGGGAGACCGAGTGCATCGAGTGGGAGCAGCTCTACGACATGTGCGACGTCTGCAAGACCTACGCACCTGACATCTGCGATCCCCGCGAGGAGTGCGTGACCACCGACGCCCCCTGCGACTGCCCCTCCCGGATGGAGACGGCGCAGTCGGTGCTCCAGACCCTGATCCCGGGCCTGGACAACCTCACCCTGGGGCTGGCCCGCTACGGCAAGTTCGAGGAGGGCCTCCCCCGTGACATCGGCTCGGACGGTGACGTCCTGAACTGCGGGGTCCGGATCGACAACCCGCTCCCCGGCGACCGCGACGCGATCCTCGGCGGCGTGGCCACCATGGTCGCGGAGGGGGGGACCCCCATCGCCAAGTCGCTGGCCCAGGCCCGCGCGCACATCGCCGAGGTCGCGGCCAGCGATCCCGCCGCCACCTGCCGCTCGTACTTCGTCATCCTCGTCACCGACGGCGAGGAGAGCTGCGCCCTCGACGAGAACTATTACGCAGACCAGGCCTACCTCGAGGCCCAGGTCTCCGCCCTGCGGAACCTGAGCGTCGACGGGGTGGCGGGCACCGACACCATCGACGTCCGGACCTTCATCCTCGGCTTCGGCCCCGAGCTCGCGTCCATGAACCCGGAGCTCCACAGCCTCAGCGAGCTCGCCAGACTGGGCGGCACCGCGGAGCAGGACGGGATCATCTGCACCCCCCGCAACAAGGGGGAGGCCTGCGCCCAGGGATCCGCGCTCTTCGCGCTCCGCCGCAACGAGCTGGTGGACAAGCTGAACGCCGCCTTCCAGAAGATCACCGAGGGCGAGTTCGCTGCCCAGGCCCCGGTGATCGGGAGCGTGGCGCAGGAGGTGACCGAGCTGGGACGGGTCTCCCGCAACTTCATGGTCTACTCGACCTTCCGCCAGCCCGGCTTCTCGGGGCACCTCTACGGGATCCGCCTCTTCACGGAGGATCCGGACGAGGCAGGGCTGTGGAGCTTCACGGACCTGTCCGAGATGGACCTCGACACCTGCGGCGCCGAGGGCAACCCCTGCATCTTCGACGCCGGGCGCATGCTCACCAACCGGGTCAAGGAGCGGCGGATCTTCACGTCGGTGCCGACCTCGACCCTGGACGACAACAACGGCGGGCTCACCCTCCCCTTGACCGAGATGGTCGAGCTCTCCAACGACTCGAGCGGCTACCAGTCCTTCGAGAAGGCGTTCTCCTACTACTCCTCGCTCCTCGAGGTCCCCCGCCTCCTCGGCGACGATCGGCCCCCCAGCATCGACGAGGCGATCGCGGCCCGCGTGATCGATCTCGACAGCGCCGCTGGCAGCGCCGATCGCGAAGCCATCGTCCGCTGGCTCCACGGCGAGACGCGGAGCTGGAAGCTCGGCGACATCTACCACGGCGGCGCCGCGATCGTCGGAGCGCCCCCGTACAGCTATCGGACCCGCGGCTACGATCAGTTCAAGAAGGCCCTGCGCGACAGGCCCGACATGATCTACGTCGGCGCCAACGACGGGATGATCCACGCCTTCCATGCGGCGCCGGATCTGATGGAGGGCGCGGCGCGCTGGGATCAGGCTGGCGAAGAGGCCTGGGCCTACCTGCCCGTGAACATGCTCGCCCGCGCGTCCTCGGCGATCCTCGAAGGCTATGAGAACGAGCAGCGCTTCTTCTCTCAGGACCTCGCCTGCCGCATCGACGACGTCCTGGTCCACGACAACGTGGACGAGAACGGCGATCTGGACTGCGGAGACGATCCCCTCTGCGGCTGGAGGACCGTCCTCCTCTGTGGGCAGGGCTGGGGCGGCTCGTGGTTCACCGCCCTGGATGTCTCGGATCCCTTCGAGCCAAAGCCGCTCTGGGAGTCGACCTTCTCCGGCGCCGACGGCGACGGATCGAGCGCCGGCATCGGGAAGACCTGGACCATCCCCAGCGTCGGCCTCTTCAACCTGGCGAGCAGCACCAGCCCCACCGCTCCAACGGTGCCGACCTGGGGCGCCGTCTACGGGAGCGGCTACAACGCGGACATGAAGGATCTCTCCGACACCTACTACGAGGCGTACCGGATCCTGAACATCCCCTTCGACGGCGCCTACGCCTACCACGGCAACGGTCCCGACAACGAGAACGCCCACGTCTTCGTGCAGAACGTGGCCAACGGGAGGTTCCTGAAGGTCTTCCACCAGCACGACGACGACCTCGATGTGCAGAGCGGCGCCATCGTCGCGGACATTCCGCTCGTCGACCTGGACGGCGATGGCTTCATCGACGTGGCCTACGTCGGGAACTGGAGCAGCAAGATGGACCGGATCGCCTTCGCCAAGAACCGCCCGGCGGCGGACGAGCCCCCGGTGATCCCGCTGCGCACCCACCCCGACGAATGGGACAACCGCTGCCAGAGCCTCTTCGACTTCGGCGCCGGCAAGCCCATCACCAGCAGCCCCACCGTGATGGTGGATCCCCTGGTCTCCCAGCGGGTCTACCTCTTCGCAGGAGCGGGCGTGGACCGCGGGAGCTATCCGGGTGAGGACACCGGAGATGGATCCGCCTTCGGCTTCCGAGGCTTCCTCTTCGACGACAACGGCTCCCAGTCCTGCCCCGTCGCTCCGGGAGGCACCTTCCAGACCACCCCGTCCGTCGTGGGCTTCCCCAGCGCCGGCAACCTCTGCCTGGACGAGAACGACGACAACATCAGCCTCTCGTCGATCATGAACGACAACGCCCGCATCCTCGGCTCGCCGATGCTCACGCTCCAGGCGAACACCGACCGCTGGCTCTCGTTCACCGCCTGGAAGCCGGAGGCGACCTCCTGCGCAGAGGGCTCGGCGCTGCTCTACTGCCTGAACGTGAGCAACGGCACCGCCTGCGCCCCCTGCGGCGAGGTCAACGGTTCGAGCACCGGCGAAGGTGTCGCCACCAGCGGCCGCAAGCCGCCGCCCCCCGCCTCGGCGGATGGCCAGCTCTACGTGGTCGGGCCGGACGGCCCCATCCGCGTGGGGAACCAGAGCGGCGAGGAAGGTGGCATCACCGGCCAGCCGCCTCGCCCCAACGTCAACGCGCCGCGGGCCGTGGTGATCTCGTGGCGGGAGATCTTCGAGCCATGAGAAGGCGATCCTTTCGCAGACGGATGATCTCGCTGGCAGGAGGCTTCTTCGGCGCCGCCGTCCTCACGGCGGCGCTGGGGAGCTGCGCCGGGCAGGACGCGGAGTCCTTGGCAGCCACCGGGCTGGAGCTCGCCAAGCAGCAGGATCTCGCAGGGGCCCTCGACCACTTCGAGGCGGCGCTGCAGGCGGACCCGCAGAATATCAAGGCCCTCTACAACGGCGGGCTCGCGGACCTCTACCTGCGAAGGGGGACCAGCGCCTCCAAGCGCTTCGAGGCCTTCACCCGGCTGCGTCCGAACGATTCGCTCGGCCACTTCAACCTGGCCCGCGCCTACGCCCTCTCCCTGCGCAGGGAGGAGGCGCTCACCGCCCTCCACCGCGCGGTGGAGCTGGGCTTCGACCGGCACGACGAGCTGATGGGGGGCGGGTTCGAGTCGATCGAGGATGACCTGCGCTTCGCGCAGATCGAGGTGCTCGTCGCCCAGCGAGCGGGGGTCGGCGCTGCTGTCGGCGCCGGCTTCGAGGGGACCAGCCTGAACGGCGGCAGCGCATACGGAGGGCAGAGGATGAAGTCCACCAAGCTCCCGGGGCGCGGCGCGCGGATCAACGCGAGATGCGTGGGACCGACAGCGCCTCCCGCCGTCGCCGGGGTGGAGGTCGACTTCGCCGCCGAGTGCCAGTAGGCGCGAGATCAGTTGAGCATACTGGGTCCCCGCGTTCGTGGGGACGACCAGGCTGGTTGGCTCATGTGCACAAGGCCTCGTCGCGCCCGCGAACGCGGGAGCCCAGTCCGTACACTACGAGGGGCGGCTACCCCTCCTCGGCCCGACGAGGGCCGGGGGTGTCGGAGGGCGCGATGGACTCCAGGTCGAGCTTCTCCAGCCTGTAGCGCATGCTCCTGTACTCGATCCCGAGGATCCGCGCCGCCTGGGTCTTCACGCCGTTCGCCTGCTCGAGGGCGCGGACCAGGAGCTGCCGCTCGTAGCGATCCAGGTGCGCCTGCAGATCGAAGTCCTCCGGGATCGGCTCTCCGTCCTTGGCTGCGACCAGCCGCTCGTTCACCTCGCCGCGGAGCTGGGCGGGGAAGACGTCGACGTCGATCAGATCCCCGTCGACCAGGGTGACGGCCCGCTCGATCAGGTTCTCGAGCTCCCGCACGTTGCCCGGAAAGTCGTGGTCCGCGAGCAGCCGGCGCGCGGCGATGGAGAGGCGCACGCCGCTCTTGCCCTGGTCCGTGGCGATCTGCTCCAGGAAGTGCTCGGCCAGGAGGAGGATGTCCTCCCTCCGCTCCCGCAGCGGCGGCACCTTCAAGCCGATCACGTTGAGGCGGTAGAAGAGGTCCTCGCGGAAGCGCCCTTCCCGCACCTCCTCTTCGAGGTCGCGGTTCGTGGCGGCGACGATCCGCACGTCGACCTCCCGATCCTGGGTCCCTCCCACCGCCCGGATGGTCCGCTGCTGCAGCGCGCGCAGGAGCTTGACCTGCACCCCCAAGGGCAGCTCGCCGATCTCGTCGAGGAAGAGGGTGCCGCCGTCCGCGGCGACGAAGAGGCCGGGCTTGGACTGGACCGCGCCGGTGAAGGCGCCCCGCTCATGGCCGAAGAGCTCGCTCTCGATCAGCCCCTCCGGGATCGCGCCGCAGTTCACGGCCAGGAAGGGCTGATCGGCCCGCCCGCCCTTGGCGTGGATCGCCCGCGCCACCAGCTCCTTCCCCACCCCGGACTCGCCGGTGATCAGCACGGTGGTGCGCGAAGGCGCCACCTTCTCGATTAGCCCGAAGAGCTCCTGCATCGCAGCGCTCTTCCCCAAGATGCCGGCGAACCTCCCCCGCTCCCCCAGCTTGCGCCGGAGGCTGACGTTCTCCTGGGTGAGGGCGCTCTTCTCCAGCATCAGCGCCCGCTTCTCCAGTGCCTTCTGCACCACCACCAGGAGCTCGTCGACCTTGAAGGGCTTGGTCAGGTAGTCGTAGGCCCCAAGCTTCATCGCCTGGATCGCGTTCTCGGTGGTGGCGAAGGCGGTGATGATCAGCACCTCGGTGTTGGGCCGCACCCGCTTGCAGTGCTCCAGGACCTCGATGCCGGATCGCTGCCCCAGCCGCAGATCCGAGAGGACCACGTCGAAGTCCTCTCGATCGATCCGCGCGCAGGCAGCCCCTACCTCCTCCTCGGAGACGACGGTGTGCCCCGCCTTGCGCAGCAGGATCTCGAGCATCTCTCGCATGGAGCGCTCGTCATCGATGACCAGGAGGTGTGCCACGTCTATCGGGCCTCCGATGCAGCAAGCCGAGGAACGACCAGGGCCGGGAGAGTAACGATGAAGCTGGTCCCCTTCCCTACCACACTCTTCACCTCGATCTGTCCGCCGAGGCCGTCGACGATGCGCATGACGGTGGCGAGGCCCAGGCCGGTCCCCCGCGCACGGGTGGTGAAGAAGGGGTCGAAGATCCGCTCCTGATCCTCCGGCGAGATCCCCGCGCCCCAATCCTCCACCTGGACCTGGACGGTTCCCTCCCGCCGACCGGGGCCCGTGTGCAGGCGGATCCTGCCGCCCTCCTCCGACGCGTCCGCTGCGTTGCGGAGGAGGTTCCAGATCACCTGGCTGAGCTGCCCCGGATCCGCCAGGGCGGTGGCGGGCTGGAGATCCCGCTCGATCCTGCACCGGGCGGTCAGCGGATCCGCGGCGGAGATGCTGCAGACCTCCTCCACCACCTGGGGCAGATCGACGTCGCGCAGCCGGGGGGCCGCGGGACCGGCGAAGGAGAGGAAGTCGGTGACCAGCCGGTTCAGGCGGTCGGATTCCCGCAGGACGATGGCGTAGAGCGCCGCCCCCTCCTTGTCGCCCTGCTGCCGGGAGAGGAGCTCGATCGAGCCCGACATGGAGGCGAGGGGGTTGCGCAGCTCATGGGCGAGGCCTGCGGCGAGCTGGCCGACGACGGCGAGGCGCTCGGAGCGGGCGGCGCGCTTCTCCAGCTCCCGCACGGCGGTGAGATCCTGGAAGACCGCGATGGAGCCGAGTTGGGCGCCTTCGCCGTCGATCAGCGGCGTGACGGTGAAGCCGAGCTGGCGCGCGGATCCCTCCGGCGTCTCCCAGCCAGCCTCCAGCCGCACCGCCCTTCCGCCGGTCTTCTCCGCCTCCCGGACCACGGTGGGGAAGACGGACTCCATGAGCTGGCCCCGGAGCGCGTCCCCAGACAGGCCGAGGATCTCCTCTCCTGACCGGTTCAGGAAGTTGATCCGCCCGGCCTCGTCGGCGGTGGCGATCCCCGTCGCCACCGATCGCACGATCGCGTCGTGGAGCACGTGGAGCCGCAGGAGGCTGGACTCGGCGATGTCGGCGCGGGTCCCCGCTTTCCGCAACTGGGTGGCGACGTAGGTGGCCAGGACCGCTGTGAGGGCGAAGGCGCTCCCGTGGGTGAAGAGCACCTGCGCCAGCAGGTCCCAGCTCAGCTTGGTGGAGTCGAGGGCAGGATCCAGCGGCCGAAGCCAGCCCTGCTGGAGGCCGAGGATGACGATCCCGTCCGCGACCGTCGAGAGCGCCGCCGCTGCCCAGGCCCCCTGGGCCGAGAGGAGGATGCCGCCGCTGACGATCGCCAGCAGGAACATGAAGGAGAAGAGGGAGTCCGCCCCGCCGGTGAAGTAGACGAGGAAGGCGGCGAAGGCCACGTCGCCCACCACCTGGACCGCTGCCAGGAGGCGAAGGTGCCGCCCCAGGCGCAGGAGGAGCGCGACCCCGATCTGCAGGAGGTTGGTGGCGATCGCCAGGGCGGAGAGCGAGAGCGCGACCTTGCCGCCCAGCGGCTCCCCCTCCTTGAAGAGGAGGACGGCGGTGGTCCCGACCAGCGCCGTGACCGCGGCGATCCGGAACGCGGTGATCCAGAGGAGGCGCTTTCGCAGGTCCGCGGGGGCGGCGGGCGTCGACTCCAAGGTGTGGCTGCCCGTCGGTTCGGGCCGCGCCTCGACCTGGATCTTCGTCGCGCTCACGAGACGCCCTGCATCTGGTTCGATTCCCGCTACTTGATGTTTTCGGCCATGCTGAAGATCGGCAGATACATGGCGATCAGGAAGAAGCCCACCACGCCGCCCAGGCCCACCATCAACACCGGCTCGATCATGGACGTGAGGGCCGCCACCGAGGCGTCCACCTCGTCGTCATAGAAGTCGGCGATCTTGCCCAACATGGCGTCCATGGCGCCGGTCGCCTCGCCGACGCCGATCATCTGCACCACCATCGGCGGGAAGACGCCCGTCTCGCTCAGCGGCTCGACGATGGTCTTTCCTTCCGAGATCTTGGCGCGGGTGTGTAGGATCGCCTTCTCGATCACCGTGTTGCCGGCGGTCTTGGCCGTCACGTCCAGCGCGTCCAGGATCGAGACGCCGGAGGAGAGCATGGTCCCCAGGGTGCGGGTGAACCGCGCCACCGCCACCTTGCGGAGCAGGTCACCGATCACCGGGATCTTGAGCATGAAGCGATCGAAGAGATCTCGTCCCTTGCTGGTCTTCAGCGCGCGGTTGAACGCGATGTATCCCGTGATCACCACCGCGAGGATGTACCAGATGGCGCCCTGCATCCAATTGGAGAGATCGATGATGAGCTGCGTCGGTCCGGGGAGAGTTCCGCCGAAGTCCTTGAACATCTTCTCGAAGGTCGGCGTGACGAAGAGGAGGAGGATGGCGATGCAGCCCACCGCCACCACGATCACGATGGAGGGGTAGACCATCGCGCTCTTCACCTTGCCCTTCAGCTTCTCCGCCTTCTCGATGTAGACGGCGAGGCGCTGGAGGATGGTGTCGAGGATACCGCCGAGCTCGCCTGCCGCCACGAGCTGGACGTAGAGCTGATCGAAGACCTTGGGGTGGTGGCTGAGCGCGTCCGCGAAGGTGGCGCCGGACTCGACCCGCTCCTTCACCTCCAGCAGGACCTTCCGAAACTCGGGATTGGGGTTCTGCACCGCCAGGATGTCGAGGCCCTGCACCAGCGGGAGGCCCGCGTCGATCATGGTGGAGAACTGCCTCGTGAAGATGACGAGATCCTTCGGGGTCACCCCTCCCATCCCCGGGATCTTGATGTTGATCTCGAGGGGCTTCTTCTTCACCTTGACCGGCTGGAGGCCCATCTGGCGGAGGCGGACGTTCACCGACTCGACGTCGTACGCCTCCATCTCGCCCGACTTCTCTTCGCCGGTGCGGGTCTTCGCCACCCAGTTGAAGACCGGGAGCTTCGCCGCCTTCGCGGCCTGCTTGGCACCCTGTCGCGCCGCAGTCGGCCCAGCCATGGTCACACCTCCGGAAATTCCCGCGACTCTATCAAATATGAAGAAATCGCAAAGAAAAGTGCCGGCCTGTCAGTGGAAGTCGATCAGCGCATCGGCGGTGTAGGACGGGCGCCTACGCCGTTGATGAGGTTGCGGAGCTCGTCGGGATCCGACGACCGCGCCATGGCCTCGTCGACGTGGATCAGCCGCTTCTGTAGCAGCGAGTAGAGGCTCTGGTTGAAGGTCTGCATGGCGAACTTGGACTGGCCGATCTGCATCTGCGAATAGACCTGGTGGAGTTTGTCTTCGCGGATCAGGTTCCGGATGGCGGCGTTGGGGATCATGATCTCCATCGCCAGGACCCGACCGCTGCCGGAGAGCTTGGGCAGCAGGTTCTGCGTGATCACCCCCTCGAGGACGAAGGAGAGCTGCGCCCGGATCTGCCCTTGCTGGTTGGGGGGGAAGACGTCCAGGATGCGGTTGATGGTCTGGATCGCCGAGTTGGTGTGGAGGGTGGCGAAGCAGAGGTGACCGGTCTCGGCGATGGTCAGCGCCGCCTCCACCGTCTCCTGATCCCGCATCTCACCGATCAGCACCACGTCGGGGTCCTGCCGGAGGATGTACTTGAGTGCCTTCTTGAAGGACGCGGTGTCGGAGCCCACCTCCCGCTGGTTCACCACGGAGTTCCGGTGGACGTGGAGGTACTCGATCGGATCTTCGACGGTGATGATGTGGGCGTGCCGCTCGGCGTTGATCTTGTCGATGATCGACGCCAGGGTGGTGGACTTGCCGGAGCCCGTGGGCCCGGTGACCAGGATCAGCCCCCGGGGCTTGTCCGCCAGGGTGGAGATCACCGGGGGGAGGCCCAGCTCCTGGAAGGACATCACCTTGAAGGGGATGGTTCGGAACGCCCCTGCCACCGCGCCGCGCTGCATGAAGATGTTGGCGCGAAAACGAGACAAGCCCTTCACGCCGAAGGAGAGATCGAGCTCGTTCTCCTCCTCGAACTTGTGCTTCTGCGCCTCGGTGAGGACGGAGTAGCAGATCTGCTTGGTCTCCATCGGGGTCAGCGGCGGGAGCTTCATCGGCACCAGCCTGCCGTCGACCCGAAGCTGCGGCGGGGAGCCGGTGGTGATGTGGAGGTCGGAGGCCCCCTTCTCGACCATGGACTTCAAGAGGTGGTGCAGGCTTGCCAAGGCGGACTCCTAGAACCTGTCGGGGGCGGTGTTGCCAACGACCTCTTCGATCGAGGTCATCCCGAGCTTGAGCTTGTTGATCGCTGCCATCCGCAGGGTGACCATCCCGAGCCGGATCGCCTCCTGCTTCAGCTCCGCGGTAGAGGCGCCGTTGATCACCAGCTCCTTGAGGCCGTCCCAGAAGGGCATCACCTCGTAGATCGCGACCCGGCCCTTGTAGCCGCGCTTGTTGCAGACGTCGCAGCCCTCCGGCTCGTAGACCGTGAAGGTCCCCAGCTCGTCGGCGGGGACGCCCAGGTCGAGGAGCGCCTGCTCGGAGACCTCCGCGGGCTTCTTGCACTCCGTGCAGAGCCGGCGTGCCAGACGCTGGGCGAGGATCAGGTTCACCGACGAGGTCACCAGGAACGGCTCGATGCCCATGTTGAGGAGGCGGGAGATCGTGCCGGGCGCGTCGTTGGTGTGGAGGGTCGAGAGCACCATGTGACCGGTGAGCGCCGCCTTCACCGCGATCTCGGCGGTCTCGAAGTCTCGAATCTCACCGACCATGATGATGTCGGGGTCCTGGCGGAGGAAGCTGCGCAGGGCCGAGGCGAAGTTGAGGCCGATCTCCTCGTGCATCTGCACCTGGTTGATCCCGGAGAAGTTGAACTCGACGGGATCCTCGGCGGTGGAGATGTTGTCGGTGGTCTGGTTCAGCTTGGCGAGGGCCGAGTAGAGGGTGGTGGTCTTACCGGA
>Ga0180215_1000912_pt1 | contig 34372 bp, 26 predicted proteins | sample eDN3rd37CBELigBY_FD_128871 | JGI IMG/M metagenome (GOLD analysis project Ga0180215, IMG submission 128871) | Enriched backyard soil microbial communities from Emeryville, California, USA - eDNA 3rd pass 37_C BE-Lig BY (version 2) (version 2) | ecosystem: Environmental > Terrestrial > Soil >...
CCAGCTCCAGCGCCTAGACCCTCGAGTCATAAGATAGTCCATCAAGAAGGTCAAAGAACGACCTTCTCGCTGACCTATCTTATGCTTGTCGGGTCTGACCAAGGCGCTTGCGCTTTTGTTCTTTAAAACTCTTTTGCAATTGAAGCTGCTTTTGCTAGTCCGTCTGCGATGATTTTTTCAGCTTCGTCTGGATATTGATTGTGTCCTTCGATAATTAAGGTTGTTATATCTTCAACGCCCCAAAAGCCTAGCATTGTATTGACATAGTTTACAGCCATTTCTGTTGATTGGGCAGGTCCTTCTGAGTATACTCCACCACGTGCATTTAAAAGAGCAACCTTTTTATCTGTTAACAATCCAACTGGGCCTTCAGCAGTATAACGGAATGTTTTACCAGCTTGTGCTAAGTAATCTAAATACGTATGAAGGACTGCAGGGACAGTAAAGTTCCATAATGGGAAGGCAATAACGATTTTATCTGCATCAAGGAATTGGTTTAGATATTTCGTTACAAGATCGGTTGCTTCTTTTTCTGAAGCGGTAAGTTCTATTCCTCTAGCAAGCTTGAACATGCCGTTAATTTTGTCTGTATCATAATATGGTAAATTTTCTTCAAATAAATCAAGCTCTGTAACTTCATCTTCTGGGTTTGCAGTTTGATAGTTTTCAAGAAACGTATGATAAAGCTTTACACTTACCGCTTGTTCGATTGGTCTTGAATTTGCTTTAATAAATAGGACTTTTGCCATAATTAATAACCTCCAAATAATATAGTAATGGTTGTTGTAGCAACCTTTCGAATAGTATAATGTTGTTATAGCAACCAAATGGGTAAAATGTCCTAGATTACATAGAATCTATGACATTTTGTTTCATTATAGCTAGTAGTCGTTCCATTTGTAAAAGTTCTTCATCAGAAATACCTTTACAAACGACTTCATTAAATTCTTCAATAATCGGAATAACTTGGTTGCCAAGTTTAGTGCCACTTTCTGTAAGGTATAGCCTAATCGAACGGCGATCCTCATGACATTCTATCCGTTTTACGAATCCTTTTTTTTCCAAGTTAGAAGCCATTCTAGCAATGTTGGTTTTATCTTTATCAAGTTTTTCGACAATTTGATTCTGTGTGATCCCGTCTTGTTCCCAAAGAAGCATCATAATTAAATTTTGCTCTGGTGCTAAGTTGAAAGGCTCTAATTTTGTTTTAATGAAGCTTGTGAGGAGTAAATCCGTTTTATGGATTTTAATACTTATAAAATCTTGAAGAGTTAATTTCAAAATCATCCCTCTTTTTAGTTGCTATACATACTAAAACAATTGTAAGTATAATTAATTTTAAAATCGTTGTCAAAAATAACGATTTTAGATTACCTTAAAGGCCGGTGGAGGAAAGGAGTGTGGTTATCATTGTAGTAAGTAAACACAGTACCGTTGGTTGAAACCTGTGTCTGACACCATCTTTATCTTTTGGCTCAGACACGTTTTCAACATTACCTACAAGCGTTATATTCTTCCATAATGTTGTCGATGATCGTTTTAACCGGAAGAATTTTGTCAATTTCATGCACTCTTGCTCCAGCAAATACAAGTCCATTTTCGCAATCTCCATTCATTGAAGTGATCAAAGAATCAAGTGTACAAAAGCGGTAAGAACAATTCTTTAGGCAATCCAAACACTTTTTAATTTTTACCTTTTTATCATCGGAAATTAAGTCAGTAAAGTGGTTCTTAATCGCACGACCTTGCAGACCAACAGTTGTTTTCACTAAAATCGTGTCTTTTTGTCCGGCGTTCACATATTTTTGTTTAAATGATATCGGAGCGTCACATTCATTACTAGCGACGAATCTCGTCCCCATCTGTACTCCCGATGCACCCATACGTATGGCACGAGCAAGATCTTCGCCATTCATAATTCCACCTGCAGCAATAACGGGAATCTTAACTGCAGCAACTACTTCTGGTAAAATATCGAAGAGCGGCCTTTGGGTTCCAAGGTGACCACCGGCCTCATGACCCTCTACTACAACTGCCGAAGCACCAAGTCTCTCTGAAAGTCTAGCAAGCTTTGCCGAAGATACAATTGAAATGACGGGTATGTTTGATTCTCTGCCCCATGTATACATATCTCTTGAAATTCCAGCACCTGAAATGATAAAGTCAACCTTTTCTTCAATCGCAGCCTTCATCTTTTCGGCAAAATCATTCATCGCGAAAAGAACATTTACACCAATATAACCGGTATCGTTTATACTTTCCTTCGCCTTCCTTATATGATTTCTCATTTCATCGACGGTTATTCCAGTTCCTGAGATAATCCCTATACCCCCAGCGTTTGCAACAGCCGATGATAATCCACTTAACGAAATCCCAACTCCCATGCCACCTTGAATAATCGGAAACTTAGGGACCATATGTCCTATCTTTAATTGTGGAAAGTTCAATAAAATACCCCATTTCTATAATGTTTATAACACCACAGTTTTATTGTAGCAATGAGTTCTTTAAAAATATGTGAGGTAGTTAATACCTACTAATAAAAGTAGATATTAATTTATTTACTGTCACACATTGTTCACATAAAGCGAAGGGACGGTTCTCCTGCTTCAAAAAAGCAGGAGAACCGTCCCTGTGTTTTATATCCAGTCATCTTAACTATAAAAATCCTATTTATATTAAAAAAGTACGATATAAATTAAGATTCTCATCGTTTAAGATAAAAATGTAAGCATTTACATTAAAGAAACATAAGGGGGTTTACAGTGTGTCAAGACGTATGAAAAAAGGACTCATGATGCTATTGGTATTGTTCATAAGTTTCGGTTCACTTATTGCATGTAGTTCGAAACAATCCGGTTCATCAGAAGAGGATGTTAAAGAGAAGGTAGAAAATCTTGGTGAACTACCAGAAAAGTTTGATGAAGAAGTGACAGTGACAACTGTAAGGCACGTTGGAGGAGACGTATTGTTTAAAGAAGGAGAAACAATGGAAGACAACGTGCATTCACAATGGGCTAAGGAAAAATTTAATATTAATTTTAAATATCTTTGGACAACGAGTGGTCCACAAGATGCTTTTACAACTAAAATGAGATTAGCTCTTTCAGCTAATGAAGAAATGCCAGATATCATTGCATTACGTGATGAAGTAACAAATGATCTAATCGATTCACGCAAATTTATGGATGTAGGCGAAGTATTTGATAAGTACGCTTCTGATACTTGGAAAGCGGCAATGAATGAAGATCCAACAGTTTGGTACCCATTCACACGTGATGGTGTTAAATATGCGATTCCTATTCTTGACTATGCGATGAATGGTGACCCTGTTCTTTTCATTAGAGAAGATTGGATGAAGAAACTTAATCTTGACGCTCCAGAAACACTTGAAGATTTAGAAAAAGTGATGGATGCTTTCGTTAACCAAGATCCAGATGGTAACGGTAAAAAGGATACGTACGGTTTAACGATTGGATTTAAAAACAACTTAAACACTTGGATGAGTGATGCTGGTTGGATTTTTGGTGCATACGGTGCCATGCCTAACCAATGGAATGTAACAGAAGATGGAAAGCTTGAGCATGGTTCAACAAATCCAGCTGTGAAGCAAGGATTAGCAACTCTTAATGATTGGATGAATAAAGGATATATCCATCAAGAGTCAGGTTTATGGGATGAAGTAAAAGCATCTGAACTGTTTACATCAGGGCAAGCAGGAATTATCGTTGGTCCACACTGGATGCCTTCATGGCCACTTCAAGACGTCTTAGCTAACGTTGAGGGTTCAGAATTTAGACCATACCCAATTCCATCAGGTCCAGATGGAAAAGCAGGACGTCATGGAACTCAAAATTATAATGGTGCAGTATTAATTAATAAGGATGCAGACCCAGAAGTAATTAAAGCGTTCTTCGTTTACCAAAACTACTTATTTGAACACTTTGCTAACCCGCCTGTAGGTGGAGAGTTTGAACATGGATTCAAAGAAGGGTATGACTATGTACTTAAAGATGGCAAGGCATCATCTGATGTACCTGGTGGCGCAATTAACCCAGTTAAGTACACGTTAACATTTGACGGTGCTCGTATTCCATCATTATCTTTAAACACATTATACGAACTTGCAAATGGAGCAACAGCGGAAACTCCATTCCAAAAATCGCAAGAATTGTTTGGTACGACATATCCTGGAGTGTACGAAGCAGCAAAGATTGTCATTGATCAAAAGGATATCGTAATGCCAAGTATGTTTACAGGTGCTCCAACAAAAACACAGAAATCATTAGGACAGTCTTTAGATAAGATTCTTTCTGAAGGTTTCAACAAAATCATTTATGGAGAAACACCTATTGACGAGTTTGATACAATCGTTGAAAAGTGGAAATCTTCTGGCGGCGACACTTGGACAGAAGAAGTAAATGAATGGTATCAATCAGTACAATAATCTAAAGAACACAATTTTTCCGGGTTAGTAATTAGTAACCCGGATTTTTGCTGTTATTTGGTTTAGGGTGAGCGCCTTCCGCTTTTCGATATTGTCTAGCTCCAGGCGCTAGAGGCTCGAGACATAAGCTGATCCACCAAGAAGGTTAAAAGGCAAACCTTCTCGTTGTCTCATCTTATGCTTGTCGCCTCTGGGCAAGCGCCTTCCGCTTTTCTTGTCATTTAGACAAATTTATTCAAATTTCGCAAATTGTCATCCTCATTTTACAAAAAATGTTTATAATGAAAGTATCTGCTTAGGAAGAAGGTCAGAAGTGATGAAATGGAAGAATAATTTGTTTACTAAAATCATTCTTGTCCTCTTATTATTGCTTGTCCCCATTTCGGTTTTATATACGTATTCTCATTATACGAGCGTAAAGGTGATTGAGGAAGAATTGAAAAATCGGAACTTAGATCGCCTTCTGATTGTCCGAAATCAGCTAGATGCTCATTTTCATCAGATCTCTACTTTACTCTTAGCGTTAAGTGGTGATTCTAGTATTAATCAATACCGGAATATTGCAATCTATAATCCTTACGAAAGTGTTGAAATTAAGAAAGAGATTTTAGATAAATTCCAGTTTTATGGCGGGCTGACGCCTTGGAATAATGATTTTTCAATTTATTTAACTAAGACAAGTGAAAGTATTCAAACCAATCATAAAAATACTGCAGTCCCAGAGGAAATAGCGATTGATTGGGAATTACGAAAAGATGGACCGAAAACAAACAAACGATATTTTATTAAACATCTTGTTCAACCGATTAACAGTTACATTCAGGGAGAACCGTTTGATTTAGTGATGGAAGCAAGATTTCCGATTGGAAACATTGAACACTTTTTAGAAGATTTAAAGCTTAACCAGTACAGTGATCCTTTCCTTTACAGCGACCAGTTCGGCACGATTGTTTCACGTTCGAGTAACCAAGACATTATTCATAAACTGCTAAAGCCACTGATGGAAAATATAAAAGGGGAAAGTGGCCATGTCACTGTTGGAATAGATAATGAAAAATATCTAGTAAGTTATGTAAAGTCTAATAGTCTTGGATGGACATTAGTAGATTATACACCCCTAAAAGATATTTTGTATCCGGTTACACTTAATCGAAACCTATTTTATTTTTCTGCTGCGATTTTATTATGCTTAAGTATTTTGGCAGCCTTTCTGCTTTATAAAAATGTCCAACTCCCGGTTAATCGTTTAGTCCATGCTATTTCACGAGTTAAGGAAGGAGACTACTCCGTAAGAGTAAAACCTTTACAAGATAGCGATTTTAATATGATGGTGTCAACATTTAACGAAATGGCTGAACAAATTGAAACATTGATTGAAGAAGTATATAAGGAAAAAATACGGTATCAAGATGCACATGTGAAACAGCTTCAATCACAGATTAATCCCCATTTTCTATATAATAGTCTCTTTATTTTAAAAAGTATGGCGAAGTTGAACAATTATCAAGGAGTAGAAGCGATGTCCGTACATCTTGGGAAATATTATCGGTATATGACAAGAATTGAAAATGAATATTCTACTATCAGAGAGGAACTTGATTTTATAAAAAATTACCTCGAAATACATGTACTTAGAATGCAACGTTTACAATATAAAATCGATGTCTCTGAAGAGTTGTTAGATATTCCAATTCCAAGGCTATTGATTCAGCCTATTGTTGAAAATGCGTTTGTACATGGTCTCGATTCAAGAGTACAAGATGGAAGAATCCTAATCAAAGGCGAAACAATGCATGAGCAGTATCAGTTATTCATTGAAGATAACGGTAAAGGTCTTAATGATAATGAAATCCATGAATTAATGAAAAAAATTAACCAACCAATGGAGAAAGATACGGGATGTGGCGTGTGGAATGTTCATCAACGTCTCTATTATCATTTTGGAGATGGTGCTGGACTACAATTTGCGCCTTCAACCTTGGGTGGTTTAAAGGTAACTCTACATTGGTCAAGAAATAAGGGGGAATCAGAAGATGTTCAATCTATTAATTGTGGATGATGAACCAATGATTGTGGAAGGGCTCGCTGCACTTGATTGGAACAATATTGGGATCAATGAGATTTATAAAGCAACATCAGGAAAGGAAGCACTCCAAAAACTTGAAAATAATAAGGTAGACATTGTGATTACCGATATTAAAATGCCAGATATGACTGGAATTGAGTTACTAAAGCATAATGAATTAGGAAGGAAAAAGAAATGTATAATCCTCTCCGGTTATTCGGACTTTGAGTATGCCAAACAAGCCATTCAGCATGATGCTTTCGACTATTTATTGAAGCCTCCCGCAGACGATGAACTGTATGATTCTGTAAAAAAGGCAATCGGTGATTTAAACAAAGAAAAGCAGCTAGATTCAGAGTTATTTTTAATAAAAAATGATGAAGTTATGGAGGAAGTGGTCCCGTTCCACTCTCTTTATGAATCGCCCCAGCTTATACATTTATTAGAGGCTGGCAAGTGGGAGGCTGTAGAAGACAAGCTAACACTGATATTTTCACAGTTGGAGCAGGAAAACTATCACTTCAAAGAGTTTGTGATGGAGGCATATTTTATGATTTCCAACTCCTTCACTTACATCGCTCATAAAAATGGTCAGTTGTTAATCGATATAATCGGTAGTAACTTTAAAAGAATGGTAGATGCCGTTCATTCAGGTACATTGCCAGAACTCAGGAAGGTTACATTTGACATTCTTTCTCAAATGAAAGAGGGAATTAAAAAAGGAGCAACGAGCAATCATATGCCAGTCATTGAAGAGGTCAAAGAATTTGTAGAAACGAATTTAAACCTTGATATTTCCTTGCAAATGGTAGCAGATCATGTGTATTTACATCCTGCTTATTTGTCAAAAGTATTTAAAGTTGAGACAGGTGAAGGTTTTAGTGAATTTTTATGCAGGAAAAAAATGGAGAAGGCAGCTGACCTCTTGCAAAATACAAAACAGAAAATCTATGAAATCTCTGATGGTCTTGGATATAAGGATACATCTTATTTTATTCGAAAGTTTAAAAAGCATTATGGAATAACCCCTCAAGAGTATCGACAAATGTAAAAAGAGAAAACCTATGAAAAAATTGAGATTTTAGTTCATCGAATATGCCGATCCTCAAGTTTTTTAATACAGTACTTTAGAAAAAATGAAATCGCTTAAAATAATCATATGATTCTTAAAAATATCCACTGTAATGGTCAAATCGTTAAAAATATAATAGAAACATAGAGTAAAACGCTTACATTAAAGGATGGTGAGTTAAATGGCTTCTAATGTTTCCTTAAAATCTGCTAAGACACAAACGGAAGCAGTACCTGCAATAAAGGTAAAACAGAAATGGAATATGAAACGAAATTGGCCATTGCATGTATTGATGCTTCCTGCGGTTCTTTTGGCACTTATTTTTAACTATGCTCCACTGCCAGGTATTGCCATGGCATTTATGGACTTTAAACCATATTTAGGGTTTGCGGAATCAGATTGGGTAGGGTTTGATCAATTTAGACGGATGATTACATTTGAGGATTCAAGGCAAGTAATCTGGAATACATTAATTATTGCGTCTTTAAAAATTATCTTCCATATTATTATCCCTATTGTTTTTGCACTTCTACTAAATGAAGTAAGGAAGATGGCGTTCAAACGAACAATTCAAACTTTTGTGTATTTACCACACTTCTTATCATGGGTTATCCTTGGTGGGATTATGCTCGACATGCTTTCTGTTGATGGCGGTATTATCAACATGTTGCTAGGAAAACTATTTGGCACAGAACCAATCTTTTTCTTAGGTAATGGCGACTGGTTCCGTTTCACGGTTATCGCAAGTGATGTGTGGAAAGATTTTGGATTTGGAGCTGTTATCTTTTTAGCAGCACTCTCTGGAATTAATCCCGATCTTTATGAAGCGGCAACAATTGACGGTGCGAACAGATGGCATCAAGTGATCTATATTACGTTACCATCATTACTTCCGATCACAGTTGTTGTTGCAACACTCGCATTAGGAAATATCCTCAATGCAGGTTTTGACCAAATCTTTAACCTTTACAATCCACTAGTCTATGAAAAAGGTGACATTATTGATACGTATGTATATCGAATGGGTCTTTTAGGTGGAGAATTTAGTTTTGCGACTGCGGTTGGATTATTCAAATCAATCGTTGGTATGATCTTAATTGTCACAGGTTATCGTCTAGCATATAAATTTGCAGGTTATCGAATTTTCTAAGAGGGGGTGTACGACATGCACTATAAAAGTCTACCATATACCATTTTTACAGTATGTAACTATATTTTCTTAGGTTTATTAGGGATTCTTTGTATTGCTCCCCTTGTTCATATTTTAGCCATTTCATTTAGTGGACAGGCTGCTGCAAATGCAAACTTAGTTGGATTGCTTCCAATTGATTTTACTGCAGATGCTTGGGGGAAAACACTTGGAAATGATAATTTTATTGGTTCACTTTGGAATGGGATTTCCCGTACGGTATTAGGTACTGCTATCAGTATGTTTTGTTTAGTTTGTGCTGCCTACTCCCTTTCAAAAGAAGATCATGAATTTAAGGGAAGAAAATTCTATGTTGCATTCTTCGTTTTCATTATGCTGTTTAACGGAGGATTGATTCCAACCTACATTCTTGTTCAAAATTTAGGTTTAATTAATACCATTTGGGCATTAGTTTTACCATCAGCAATCAACGTATTTAACTTAATTTTATTACTTAACTTCTTCAGAACGGGTGTACCGAAAACACTAGAAGAAGCGGCGTTTATGGATGGTGCAAACCATTTCCGAATCTTATTTAGTGTCTATTTACCGATTTCACTTCCAGCTATGGCAACGATTGGTTTGTTCACAATGGTAGGTCAATGGAACTCTTGGTTTGACGGATTAATTTACTTAACTGATGCAACAAAGTATCCGTTATCAACATTCCTACAAACGGTCATCGTTCAGCAGGACTTTTCGCAAATGAATGTGAATCCGGATGAAGTGAAGAACTTATCAGAGCGTACAGTAAAATCAGCTCAAATCTTTATCGGTGCGATTCCAATCCTAATGGTTTATCCATTCTTACAAAAGTATTTTGTTAAAGGAATGGTGTTAGGGTCGGTAAAAGAATAAAGACAACAAAAGGGCTTTATCTCAATGTGAAATAAAGGGGTCCTTTTTAAATAATTTTTAAAAGGATGTGTATGTGTGTTGAAACAAGAAATCAAGTTAGAACAAAGCAGGTATGAATTCCCTGAGACTGGTGGAGAGGTATTTTTATCAAATGTAGACAAATTAAATTGGAGTGAAGCGAACTACCTTGTTTTTACAATAGAAACTGAAAATGACTGGGTCGTTCCACTTGTTACTCGGTTTTATAATGGAGAAGGAGAGGTTTTACAGATTACAAGTGGGACCATTCCAGGGACAGAGGTAGTCGTAGCGATACCACTTTCGGCGCTTGATGCAGAGAAGGTATTTTTACCGCGTACTCCAGGGAAATTAAAAACGCTTGTTTTGGGGACGAAAATGACGAAGGAAGATGTTTTCAAGGTTTCAATAGGTACACCGAAAAATTATCAGCCACAAGGATTTATCATAAAAGATATGTATCTATCAACCGAGGAACCTGCTTATCACTTACCAGATAAAAAATTAGTAGATGCACTTGGTCAGGATCATACGAGAGAGTGGGAAGGTAAAACAAGGGATGAAGAGGAGATTGTAAATTATTTACAATCTCTCGTTGGGAAGGAAGGCTCATATCCAGATGACTGGAGCAGATATGGTGGTTGGAAGGAAAAGCAGTTTGGCGCGACAGGATTTTTCCGGACAGAACATGATGGTGAGCGTTGGTGGTTGGTTGACCCAGAAGGATATGCTTTTTGGAGTGCGGGAATTGACTGTGTGCTCCCAGGAGTAACAGGTTTATTAAACGATATTGAACACTTTTATGAGTGGCTTCCCGATAAAGAGGGTCCATTTAAGGATATGTATGTGTCAGATGAGAGAGGACTGCACTATGCCGATTTTGCCGTAGCAAACTTGATTCGAGCATTTGGAGAAAATTATCAACATGAATGGACGAAGATTACGGAACAACGGATGAAGGACTGGGGATTTAATACAGTTGGGAACTGGTCATCCTTAGATTTTGTCCAAAATGCGAAAACTCCATATGTTTGGCCATTAAAGGATTTCCCACGTACGGAAAAGACAATTTTTAGGGATTTTCCTGATGTATATAGTAATGAATACCGGGAAAACGCTAAACAATTTGCAAAGCAGCTAGAAGGTTTTAAAGATGATCCATATTTGATTGGGTACTTTTTAACAAACGAGCCATTATGGGCGTTTGCAGAGGAGATACACCTAGCAGAATATTTATTGGAAAAAGATGAATGGTTAGACTCTAAGCATGTTTTTGCGGTGAGAATGGAAGAAAAGTATGCAGGAGACATCAATCGTTTTAATGAAGCATGGAATGTGAAATTCAGTAGCTTCGAAGACTTAGAAAGGCCAGTAAAGAAGGCTTCAAAATTGTCAACACAAGCAAGTAAGGATTTAGATGAATTTACAAGGGAGCTTATCTATCAGTACACGAAAATTGTCTGTGATACTGTCAAAGAGGTTGACCAAAACCATTTGAACTTAGGGATGAGATATGCTTGGATTTCGTCTGATTGTATCTATGAAGGAAGTAAGTTGTTTGATGTCTTTACGCTTAACAACTACTCTGTTGCTCCGAGTGCTGAACAAATAATGGAAGTGAGCGAAAAGTCAGGTCTACCTGTCTTAATTGGAGAATTCCATTTTGGAGCACCGGATGTAGGTTTATCTGCGACAGGCTTACGTGCGGTAACAACGCAAGCTGAAAGAGGAAAGGCCTATCGCTATTATATTGAAAATGGTGCTGCGATCCCAGCACTTGTAGGTGCACATTATTTTACATTAAACGACCAAGCGGCATTAGGTAGGTTTGATGGTGAGAATTTTCAGATTGGGATTGTAGATATTTGCCACAAGCCGTATCAGGATTTTGTAGATGGTATTGTTAGAACTCATGAACATCTTTACCGAGTAGCAGCTAAACAACTAGCACCGACAACTGAACGTGCGAAAGAAATTCCTCGCATCGGATTCTAGCAACTGGTGCAGCAGGGGACGGTTCTTCTGCTTCACTTTTTCAAGAGTAGTCTAGTTATTATATTAGCCATTAAAGCATGGGTTCGCTCATGCTTTTTCTTTGCATTTACTTTGCTACGTATAACCATGAAGCAAGAGAACCGACCTAAAGGGTTCCATTTTCGGGTGCTTTCTTATTAAAAGACACAATAATTGACGTAGGAATTGACATACGTCAATTCCTTTATATAAGCTGATCTATAAAAATCTGCTGTTTCCCGCATCTTGGAACGTGAGAGTCGCTCTTATCGGTTGGGGGATCAGGTAAGGTACTTTGATCTGATAAATAGAGGGAAAAATTCCCCTTAATTAACAAACGGCACTGAAAATAGCAAAAATAGAGGGAGAAATTCCGCTTATCTGACTCGAAAAACGTGATAATAGATAATTTTGCTTTGTATAGAAGGAAAAACTCCCTCTATTTTATCCCGAAACGAGCTCTAATCTGCATTTAACGGAAAAATTTCCGCTTATTTTATTCTCACTACGACTCTTGTATAGGATCGTTACAATAACATTATCACAACTTTATATAAATAAGGTTTTTTGTTTCCCTAAGTAAAGAATCTCGCCTATTACTATGGCGAGTTTACTTTTTTACTATACCAATAACGATGCCAAAATGACTTTCATTTCTGCACATAATATAAGAAAAGCACCTCAAACCGGTTCCCTTTAGCACCGCCTCTATGCTTTTTTTGAAACTTTTTTGGTGTGTTAGACGTAGATATATTATAAGATTCGGTCTGAATAAAAAAGGAGAGATTGTATGGGGAATATTTTACTATTTTCGGTGATCGTTACCCTTGTATCGGCATTATTGATTGTACCTATTATGAATGTAGAAAGTAAATCTAGTAAAGGTCAAAAGAAGAAGCCTAGTCAATTAAAGACATTTTCTTTTACAGTAGTCGTTGTTTTACCACTTGTCTTTCTTTTTTACTATCTTACAAATCTTGATCAAAACTTTTCTTCACTATGGCCATTCCTACTTTTAGTTACTGGAATTGGAGCCTTCTTTGCCTCGGGGAAAGAACGTATGGTGAAAATTGGCCTTTTTACAGTTAGTCTTTTCATCGGCCTTTATTTTCTTTCTGCCTTCATGTTTAATGCAGATGAAAAGTTTGAACAAGCACAGATGACAGAGGAAGTCGAAATTGCTGCTTTCGATGAAACAAAGACTCCAGCAAGTGTCCCGCCACAATATGCTCGTAATAAAATGAAAAAATCGTTCGGTCAGGTACCAAACACGAGTTACTACCAACTTGGTAATCTTCAAATTCAAAAGGTAAATGGAGACTTTGTGTATATCGCACCTGTAGAGTTTTCGGGCCTTTTTAAATGGATAAAAGGGAAGGAGACGCCAGGTTATTTCACATTAAGTGCGACAGATTCATCAGCAAATCCAAAGTTTATCGCTGAAAAAATGACTTACACCCCTTCTTCTTATTTTAATAAAAACGTGGAGCGTCACATCCGTATCACATATCCAAAACGAATTTTTTACGGTGACATCCAATTAGAGGTGAATGAGGAAGGAAAACCATATTATATCCGAACATATGGGGAATTTATTTCAGCTCGTAATGGCTTTGTACCAAAAGGTATTGTCATGGTTGATCCAGCAACTGGAGCGACTGAGGATTATTCACTCAATGAAGTTCCCGATTTTATTGATGGCGCAGTTTCGCCAGAATCAGTTAGCTTGCATAATGGTTATTATGGAAAATATATTCACGGATTTTGGAACAGTGTGTTTGGAAAGTCAGATGTGCGTATACCGTCTGATGAAGGAACAGAAGCAAACGTAAGTCCCATTTTTGATGAAAATGGGGAAATGTATTACTTCACTGATTTTACCAGTCCAAAAGAAGGCGTTGACTCAATGCTTGGGTATTCGTTAACCCATGCACGAACAGGGGATGCAACCTTTTATACTGGAAATTTAGAAGAATCTTATATGGATTCACAGGGTGCACTTGAAATCATTGAAAAGAAATTTATTGAGAAAAAGTGGAACGGTGAAATGCCAATTCTCTATAACTTCTACGGTGAAGCAAGCTGGTTAACGCCTGTTCTTGATTCAAACGGTTTCTTGCAAAACTACTTTATTGTATCAGCGGCGAATCCTGAAATTTCCACTTACGATAATACTCCAAATGGTGCGTTAAAGAAATACAAAACGGCATTAAAGCGAAGTGGGAGCAGTGTGGATGGTTCATCAGAGGCTAATGAAAGTCGTACTAGCGGAACAGTAGTGAGAGTGTATAAAGAAGTTGCAGAATCAAATACCCTTGTATCGTTCTTGCTAGACAACGGGAAAAATTACATTGTCTCAACAGAGACTACTCCGATGGCAATCTACTTGGAAAAGGGTGACGAAGTAGACGTCACATATCTTGATACAGGTGAACTATTCTTACCTGTGCAGGAATTGGTGATTAAAAATCTAGAATAAAGCATGGGGCGGTTTTCAAATAAAGCATGGGGACGGTTCTCCTGCCTCATCTCTTGAGGCAGGAGAACCGTCCCTCGTGTTTGATTGGAGTGAATAAAATGGCACGATATTTTGGTATTTTTCTAGGATTGGAAATGACAACGATTGTGTTGTTTTCTCTTATGGGGACTATTGGCATGACAGATTATCTGGACGGTATAGTGATAACGGTTGGAATGATTGTGTCCTTCCAACTATCTGTGATTATTTGTCTGCTAATTTATATCATTGATCTTCTAAAGCGTCGAAAGTAACGATTAAAATACTATTTCCCTTAAAAATCCGATAAAGAAAATTGAAATGATAAAAGGCAGTATGGAAAGTAATATTTTATTTAGTAGAGAAATTGTTGTGAATCGTCGATACAGTTTACCTGCAATGTGAAATATAAAAAAGATACTAGGAATGCCTATACATATCGCAATAATATCTACACTAGTAAAGGGTTTACTGATGTAATGATCAAGAATCGTGTTGGTCACAAAAAGGATCGAAAATAAAAGAAATTGATATATACAAAAACGAATATGAATCATGGTTCTACCTCTATTTTAATAAATTCTACGCTAAGTTCTCTACTTGTATGGTTTACCTTCGTAAAGTATATCATTAACTTGGGAACTTCGTTAGTAAATGTCAGTTGATGATAACAGGGGTAAAAGTTATTTAAGAAAAAAGAAATACAATAACCTTTATTTTTAGAAAAGGATTTTTTTGGTAATTCGTTGAATATAACATACCGATATGATGTAAAAAGTGTTTCCAGTAGGAGATTTAGTGATTGTTACTTTTTAGGAGGAGTGTTGATGGAAGGTATACCTTTAGTAAGAAGAATTAACAGTATTTATCTACCTGTGTCACATAAGAAAAAGGCGGTTAAATGGTATGAGGACCATTTAGGACTCACACATCCACGCGGGCCAGAAAGTGATATTCTTCAACTTGGTGATGGAACATGGGTATTTCTTGAAAAGTCAATTACCAAAACAACAGCTAATTTCGCAACGTCTGGGTGGGTTGAAAATGGAAATTATGAGATGTTTTCAATCTGCTTTGAAACAAACGATGCAGTAGGATTACACGAAAAACTCCAAAATGAAGGTGTAGAAGTGGAAGAACTTCGAGACGAAGGCAGTTGTGGAATTCAGTTTATCTTCTATGACCTTGACGGAAATAAGTTTCAAGTATTTCAGCAACCAAAATAAAAGGAGGCATGGGGACGGTTCTTCTGCTTCAAAAAGTGAAGCAGAAGAACCGTCCCTTTGCATCGGAGGAGGATCATGAAATGGAAACGCGAGTTGTTACACTTGAGTCGTTTAAAATAGTAGGTTATCAATTTAGGGCAAATTTAAAAGAAATTGAAGAATTCCAACTAGGTAAGAAAACATTAGATCGTCTAATGACCAATCAGCAGTTCATTAGAGATCGAGTAAGTGATGATGTATATTTGGTGCAGCTGTATGACATGAAGCCAGGCTTTAATGCAAATGTCGATCCTTTTACACAGGTTATTGGTTATAAAGTGTCCGGGACTCAAGAGGTACCTCGGGAGATGGTTGTACATCAAGTACCAGAGAATATGTATGTAACTGCTACCCATCTGGGAGTAGAGGCAGAGATATATAAAACATATGACTTTTTATATGGAACGTGTGTACCGGAAAATTCTTATTATCCATTAGGGTATGACTTTGAAATTTGGGACGAAGGTTACAAACCAGAGCAACATGAAAACAAAATCGGCGTGTATGTTGCCATAAATAAAAAAGGATAGCATTCTGAGAGAAGGTTTCCTCCTTAGGATATGACAATAGTAGCATGAATTCGTCTAGGCGTTTCTTCTGCTTCGAAAATTGGGGGAAGAACCGTCCATCTACTATGTTTTTTAGAGTCAATTTGGTATTATTTTACTATAAACGAATGTAAAGGGGGCGAGCTTTATATGACTGGACGATTACAGTTATTATGATTTTCTCAATACCAATCATCGCGATTGTAACGAGTCATTTCCAAAAACAGACGAAGGTGAAAGCTAGTATGATAAAGGATGAGATTGAATTAGAGCGCCTGAAGCATGAGAACTATTTACTAGAAACGCAAAAAATGAGACTAGAACTAGAAAAAATGCAGCTTCATGAACCGAAAGATAAATCAACGAGAATTATTGGATAAATTGACTGTCACTTTTCAATATCTCCGCTTTGGTGGGGATTTTTCTTTATTTAGAGCTTTAAATTAACATATGAGCTGACATAAGGAATCTTGATTGTTACGAGATTTTTATTGCGTTTAACTCCTTAGTAGGCTAGTGGAAAAAGAAAGGAGTGCAAGTATGGATTTACAGTTTTTATTTAAAGAACCAATTATAAAGGTACAGGAACTAGACCCTGGTTATGAGGATCATGCAAGTGATGTATGGCTGGTGACAACCGATGACGGGGAAGTGATTGTTCGATCTTCAAGAATGGTTGGGGAGCCAGACAATGATTTTTGGTGGGGATGTAAAAAGTTGTTTGGGATTGATCCCAGAAAAGTATATGAATTAGAGAATATAAATCTTTTATTAAATCAAGTAACTTCCATACCTGTTCCAAGAGTGATACATAAAGGAAATGCCTTTTCAAAAGTGTTTGTTGTTCTAGAAAAAATAACGGGGAACGTAATGTCTTCGTTTGTAAACCAACCTCCTTCTTTGCTAGAAAGCCTAGGAGAAGGATTGGCAAAAATTCACCAATATAAGCTGGATTATGTAGGAAGCCCTTCAGGACATTTTCAAGTCAAGTTGACTGATTTCCATCAACATGTAAGTACAACCATGGTCGAGATTGTAAAAAGGTTTTATTCTGACGAAGCCGCAATCAAAGCAAAACTTTCAGAAATAACCGAGCTGTTAGAGCATTTACCTGCTCCATCATGTTCGTCACTTGTATTGGTCGATATGGACCCTACGCAATTCTTATCGGATGGCAAAGCGATTACTGGTCTCGTGGACACAGAAGCGTATGTCATTGCACCGAGAGAGCTAGACTTTATTGGATTAGAATATGTATTGGATGAACGTTCTGTTGAACATTTTAAAAATGGCTATGAAAGGATAAAGGAATTTCCGATTTAACGAATTGGAGAACACCTTACCGATACTTGTACCGTCTGCTTTCTGTTCAGGGTAGTGTTGATATTGAAGAGTGGATGAATTACAGATTCTTATTTTAATTGCTATAAAAAGGTGGTGCAATAAATCGATTTAACGATATTACTGATTGGGTTATCTATAATTTTTATTGCAGCAATAGTACAGGGGACAACTGGCTTTGGCTTTGCCTTAACATCCATGCCGTTGCTTTCCGTTTTACTATCATTACAAATCATTGTTCCCATTATGGTTGTGTTTAGCTTTGTAACGAACATTTTAATTTTGATAAAAGTATGGCCCAATATCAAATTTAATAAAATTTGGTTGCTAATACTTTCAAGTATAGTTGCTGCTCCTTTAGGAACTTATGTACTCATGGTGATTAATCAGGGTACATTAAAAATAATGGTCGGGATCATTATTATCATTTTTGCACTGTTACTATGGAAAGGTTATTCACTTACTGTCAAAAATGAAAAGTTAGCATTTATTCCAGTCGGTTTTACAAGCGGCTTACTAAATGGCAGTGTGTCATTAATGGGACCGCCAGTCGTCTTGTTTTTAACAAATCAAGGTGAAGATAAAGCAACATTTCGTGCAAACTTGACTGCTTACGCATTTGTGCTCAATATCGTTACGATTGTCTCGTTTTTTATGGGTGATTTAATTAATGATGAAGTGATTACCTATTTATTGTGGTTTTCACCAGCGTTATTTGTGGGTACCTTTTTAGGAATGAAAATCGCTGGGAGTGTAGAGCAGCAATTATTTAAAAAAATCACCTTAGGACTTATTATCGTTTCTGGTATTTCTGCCATTATTTCTTCAATTACTTAACAAAGAGGAGAATAGTGTTTATACACTTACTCCTCTCTCCTCTCCTTTTTACTTTTTCCATCTGAAGGAATGCACTGGGGACGGTTCTTGTGCTTCATTTCCAATGAAGCACAAGAACCGTCCCCATGCTCTATTTTGAATGATTTTGAATGAAAGTGAAATATTTTGATTGATTTTTGGAAAGGCTTACGATATGATTACTATCGTAGAAAAACATAAAAAATTACTTTGGGGGTGTTGCTTTTGTTAACACAAGAGCGTCATCAACTGATTTTACAACGATTAAATGAAAAGGAAATTGTGAAGCTTCAAGAGCTTGTGGAACTAACTAATTCATCTGAATCCACGATTCGTCGCGATTTAGTCGTTCTTGAAGAGCAAAATTATATCAAACGTGTTCATGGTGGGGCATCGCTTTTAAAGGGCACGAACCAAGAACAAGGATTTGTTGAGAAATCATCCAAAAACCTTCAAGAGAAAAAGCAAATTGCTGAATATGCAGCAAATCTTGTTGAAGATGGTGAATGTATTTATCTAGATGCGGGGACATCAGTTTTTCAAATGATTCCTTTTCTTGCATCCAAGGAGATCGTTGTCGTCACAAATGGTTTAACACATATAGATGCACTTTTAGAAAGAGGCATTAAGACGTACCTATTAGGTGGCTTAATCAAAAGTAAGACAAGCGCTCTGATTGGGCGCGGGGCGATTGAAAGTATGGATAAGTATCGTTTTGATAAATGCTTCATGGGTGTCAATGGCATTCATTTGCAATATGGCTACACTACACCTGATCCCGAGGAAGCAGCAATTAAGTCAAGAGCAATCCAGCTTTCACGAGAAGCGTATATTTTAGCTGACAAGACAAAAATTGGTGATGTGACATTTGCGAAAGTTTGTGATCTGCAGGACGCAACGATGATTACGACTGAAGCAGATTGTGAAATATTAACACCGTATCAAGTGAAAACAACAATAAAGGTCGTGACAACATGATTTACACCGTAACACTTAATCCCTCTGTTGATTATATCGTAGAGGTTGACAATTTTGATGTTGGAAAATTAAATAGAACTTCGTTTGAGACTAAGTATCCTGGAGGCAAAGGAATCAATGTGTCAAGAGTACTTAGTCGCCTTGGTATTAAAACACGTGCTTTAGGTTTTCTCGGTGGCTTTACTGGGGAGTATATCGAGAGGTATCTCCAAAATGAAGGTATTGAAACTGACTTTATCAAAGTTGATGAAGATACAAGAATTAATGTGAAGTTAAAAACCGATATCGAAACTGAAATAAATGGACAAGGTCCAAGAATCAATGATGAACAGCTTAGCGATTTAGTGAAACAAATTGGATGTTTAACTTTTGATGATATTTTAGTGTTAGCTGGGAGTATGCCGTCATCCCTACCAGCTAGCTTTTATACACAAATGACAGAAATGTGTAGCCAGAAAGGTTGCAAGGTTGTCGTAGACACTTCAGGGAAAAGTTTACTGGATGTAGTACCATATCAACCGTTTTTAGTGAAGCCAAATCATCATGAGTTAAGTGAGATTTTTGGTGTAGACATCACATCTGTCGATGACTCAACCTTCTATGGAAAAAAACTGATTGAGTTAGGTGCTCAAAATGTGATTGTTTCCATGGGTGGTAACGGGGCGTTATTTTTAAATAAAGAAATCGCTCTGTTAGCTGAGGTTCCAAAAGGTGAAGTGAAAAATTCAGTTGGAGCGGGTGACTCAGTTGTTGCAGGGTTCATTGGTTCTGTTGACATGAAAACCGACCTTGAAACAGCTTTTCTAAATGGAGTTTCTGCAGGAACAGCTACTGCTTTTTCATCTGATTTATGTACGGTTGAGGATGTAGAAAAGATTAAAGAAAACGTGAAGCTTCACGTGTTATAAGGAGGAGAAAGATTCATGAGAATCACAGATTTATTGAAAAAAGACACCATTCTCCTAGATTTAGAATCAACTAGTAAGGATGCTGTAATTGACGAGCTTGTTTCAAAGCTAGATGAAGCAGGTCGTTTAAATAATAAAAATGACTATAAAGAAGCGATTTTACAACGTGAATCGCAAAGTACAACCGGGATTGGCGAAGGAATTGCGATTCCTCATGCAAAGACAGCTGCTGTAAAAATTCCTGCTATTGCGTTCGGCCGTTCGACTGCGGGTATTGATTATGAATCACTTGATGGTGCACCAAGTCATTTATTTTTTATGATCGCAGCAAGCGAAGGAGCGAATAATGCTCACCTTGAAACATTATCAAGACTGTCTACATTGTTAATGGACGAGGCGTTTCGCAAATCCATTTTAACAGCATCATCCGTTGATGAAGTTCTGTCGCTAATTGATGCGAAAGAGAATGAAGCATTTAAGGAAGAAGAAGCCGAAAAGGTAAAAGGAAATAGTAGAATTCTAGCTGTTACTGCGTGTCCAACAGGGATTGCGCATACCTATATGGCGGCAGATGCGTTAAAAGCAAAAGCGAAAGAGTTAAATATTGAAATTAAAGTTGAAACAAATGGTTCAAGCGGGATTAAAAACGGCTTAACAGCTGAAGAGATTGCGAACGCTGATGCGATTATCGTAGCAGCGGACAAGCAAGTTGAAATGGAACGGTTTAAAGGAAAGAAAGTCATTCAAGTTCCAGTTGCACAGGCAATTCGTAAACCGCAGGAATTATTAGATCGTGCTGCACGACAAGACGCGCCAACATATCAAGGAAGTGGTGGTGGAAAGGATTCGGGTGATGAATCGACAGGCAAGCAACGCTCAGGCTTTTATAAGCATTTAATGAACGGTGTTTCTAACATGCTACCGTTTGTTGTTGGTGGCGGTATTTTAATTGCCATTTCATTCATTTTTGGAATTAATTCGGCAGATCCTAACGATCCGTCTTATCATCCAATTGCCGCAGCACTTAATACCATTGGTGGCGGAAATGCGTTTGGACTAATGATTCCAGTATTAGCTGGTTTCATTGCAATGAGTATTGCGGATAGACCTGGTTTAGCACCAGGTATGGTCGGCGGATTAATGGCCGCAACTGGTGGAGCAGGATTTTTAGGAGGCTTAATTGCCGGATTTTTAGCTGGATATTTAGTTGTTGGATTGAAAAAGTTGTTTAGCAGACTACCGCAGTCCCTTGAAGGAATTAAACCGGTATTATTATATCCGTTATTTGGAATCTTGCTTACAGGACTTGTGATGATGTTCATTGTTATCGAACCAGCGAGTGCAGCGAATGCGGCATTGAGTAACTGGCTACAGGGAATGGGCACAGGAAACTTAATCTTCCTCGGGTTGATTTTAGGCGGAATGATGGCGATTGACATGGGAGGACCTATCAATAAGGCTGCCTTCACGTTTGGTATTGCGATGATCGATGCAGGTAACCTAGGACCGCATGCGGCGATTATGGCAGGTGGAATGGTACCGCCACTCGGATTAGCGATTGCTACAACATTATTTAAAAATAAATTTACAAAAGCAGAAAAAGAAGCTGGGAAAACAAACTACATTATGGGTGCGACATTTATCACAGAAGGTGCGATTCCTTTTGCAGCGAGTGACCCAGGTCGTGTCATTCCATCAGCGGTAGTTGGTTCAGCTGTTGCTGGAGCACTTTCGATGATTTTTGGAATTGGCTTACCTGCACCACATGGTGGCATTTTCGTCATCTTCTTTGTCGAAGGTAGTTGGTTGTTATATTTATTGGCTGTTCTAATTGGTGCGTTGGTAACAGCGTTCATGGTTGGATTCTTGAAAAAGCCGGTAGAGTAAGATTTGGATAGGGAAAACTCGTCAGTTATTTGGCGAGTTTTTTTATTTGTGAAGCTTACTATAGAAGGTAGGGATTTACTGGAATGACTTGATATCGTTTGGTCTTTAATATAGGCGTTAACGTAGAATTCTAGTAAATAAACGAAGGGTTCTAGTCAATTGGAGAAACATTCTGGCAGATGAAAAGTTCATTCTAGTGAAAGAGAAAGATTCTAATCAATTTGAAAGGAATTCTAGTAAATTATCGAATGGATTCTAGGCAATTAGAGAAACATTCTGGCAGATGAAAAATTTATTCTAGTGAAAGGGAAAGATTCTAGTCAATTTGAAAAGAATTCTAATAAATTATCCAATGATTCGAGTCAATCGGAGAAACATTCTAATCACCTGGAGAGAAATACTAAAGAAATGAGCCTTCCCCAATCTCATTAAAGTTTGTCCGTACTAACTTCTAACACAATAACCTCGTAATTCCTACTATATGAGGCAGGAGAACCGTCCCCATGCTTCAATGAACACCACATGCTTCAAACCCCCTTGGTTTTACCGCATTTTCCTAGCCATTTATAAAAAAAGTCAAACCGATTAAAAATGTGAAACTGTTAAAAAAGGTGGAATTGAAAAAGTATTATTGCTGGAAATTTACGATTGCTATACTTTTAATGTTGTAAACACAAACAAATAATTAAACTGTAAAAATGAAGCAGGAGAACCGTCCCCCTGCTTCATCGAAAGGAAGGTGTGGCGTTTGGATCGTAAGGTTAATTTGGAGAAAGAGGTAAGCGTTTACAGTGAGAGTGAACGGCTTCCTATAGGTAGAAAGATTAGTAGACTAGGGAAGGTCATTGCAAAGGATAGGTATTTATATCTTCTTGCATTGCCTGGTATTATTTACTTCTTGATTTTTAAGTATGTTCCGATGGCTGGGATTCTCATTGCCTTTCAGGATTATTCTCCGTATTTAGGGTTTGCTGAGAGTTCTTGGGTAGGGTTTGAACATTTTAAACGATTGTTCGTAAACCCTGACTTTTGGCTATTATTACGGAATACTCTTGCTATTAGTTTCTTGAATTTGCTGTTATTCTTTCCGCTACCTATCATTTTAGCTATTTTAATGAATGAATTGCAGAGCCAATTCTACAAGCGGACAGTTCAATCAATCATCTATTTGCCGCATTTTCTCTCTTGGGTGATTATTGCAACACTAACGTTCATGTTGTTATCTCGTTCAGAGGGAATTGTGAATCAACTTCTTGAGTTTTTTGGATTTGAGAAAATTGACTTTTTGACGAATCCCTCCATTTTTTGGTTGCTTTTAACATCGCAATCAATTTGGAAAGAAGCTGGGTGGGGTACGATTATCTTCTTAGCGGCGATTGCTGGTGTAAACAGTCAACTCTATGAGGCCGCGAAAATCGATGGAGCGAATCGGTTCAGACAAATTTGGCATGTGACGCTTCCGGCTATCCGTAATGTCATTATTATTCTCTTCATTTTGCGATTAGGAGATATTATGGAAGTTGGTTTTGAACAAGTATTTCTAATGTATAATGGTGCTGTTTCTGAGGTTGCCGAGGTCTTTGATACATATGTCTATCGAGTCGGTATCCAGCAGGGACAATTCAGCTTTAGTACCGCCATTGGTTTGTTTAAATCCCTAGTCGGTTTAATTTTAGTTGTTGTTGCTAATAAAATGGCAAAGAAATTTGGAGAAGAAGGAATCTATTAGGAAGGAGTGATCACATTGAAGGGCAGTTTAGGAGAACGTGTTTTTAATATAAGCAATATTGTCGTGTTGGGACTTGTCGCGATTTTAACGGCATTTCCTGTTTATTACGTGTTTGTCGTTTCGTTTACAGATCCAACGGAATACTTACAAAAGTCATTAGTCCTGTTCCCAGATAATTGGTCGCTAGCTTCCTATCGATATCTATTATCGACATCTGCTTTTATTCAATCGATGGGTGTGAGTGCATTTTTAGCGACTGTTGGTACATCGTGTAGTTTACTTGTTACATCTTCATTAGCATATGCATTGTCTCGAAGACGATTTCGCGGCAGAAGGGTTATTTTACTTTTTATCTTATTTACGATACTCTTCAGCCCTGGTATTATTCCAAACTATTTACTCGTAAAAGAGTTAGGGTTAATTAACAACATTTGGTCTGTGATTTTAGTATCGTTATCTAGTGGCTGGTATGTCATTCTCATGAAAGGATTTTTTGATAGTATTCCAGAAAGTTTGGTCGAAGCGGCAACTATTGATGGCTGTAACGATATTTCCGCCTGGTTTCGCATTGTTCTTCCATTATCACTACCTGCGATTGCGGCCTTTGGCTTATTTTTCGCGGTTGCGTATTGGAATCAATACTTTAATGCATTACTCTATTTAAATGAATCTAGCAAATGGCCCATTCAGGTGTTGCTACAAAATATGCTGATTGATTCATCGAGCAGCAGTCTTGGTGAAGTGGACCCACTTGTGCAGCCGCCTCCAAGCGAAACGTTAAAGATGGCAGCTGTTGTCATTGCGATTGTACCTATTTTGTTGGTGTATCCTTTCTTACAAAAGCATTTTGCTAAAGGGGTTATGATTGGTTCACTGAAAGAGTAGTTGAAAAAGGGGAGTAATTACATTTTAAATAGAAAAATCAAAGGAGGAAATGAAAGATGGGGAAATGTAACAAGAAATTTATCTTAGTTTTAACACTGATTATGTCATTACTTTTATCAGCCTGTAACTCAGGGGAATCAACATCGTCAACCAATGAGTCTAAGAATGAGGGTGAGGGAGATTCAAAGTCTGAAGAGCCAACAGAAATCAGAATTATGAGTCACTTCTTTAACCCAACACCACCGTCAGATGATAGTGAAGTCAAACAGGAAATTGAAAAAGCAACGAATACAAAGCTAAACATTGAATGGGTGTCTGCCAATAACTATGCTGATAAATTAAATGTGATGTTAGCTTCTGGTGACTTACCGGACCTAGTGTTGATTCCTGATCCGTTTCATCCTGTGTTTCGCAAAGCAGCAGAACAGGGGGCATTTTGGGATGTCTCACCGTTTATCGATGAATATCCTAACCTGAAAAGTAAAATTGACCAAATCGCATGGGATTTAACAACAATAAATGGTGCTAACTATGGGATTCCGCGCCCAAGACCATCTGAAGGTGATACATTCTTTGTTTTACGAAAAGATTGGTTAGAAAATGTAGGACTCGATATTCCGACAACATCTGATGAATTATACGAAGTAATGAAGGCGTTTACACATAATGACCCAGATCAAAATGGGAAAGATGACACCATCGGCTTTGCCGGTCAAATCAATCCAACAGATATGGGAAGCTTAGGGAATTTTGAAGGGATTTTTACTGGTGCAAATGGGGAGTGGAAAGAAGTAGACGGGGAACTCGTATATACAGCATTATTACCAGAAATGAAAGAATCGCTTGAGTTTTTAACAAAAGCATATAATGATGGCCTTATTCCTGCGGACTTTGCGTCATTACAAGTTTCTCAAGTGAAAGAGATGTTCCAAGGAAGTAAAGCAGGGATGATGAGTGAAAAATCTGGTGCGTTTCAAGAAAACTATGACGCACTATCAAAGATTGTTCCTGATTTTGACTTTTTGAATTTATATCCTTTAACACATATTAATAATTATAATCCAAAAGGTCCTGGTTTTTCTGGAATGAATGCAATTCCGAAAAGTGTACCAGAAGAGAAAGTGAAGAAAATTTTAGCAATGATGGACCGCTGGGTACAAGATGATGTGTTCAATCTCCACAAACAAGGTATAGAAGGCATACACCATAAAGTTGAAAATGGTGAAGTCGTGATTGATACTGAAAAAATGGTACAAGATGCCGTTGCTGATTTTAACCAAATTGTCTATGTTTCTGACCCATATGCAAGTACAGTAAAACCAACCTTCCCAGAAGAGGCTCAAAAACTATATGCTGAAATTCAGGATGAACGAGTGAATACAAGTGTTGCAAACGTTAGCTTAGGGCTCTACTCAGAGACTGCTCAAACGTATTTACCAGAGTTACAAAAGAAAACAATGGATTTGAAAACAAAAATTATCCTTGGTAGAGAATCAATCGATGCATGGGATGACTATGTAGAGAATTTACAAAAAGATCAGAATTTCATCGAAATGACAGAAGAGATGAATGAAGCATACAAGGCTAGATAAACGAGTTAATAAAACAATTTTAATGAGTCGAAAATATAAATAACAATAGCTGCCTTCTTGATTATAAAATGTTATGGTCAGGAGGCAGTTTTTTTTATGGTGTTATTCAATATTAAACCTGCCTCGTGTATAGTAAGTTATCATGAAAAAAGCTTGTTTGGGATTAAAAACGAAGTCGTTTTTTGTAATTTTTTGAAAAGTGGGAGTATTTGTGATAAACTTTTGAAAGGGTTTTCATTTTAGGGGGATAAGATACTATTTTACAAAGTTTAGGTGTCTAGCTCCAGCGCCTAGCCCCTCGAGGTCATATGTCAATTCATTAAGAAGGTTAAAGAACAAACCTTCTCGTCGAATTGCCTTATACTTGTCGGGGCATACTTGCGGCGCTTGCGCTTTTCATATCGGAGGTGGCTTAATGCAAAAGGTCAAAGGATTTCTGCACCACATTTTTTATTCTCGTTTCAACGGTCATTATCGAAAAAAGTTAATTTTGATATTACTTTTGGCTAGCCTTCCAGGAATCGTCATTGGTTTAGTTATGTTTGTTGTCAGTAAAACGCATATTGAAAAAGAAATGAAGAATATCCACGAAAATGATTTATACGATACGATGCAAATGATTAAAGATCAATTTTCACATGTAGAAATGTTCTTAGCGCACTGGGCATTCGACCCTTCGTTTAAAGAAAGTTATCAAGATATCGATTTTGTTTATAAATATAAAGAAGTTCATGACATTTATCAGTCGCTATTGGTTATGGAGGGTTCGAATCACTTGATTGACCGAGTTGAATTATTTCTTAATAAGCCGAATCCGATGATTATTACAAAAGATCGGTACAAGCATTTGACCAACAAAGATCAAATTGAGACGTATACAGATTTTCTAAACCGTAAGCGTTCATTATTTTGGGAGAGTTCTAGTTTAAATGACGAAACGAGATTCTCATCGCTGAGGCTCGTTCATACAATCCCGGGTGGTTTTGAAGAACCATATGGTGCGGTGGTAGCCTTATTTAATAAAGATAAAATGGCCAATCTTTTAAAATCACCTTATGAACAGGGGACCACTTTTTTAATAACTGATCAACAACAATGGATTTTTGGGAATCGAAGCAAAACATCTCCGAGTAACATGGATCAAGCTATTTTTAATGAAATAAAAACAAGCACAAACAAAACAGGTACCTTTTTATTCGATTGGGACAAGGTTACCTATTCCATTACGTTTGATACGTTTTCTCGGTTAGGAAAAACATGGTTTATCGTATCAGCAGCCCCATTATCAACGATTACGGCACCTGTTATTCTTATTTCTAAATTAATCATTGGTGTTAGTATTCTCATTATTATTATAGCAATCATGTTATCTATTATTGCTTCAAAAAAGCTGTACTCACCAATTGAAACATTAGTAAAGAAGTTAAGTAATGAAATGTTGGAAGAAAAAACGCCAAAACTACAAAATGAATTTGAAATCATCGAAACGCAGTGGAACAGCCTCTCCCGTGAAAGTACCCACTTAAAAACTCAACTAGAGAATCAATTACCACATATGCGAGAAGGATTCCTTTTACAACTTATACATGGATATCTCTTTACTCTTAAAGAACCCGAAATTAGAAAACGGATGGAGCAGTATGGGTGGAACCTACAAGGTAAGAGGTTTATGACGATTTTTATCCAATTATTTGGGTTCACAAAGCTAGAAGAAAAACATTCAAAGGAAGATGAAGGTATCTTTACATTCATGGCGGCAAATGTTGTGGAGGAAGTGGTGGGTGAATCAGCCTTTGAAGGGAATGTAATAAATTTCCATGACTTATCTCTAGGACTATTTATTTTACTACCTGACGATTGGGACCAGGAAGAACGAGATAAAAAGATTACAACATTATGTCAAACGATTATAAATAAAATTAACCATGCAACCCAAATGGATGTGTCGATTTGTATAAGTAGAGTAACAGATACAGTTAAAACGATTCCGAGTCTATTTGAGGAAACCAAAATATCTTTAAGTTTTCGAAGCTTACAGGAACGTAATCAAATGATTGAAATAGAAAAATTAGATACATTGAAGCATTCTGTTCATTTTGAATATCCTTTTGAAATGGAACGAGAGATCACACATGCGATTCGCTTACGTATGGTGGAAGATGCAGTCACATTGCTGCACCAATTTGTCCTTCATTTATCGAGTAAAAATGAAGCTGTCATGAAACAGGGGATGTTTCAGTTACTAGGAAAAATGATTGAAGTTGGAGTTCAATCAAATGTAACACCAAATGCTTCGATAGAAGGAGCGACTCTATATGAGCAGCTTGCCCAACTAAGAGAGCCAAATGAGGTAGAAGCATGGTTTCGCGAAAAGGTAATCATTCCTCTAATTGAGGAGCTATCGCAAAAAAAGGATGAACGAATCAGACAGCTAGTCGAGAAGGTCATGGTAATCATGGATGAAAACTATATGGAGGAAATTTCTCTAGATAGTTGTGCAGACCATGTGAACTTAAATCCTGCTGTGTTAAGTAAAGTTTTTAAGGAATACACCGGTGTCAATTTCATTGATTATTTAACAGACATCCGATTAAAAAAGGCAAAAGAGCTTCTCGCAGAAACAGATATGAAAATCGCCGATATTGCAGAACTCATTGGGTATAAGCATAGCTATTTTAACCGACTTTTCAAAAAGCACGAAGGATACACTCCAGGTCAATACCGTGAACAAAGCCGCGAAAACGCAAGTTAAGCATGGGGCATGTTCTCGCGTGGAGCATGGGGACGGTTCTCGTGCATCATTCGGAGTGGAGCAAGGGGCGGGGTTCTCGCGTGGAGCAGGGGGACGGTTCTCGTGCATCATTCGGAGTGGAGCATGGGGACGGTTCTTGTGCATCAATTGAAGTGAAGCATGGGGACGGCTCTCCTGCTTCACTCGGAGTTAAAACAAAGGGACTGTTGAAGCAGTGCCATTTCATTACACGAGCCCCATTCAAATCGCACCAAATAAAGCCGAAGGACAACAAAAAATAAAAAAGTACAATTTTACAAAAAAAGTACAATCTAACAATAAAAGTGTAACTTAAAAGATTCATATTGTTGGAAACGCTACCATCTCATATAGTAAAGGAGGAAATGAAAGGAGGTACGTGCAATGAAAGGAAAGAAGTGGGTACCAGAGTGGGAACAATATAAAGATCGATTGACAGGAGTAACCATTACACAACTAACCAATTACGCGGGCCATAGTCATCATCTTTATTTTACCGAGAATGGCTGGTACGACAACGAAACGAAACTCTTGTTTTGTTCTGATCGTGAAAATAAAACAAATGTGTTTAGCATCAACCTGCTCTCGGGTGAAATCATTCAGTTAACAGATTACCAACAGACGTATGACAGTTTATCAGTTTGTATCCATCCAAGTGAAGAAACCGCATATATACGAAAAAATCATCAGCTGATTGAATTAAATCTAGAAACCTATGAGGAGAGACTACTCTTTGAAGGACCAGAAAAAAGTGTGATTGGAAATATCAACTGTACGGCAGATGGGAAGTATTTGATTACCTGTTTACAGGAGGATTATTCAGATCGGTTTGAAATTAACCTTGGCAATGGATATATCGGTCATCAGGAGTTAATGGAAGCAAAGCCTAAATCTCAAATACTACAAATCTCCCTTGGAAAATCTCAAGAAGTACAGGTTGTGCATGAGGAGGAAAATTTCATAACTCATATTAACACTTCGCCAACACAGCATCATCTGATTACATTTTGCCATGAAGGCCCATGGCATTTAGTGGACCATCGGATTTGGGGATTGGATTTATCGACCGGACGAACGTGGAAAATTCGTGAGCGGAAAGAGAAGCATGAGAAGGTCGGGCATGAATATTGGTATCAAGACGGCATTCATATCGGGTATCACGGGTTTAGGGAAGATGGCACAGCCTTTTTTGGGAAAATTCGCTATGACAACGAGTCGATGGAAGAGGTAGAGTTCCACTTTCCTAACTGGCATGCTCATTCACATGGCTTTTCAAAAATTGCAATAGATGGTCGGGCACCGCTAGATAAAATCATTATTTGGGGTCGTAACGAAGGTGAGCTTGTCGGACCTAAGGTTCTGTGCGAGCATCGATGCAGCTTTCACTCTCAGAAGGTTCACGCTCATCCTCGATTCAATGCAGATGGAACAAAATTATTATTCACAAGCGATAAAAATGGCTATGGAAATTTGTTTTTAGTTGATATCCCTAGAGATCTTTCAACACTCCCAGATTTTAACGAAAGACTTTTTCCTGAAAAATAGTATTTTTTCTTTTAAAAGTTAAAAATTGCTCTGTGTTTTCGGGTTTATAGGCATACCCCAAAGCGACAAGAACAGAGAAGTTTTGAAGGTTAAGGATATTGAGGTCTAGAAAGTTACACGTCTAAAATGAGGTCAAGTATGGTTGGGACAATGTACCTGTCCCTCTGTCCCAAAAAATGTGAGGTGGAGACATGTTACAGTTAGAAAAGTTTAAGAATCCGGATGCAAAATATCGGATTCAACCGTTTTGGTTTTGGAATGGCGAAATGGATGAGCAAGAAATTCACAATCAAATCATGGAAATGGCTGACAAAGGAGTTGGTGGTTTCTTTATCTGTCCGAGACAAGGTCTAGGTATCCCTTATCTGTCAGAGGAGTGGTTCCAAAAAGTAAAGTTTGCGACAGACACGGCTAAAAAAATGAACATGGAAGTATGGCTTTACGACGAATATCCTTATCCAAGTGGAATTGCTGGTGGTGAGGTAACTTTACAGCACCCAGATGCTAAGCATTATACACTCGTACATAAAAGTCTTGCTGTAGAAGGTGGACAGTCTTGCTCGCTTGACCTACCATGGGGACGTTTATTGTCTGCAAAAGCAGTGCCGATTGATGAAGCAACTGGTGAAAAATTGTGGGAGCAGTCTGTGAATATTGAAAAATTCATTGGTAACTTTCAAAGTGAGCTAGTCTTCCAAAAGGCTGGGTTAACCGCATATAATCAGAAGCGATTTTTTACCTATAGAACGGAGAAAAAATGTAACTGGACTGCTCCAGAGGGAAAATGGGAGATTCATTGTTTTCTAGAAGTAGAAATTGATGATTTTAAATACTACGGAACATTCGTAGATCCTTGTCATGAGGAAGCAATCAAAACGTTTATTGATGTGACCCATGAAAAGTATGCGGAACATTTAGGGGAAGAGTTTGGAAAGACAGTCAAAGGGATGTTCACTGATGAGACTGGATTATTAGGGAAAATCCCATGGAGCCCGCAGCTTGTTGATTTTATCAAGGAAACAAAAGGGTATGATCTTCGTGATCATTTGCATGAACTCATTGATGGAAGCGGAGATAGTACTGCCAAAATTCGTTATGATTATTTTCAGGCCATTCATATCTTATTAAGAAAATCGTACCATAAACAAATTTCGGATTGGTGTGAAGAGCATAACATTGAGTATGTAGCGGAAGTGCCTTCTGTTCGGATGACAACCCAGCTATACAGCCACGTGCCAGGAGGCGATACCGCACATGAAAAGCTTGGTCGGTCATTAGACTGGATTCTTAATCAATATACGACGAGTTTTCGAGCAAATCCGAAAATGGTTAGTTCATTAGGAAATCAGTTAGGCAGAGAGCGTGCATTAATCGAGTGTTTCCATAGTGTAGGCTGGTCAATGACACTTCAAGACGCGAAATGGATGCTTGATCGATTAGGAGCATTTGGTATCAATTTTTATAATTTTCACGCTTTCTTTTACACATTAGATGGGCTAACGAAGCATGATGCACCACCATCACAATTTCTACAGAATCCTTATTGGGAGCATTTCCGACTGCTAGGAGATTATGCGGGAAGGCTTGGGTATGTGATGAGCTGCGGTGCACCAGTACGTTCGATCGCTGTGCTTGATCCGACGACAACGCTTTGGACACATATGGGCAATCCTTTTCATAGCTTTCATTATAGTGGTGAAAATGAGGAGGAAAAAGCGAGATTAGCACGCTTGACCGAGGATTGGGCTTCGATTTGTAAGCAATTAACATTGCATCAAAAAGATTATGACCATCTTGATGCTGAAATCTTAGCTCAAGCAGAAATTGTTGACGGTAAAATCAAGATTGGAAAAGCTTCCTACGAAGTTCTCATTTTACCACCAATGTCAAATCTCGAGGCAGCAGCATGGGAAAAAATTACTGAGTTCATTGAAAAAGGTGGAGTCGTGATTGCAAATGGACTCCTGCCATACGAACAGATTGATAAGAGTGGAGCTATCAAAGAGGATAGCGAAAATACCTTTGGCATACATCATTTCCCTGAATATGATTACTGGAATAATCAAAACATTGATAAAGACTGGGTTATGGGTCATAAGAAGTCATATTTCATTCCAAGTGGTAAAAATCAATTGAATACATTGGTTTCTATCATAGATGACCATGTGGAAGAACCTGTGCGATTTGAATTAGACGATACGAAGAGTTTTCTTGTTGAAAAAAGGATTTTGCAGGATGGGTCACAACTTGTGTTTATAAGTAACCAGGAAGAGGGCGAACATAGTACTTCTCTTTATCTAGAGGCAACTGAGTTACAACAAAAGCGGGTGCAGCGATTACACTTAGATACAGGTGATGTAGAACAGTTAGAGGTGAATCTTTCTGGGGATCGCTTGAGGGTTGATCTTCACTTTTATCCATATCAATCATATCTATTGTATATTACGGATGAATCACAGGAAAAGGTTGAAGCTGAATCGTCTATTTTAGAATTGAAGGCAGGTGGAACTTGGGAAATTAACGCTCTTCAAGAGAATGCGCTCCGGTTTGATGCATTTGAGTTGATTGTAGGGGAAGGCGAGAAGCCACGCTCCATGGTTCAAGTCAAAACATTTATTGACCAGTGTGCAGATTTTTCAGACGAGCAACAACTTCCATTAGCGTTTAATCAGGTGTTTGGTACACCTATGAAGCTATCAATTCAGTATCCTGTGACATGTACTTATACTAAAACATTTACAGTAGAGGACCTACCGTCTATATGTTCGTTGTTAATGGATGGCGGTGCCATTTCCGGTGAGTATCGAATGTTCGTCAATGACCGTGCTGTAACGGATTTTAAACAAAGTCGTGTGTATGATCAACACAATCAAGTCTGTGAAATCACTCCGTTGTTGGTAAAGGGTGAAAATACGTTACGGATTGAGGTGCAAGTTTCCCATGATTATGATGGAGTAGTCGATGCACTATATTTACTAGGTGATTTTGGGATTCAATTTGATGAAAATGAAGACCCTGTCATCATAAAAGCATCCACGACTTCAACACTTCATGGTGGACCATACGAGGGCTTACCATATTATGCAGGAACGATCTCGTTTAAAAGGCAACTAGATATTGAAACCTTGCCTAGCACAGAAGCATTTATCCTGCAATTTAGTGACTTAGATAAAGACTTTCATGATTGTATGGAAGTGATTGTAAATGGAGAGTCGCTCGGAGTCCGTGCCTGGACACCGTATCAATGGAAAGGTCTGACATCCAATCTTAATGAGGGCAAAAATGAAGTGGAAGTAAAAGTAACCAACACCTTGATTGGTTTCTTAGAAGGGAAGTATTTTGATTATAAAGAACACCTCTTACGAAATGTAAGGTAAGCAGCGGGACGGTTCTCGTGCTTCATTCCCTGCGGGGAATGAACACAAGAACCGTCTTATTGCTTTAAATTTATTCTAGCGAAAGGGAAAGATTCAAGTAAATATGAAAGGAATTCTAGTCAATTGGAGAAAGATTCTAGCGGAAGATAAATTTATTCTAGTGAAAGAGAAAGATTCAAGTAAATATAAAAAGAATTCTAGGAAAAGAACGAAGGATTCTAGTCGATTGTAGAAAGATTCTAGAGGAATATAAATTTATTCTCCTGAAAGGGAAAGATTCAAGTAAATATGAAAGGAATTCTAGGAAAAGAATGAAGGATTCTAGTCAATTGGAGAAAGATTCTAGTGGAATATAAATTTATTCTAGTGAAAGGGAAAGATTCAAGTAAATATAAAAGGAATTCTAGGAAAAGAACCACTAGGTTTGCAAAAGATTTACAATAATTTACATTTAATATTATAATTCCAAAATTCAGGATGTTTTTTACTCTTCGAGTTTTATTATTAGTACATTGAATGAGACTATTTTGACA
>Ga0180215_1000917_pt1 | contig 34216 bp, 37 predicted proteins | sample eDN3rd37CBELigBY_FD_128871 | JGI IMG/M metagenome (GOLD analysis project Ga0180215, IMG submission 128871) | Enriched backyard soil microbial communities from Emeryville, California, USA - eDNA 3rd pass 37_C BE-Lig BY (version 2) (version 2) | ecosystem: Environmental > Terrestrial > Soil >...
GATCCACATTGAAGTAAAAATCTGGTTTGGGTTAATTACTTTGCGTTATCAAATTCCCATGCTGCAAGTTCGTTCCTTATTTGACGGAGTAAAGGTGGAAAGAAAGGTAGATCCTATGGCGGGGAATACCAAACCTGTAGGAAGAAAAAAATTTTGGCTTACACCGTCTATAATCCAACGCTATTTCCAAAAAATTCGGCTACTAAGAATTCGCGTGCATGATTTTAATGAAATAGCGAAAAAAACAATGAAGTATTTTATATGTGAAAACCTTCAATGGAATACGCGGGTAGGCGTAGGGGATGCAGCAGCAACAGGTGTTGTGACTGGTTTGGTATGGGGGATAAAAACTACTTTTTTAGGGATGGTATTTCATTTTATTACGTTAAAAACCATTCCACAAATTAACGTCGTTCCAGCTTTTCGAAGTGAAACAGTGGACACCCATTTTCACTGCATACTCCGATTTAAAATCGGACATGCTATCATAGCAGGGACCCGAATCATGTTGAATTTAAGAAAAGGGCGTGAAGGAAGATGGCAGAGCACCCTATTCAGGGCTTAATGCAAACGGCAATGGAAAATCTAAAGGAAATGGTAGATGTTAATACCATTGTCGGGGATCCTGTAGAAACCCCAGATGGAAGCGTAATCCTTCCTATTTCAAAGGTAGGTTTTGGGTTTGCTGCAGGAGGTAGTGAATTTGAATACGACGGAGAAGCGAACAGTAAGGAAAAGGATGGCTCAAATAAGCCCATGCCATTTGGCGGTGGAAGCGGTGGCGGAGTCTCGATTACACCAGTGGCCTTTCTTGTTGTCGGAAAAAATGGTGTGAAGACCGTTCCCTTAGAAGGCAGCAGCCAATTATATGATAAAATTATGGATTTTGCCCCGCAATTTTTGGATAAGCTCCAGGGCATGGTTAACAATGGGAAAAATAAAGGAAAAAGTAAAGAAACTGGGGAAGATCCATTTGATCTACAATAAACAAGAAAGGCTGGTTCCTATCGAACCAGCCTTTCTTCTAGGGTTTTATTTATCTTTTTCCAATTCAATTAATAGGTCGCCAGTTTCAATCGTGTCACCGTTTTTCACGTGAAGCGCGCGAACTGTTCCGCTAAACGGTGCTTGAATGGTTGTTTCCATCTTCATCGCTTCAGTCACGAGAAGATGCTCACCTTTCTTCACCTTTTCCCCGCTTTCAACCATCAGCTTCAATACTTTTCCTGGCATGGTTGCTCCGATTTCATTCGGGTTGGATGGATCTGCCTTGCGATTGACCTGAATGGAAACTTTGGCAGACAGGTCTCGGATAGAAATTTCTCTTGGTTGCCCGTTTAGCTCAAAGTAAATGGTGCGGGTTCCATCTAAGGAAATCTCACCAATGGAAATTAATTTTACAACTAAGGTTTTTCCTTGTTCGATGGCTACGGAGATTTCTTCACCCAGACGTAGACCATAGAAGAAGGTTGGCGTATCCAAGACAGAGATTTTTCCGTAGTCATTGCTGATCTTTTCCTTATCGAGGAAAACCTTTGGATACATAATATAAGACATGATATCTTCTTCACTTACATCGCGGCCCAACTTTTCTTCCAATTCCGCTTGCACCTTGGCAAAGTCAGTAGGGGGCAGCAGTTCTCCTGGACGGCAGGTAATAACATCTCTTCCTTTAAGAATAATTTGTTGTAAACGCTCAGGGAAGCCGCCTGGTGGTTGTCCAAGATAGCCTTGGAAGAACTGGATTACCGAATCTGGAAAATCGAGTCTTTCCCCTTTATCATAAACATCCTGTTCAGAAAGATCATTTTGAACCATAAAGAGAGCCATATCGCCAACAACCTTGGATGAAGGGGTAACCTTTACAATATCCCCGAACATGTGGTTAACTACACGATACATTTGCTTGACTTCATCCCATCGTTCACCGAGACCGACAGCCTTTGCCTGCTGATGAAGATTGGAATATTGTCCACCTGGCATTTCATGAAGGTATACCTCAGAACTTGGAGATTTCATTCCACCTTCAAAGCCTGCATAATATTCTCTTACATCCTCCCAGTAATCGGCAAGCTTTTGTAAATGGGTTTCACTCAATTTTGGTTCTCTAACTTGCCCTTTTAGAGCGGAAACAAATCCATTTAAACTAGGCTGTGAAGTAAAACCGGACATAGAGCTAATCGCACCATCGACAATATCAACCCCTGCTTCATAAGCTTTCATCAAGGTAGCTAGTTGGTTTCCACTTGAATCATGGGTATGAAGATGAATAGGGATACCGATTTCCTGTTTCAAGTTACGGATTAATTCATAAGCGGCATACGGTTTTAATAAACCGGCCATATCTTTGATACATAAGATATGGGCCCCAGCCTTTTCCAATTCTTTGGCTAGGTCGATATAATACTTAAGGGAGTATTTGTCTCGGTTTGGATCAAGAATATCTCCTGTGTAACATATGGCAGCCTCAGCTATTTTTCCATTTTCCAAAACAGAATCAATAGCCGTACGCATGCCTTCCATCCAGTTCAAGCTGTCGAAGATCCGGAATACATCGATGCCGGCATTCGCGGAAAGCTGAACAAATTTCCGAATGACGTTATCGGGATAATTTGCATACCCAACTGCATTGGCTCCCCTTAGAAGCATTTGAAAGAGAACATTCGGGATCTGCTGGCGTAGCGTACGAAGCCGTTCCCATGGATCCTCATTGAGAAATCTCATGCTGGTATCAAAGGTTGCTCCACCCCACATTTCCAACGAGAATAGACCGGAGGCTAATTTCCCTGTCGCTTCCGCAATTTGCGCCATATCATAGGTACGGAAACGAGTAGCAAAAAGCGATTGATGGGCATCGCGGAAAGTCGTATCTGTTAGTAACAGCTGATCTTGATTCTTAATCCATTCGACTAAACCGGTCGCGCCTTTTTGCTCCAGAATTTGCTTCGTTCCCTCGGGATAAGAAGTTTTGAAAGAAACATTCGGGATCCGTGGATCAGCAAAGTTTGGCTTTTTTCCTTTTGGCAGGCCGGGGTGTCCATTAACAATGGTTTCTCCAATATAGGTTAAAAGCTTCGTCCCACGGTCTTTCCGTTCAGCAAATTCAAACAATTCTTCTGTTGTATCGATAAAAGAGGTATTATAGTCCCCTGTTAGAAACTTCGGATGTTGAACGACATTTTCCAGGAATGGAATATTCGTTTTCACCCCACGAATTCGGAATTCAGTCAAGGTGCGGTACATTTTATTTGCTGCTTGCCCGTAATTCATCGCCCATGCGGATACTTTTACAAGCAAGGAATCATAATGGGGGGTGATTACAGCCCCGGTATATCCGTTCCCGGCGTCTAAGCGGATGCCGAATCCACCACCCGAGCGATAGGCTAGTAATCTTCCCGTTTCGGGTATGAAATTACGTGCAGGATCTTCAGTAGTGACCCGGCATTGGATGGCATAACCGCGAATCGAAATTTGTTCCTGAGAGCCAATCCCAACCTCTGGATCCTGTAATGTGTATCCTTCTGCAATGCGAATTTGTGATTGTACAATATCGATCCCGGTAATCATTTCAGTAATCGTATGTTCGACCTGAACACGTGGATTGACTTCAATGAAATAAAATTGATTATCTGGTGTGACGAGGAACTCTACTGTTCCGGCGTTGATATAGCCAGCTTTTTGCATAAGCTGTAATGCGGACTGGTTGATTTGCTCACGAAGCTCATAAGGTAGGGAAACACTTGGTGCGACTTCAACAACTTTCTGATGCCGGCGCTGAATTGAACAATCGCGTTCAAATAAATGCACGACATGTCCATAACGGTCAGCTAGGATTTGTACCTCAATATGCTTAGGCTTATCCAGGTATTTTTCCAAGTAGACTGCAGCATTGCCAAATGCAGATTTGGCTTCGGAACGAGCGCGGTCAAGGGCTTCCTGAAGTTGATCCTCGCTCTGTACTATACGCATGCCTCGTCCGCCACCGCCTGATGCGGCCTTTATAATAATTGGGTAACCATGCTTTTGCCCAAAGGAAACGGCTTCCTCGTAGCTACTAATAGGCTGGGGTGTACCCGGAATGACCGGAATACCTGCTTTAACAGCCATTTCCCTAGCGTCGACCTTGTCCCCAAACATTTGAATATGTTCTGGATTGGGTCCGATAAAGACGATTCCTTCTTCCTGACATCTTACGGCAAACTCAGCATTTTCCGCGAGAAATCCGTAACCAGGGTGAATCGCATCCACATCATTCCTTTTGGCTACTTCGAGAATGCTTTCAATGTCAAGATAAGCCTCAATAGGTCCTTTTCCTTCACCGATTAGGTAAGCCTCATCTGCTTTAAACCGATGTAAAGAAATGTTATCCTGCTCAGAATAGACCGCTACGGTACGGATTCCAAGCTCAGTACAAGCGCGAAACACACGGATGGCAATTTCACCGCGATTGGCAACTAAAACCTTCTTGAACGGTTGAATCTTCTTCATTCTCTTCCCCCTACCTTTTAAAGTTTATTTATTTTAAATAAATATATCACATATTGGAAGGTTTTAAATCTTAATATTTTACTATTTCATAAAAACTTTGATCTGAAAGTGTATAGCTGTCACATCTTCGGTGAACAATGCTAGCAAGAGGTGAAAGCGATGTTCTTGCTGGATAAATCAGCGGTTGATATCTGGAAGATGTTGATTCCTGCCAAAAATATTTTATTTCCTTTCCAATTAGATAGAGATGAGCTGGTTTTTTATTTTCGTGAGCATATTTATTTTATTCAAGAAGATGGGGCTGTCGTTAGGATGGCAAAACCGACCGATCTATATAAACATAAGCTAGAGGATTTGTGGCAGCTGTTATTTTATGATCATCATACCTTTGATTATGATCACCACGGCATATTCTCTATTGGCGCCATTTTAAGGCATATGGGATTTATGGTTCCTTTTACACATCAACCAGGATTCTCCCACCAGGTAGAAATTGTAGATTTGGTTAATCCAGACCAAGTCTATCAGATTGAATTGAATACTAGTTCTTTCCGATTTGTTCTGTATCGATCCTTACTTTATTGTGATGAATTGAATGAACAATTTCGTGGGGAAACGGAATTTGAAATCCAGCAAATTCTTCGAACGGATTCAGCGAGTTTACCAAATGACCGATCTTCACGGAGGAGGAAGCTATAAAAAACACTCTTTAAGGGGTTGTTGACCCTGTATGAAAGAGTGTTTTTTATCATGGATATGAGCACTATTTTCATTATTGAAGATGAAGGAAAGATTGCGCGGGTGCTGGATCTTGAATTGCAATATGAGGGATATGAAACGATGGTGGAGAAAGACGGGAAGAAGGGTCTTGATATGGCATTACAGGAGGAATGGGATCTGATGCTCCTTGATGTCATGCTACCAGGGATGTCTGGGCTTGAAGTGCTCCGTAAACTCCGTGGAGCGGGGATCCACAAACCGATTATTCTTCTTACAGCTCGTGATTCCATTCCGGATAAAGTAAGTGGACTCGATTTTGGCGCCAATGATTACATGACAAAGCCTTTTGCCATTGAGGAATTACTTGCCCGTATTCGCTCGTTACTTCGCTATTCGTCACATATAGAGCAGAAGGAAAAGGAAGCAGATACGGTATCATATCGGGATCTCTGTATCGACCTAAAAACACGAAATGTTAAACGCGGAGATACGGCGATCGATTTAACCCCAAGAGAATTTGATCTTTTACTTTATTTAACGAAAAATGCGGGGGAAGTGCTTACGAGGGAAAAGCTTTTGGCAGAGGTTTGGGGTTATGAATTCATGGGGGATACCAATATTGTAGATGTGTACATTCGATATCTTCGTCAAAAAATAGATAAGGGATTTTCTCCTAAACTGATTTATACGAAACGAGGAATTGGCTACGTGCTGAAAGAAAAAGATGAAAATTAAATGGAAGCTAACCCTATATTCAACTTTATGGCTTTCTTTGATTCTAATTATCTTTAATATCCTTCTTTATTACTTTTTTTTGAGGGTTTCAACGGAAAGTGAAGTTGCTCTTCTCTATAATAAGGCAGACATTATTTTATCCACCGACGTATCGAAGGTTTTCCAAAGTGAAGATCAGCTTTTGGAAAACCTTGTCAATAACGAAATTATTCGTGTTCTTGACCATGAGGGAAATATCCAACAGCAAGTTTCAACAGATTGGGAGTTGGCGGAGATCGGACCTGTTCCTGTTCTCATTCGAGAAAGTGAATTAATCCACTCGGATGGAGGCAGGATCCTCTTTGTTCGGGTCCCAATCTTTGAACATGGGAGTAACGTGGGAACTCTAGAAATTGGGCGAACATTAAAAACGATGGATGCCTATGTAAATAATTTAAATTCCATACAATGGACATCAACTCTTCTATCTATCGCGTTTTCCCTTATCGGGGGTTATTTATTTGCCCAATTGGCTCTCTACCCGATCACCGAAATCATCCGAACGATCAAAGATATTCATGGGTTGGGGTTAAGCAGAAGGATAGAGATTACTTCTGATTCAAAGGATGAGATCTATGAATTGTCAATTACCTTTAACGAAATGTTAGATCGGATTGAATCCACTTTTGCACAGCAACAAAGGTTTTTGGCTGATGTTTCGCATGAATTGCGAACCCCTTTAACGGTTATTGAAAGCTATGCCAATTTATTGAAAAGATGGGGGAGTAAAGATCCAGAAATCCAGGAAGAAGCGATTCGTGAGATTCAGTCAGAGGCCGAGCGGTTACGCCATCTGACTGAATCCCTGCTGGATATCAGTTCGATTGAAAGAGAAGAGGTAAAATTGGCTCCGCTGGAGTTGGTTTCGTTCCTAAAGAAAAGCATTAAACCCTTCCGCCATGTTTATCAACGAAATATCCGTTTGCAAGTGGACAAGCGGCAGATTTTTTATCCGATAAGCGAACAAAGGTTAAAACAATTGTTGGTGATCTTTTTGGATAATGCCATTAAATACAGTGCAAAAGAAGTGTTGGTATGGCTTGAAGAGGATCAAGATTTCGTGGAAATAGGTGTAAAGGATAAAGGAATCGGAATTCCTGAGGAAGATCTGCCATTTGTGTCGGAACGATTTTACCGCGTAGATAAGGTACGCAATCGCTCGACAGGAGGAAAAGGGTTGGGGCTATCCATTGCAAACTCGATTGTTTCAAGATATGGAGGGGAAATGGAGGTGAAAAGCTCTCCAGGTCAGGGAACAGAGGTCCTTGTCCGCTTTCCAAAAAGCAAATAACAGGGGAATCCCCCTGTTATCCAACGCGTCTTGCTGTGATATAATGTGATTTCCACCATGAGTTGTTAAGACTGGAATAAGTTACACCTTTTGGTTCACCATAGGTGTGGATAAATTTCCCCTTTCCTGCGTAAATTCCTACGTGGGAAATCCCGCGGTCTCTTGGTGTGGAGAAAAAGATGAGATCTCCGATGCGTAGTTTACTTTTTGGTACATAATGTCCGACACGTGCTTGTTGGTGGGAAACTCTCGGCAGGCGAATGCCATTCTTAGCAAAAACATATTTGGTAAAGGAAGAACAATCAAATACCCGTGTAGTTCCGTAAGGGGCACCTAATAGGTAAGGGGTTCCAAGATATCTGTTAGCTGTTTTGATCAGCTGCTTTCCTTCTGAGACGGAAGCAGCCTGTGTGGACTGAAATCCAGTAAACATAGAAAACATGAGTGTCAGAATTAAAAGCCATTTTGTTTTCAACATCTGTCCTTTCCTCCTCGATGATTTTCTGTGTTGAACGTTAAATTCAAGGTAACATAAATTTAAATTCCAGGATTTACACAGAAATGTCGAAGCCTAGACGCGATTTACCCTGATCGCCGATTATGAGAAAATGATGAGAATTTTATCTAAAAATTTTTCTTGACTTATGAAGAGCGGGGAGGAACCTATTTGGAAGGTACAACAATCACCTATACAGTTTCAGCTGATGAATCAGGTCTAACAATGAAAAGCTTTCTTCGGCAAAGAAAAGGGATTTCGCGAAAATTATTAGTTCGAATGAAACAAGAACAGTCTATTTTTCTAAATGGAACTTTCACCTATTTGGATCACCCCATCACTGCAGGGGATGTGATCACGATGAAGATGCCCGAAGAAGAATCGGAAAACATTATACCGCAAAATATGGAACTGGATATTCAATTTGAAGATGAAGATATTATGGTCTTGAACAAACCTGCCAATCAATGCGTTCATCCAACCCTGCTTCATCCTGATGGAACATTGGCCAATGGAGTTGTCCACTATTGGATGGAACAGGGCTTTAATCGTAAATTCCGAGCCGTGAATCGCTTGGATAAAAACACGACAGGTCTGCTCATTGTTGCGAAAAACCAATATGCACACCAACAATTGTCAATCACCCAGCGACAGAATCAATTGACACGAATATATGAGGCATTAGTGCATGGAAATTTGAATAAAGAAGAGGGAACGATTCAGGCACCGATCGCGCGAAGATCTGAATCCTTGGTCGAACGGGAGGTCCGCGAGGATGGTCAAGACGCTGTCACACATTTTAACGTTTTACGGGAGTTAAAAGGCGCTTCCTATGTTCAATTAAAGCTGGAAACAGGAAGAACTCATCAAATCCGAGTTCATATGAGTTATATCGGACATCCGCTTTTGGGGGATGATCTCTATGGAGGATCAAAGGATTGGATGGATCGGCAAGCCCTTCATGCAAGATACCTAAGTTTTCCCCATCCGCGGACGAAGAAAATCATGTCTTTTAAGTCGGAGCTGCCAGCAGATATGACGAAAACACTGAATAAATTATCATTTTGAGAAAAAAGGAATGAGTTTTATTCCTTTTTTTTTGCAATTTAATGCAAAAGTACTTTAAAGGATAAAAGACCTATTGTATAATAAATAAAAAACTTAGAACGATTCTAAATAGGGGGACCACGATGAGAAAACTTGGTAAAAAACATTGGACAACTCTTACTTTGCTATCCTGTTTATTCCTGACTGCCTGTGGCGGTGGTGGAGGACAAACTGCAGATGCGCCAAAGACGGATACGACAGCACCTTCTACACAGCAAGCTGATGCAGGAAAGGCTGAAAAGCCAGCGGAAAAACTGAAGATTGGAATTACGCAAATTATTGAACATCCCTCGTTGGATGCATCCCGTGAAGGATTTATCAAGGCGCTTAGTGATAATGGCTATGTAGATGGAGAGACCGTAGAAATTGAATACCAGTCCGCTCAAGGGGACCAAAGCACAGTCAGCACAATTGCCCAGAAATTTGCCAGTGATAAGAAGGATGCGATTTTAGCGATTTCAACACCGAGCGCGCAAGCGATTGTAAAGACGACGGAAGGGACCGATATTCCTGTATTCTTCACCGCGATTACCGATCCATTATCGGCAAAGCTAGTTGATAACTTGGAAAAACCAGGAAAAAATATCACTGGAACTTCCGACACTCACCCTGATGCGATTAAGAGTATGATGAAGACTATTACAGAATTATTCCCTGATGCGAAAAAGGTTGGGGTGATCTATAACTCTGGTGAAGCGAACTCTGTAGTTAATGTGGATAATGCCAAGAAAGCCATGGCGGAATTCGGATTAGAGCCGGTTGAAGCAAACGCCAGTAATGCAACTGAGGTGAAGCAGGCTGCCGAATCATTGCTTGGACGTGCTGATGTGATGTATATTCCAAAAGATAATACGGCGGTTGGAGCCCTAAACGCGATTATTAAGGTTGCAGAGGACAATGATGTGCCGATGTTTGTTGGTGAAATGGATTCTGTGAAAAACGGCGGATTTGCCGGTTTTGGTACGGATTATTTTGAACTAGGGTATCTAACTGGAGAAATGGCTGTGAAGGTTCTAAAAGGGGAAGCAAAGGTAGGAGATATTCCTGTACAATTCCCTAAGGAATTGAAATTGGCTGTAAATAAGAAAGCTGCTGAAAATGAAGGAATTGATCTAGAAAAATTGATGCCTGTACTTAATCCTTACAATCCACTTATTATTGAATAGCAAGAAGCTAGAGAGGATTCCTAGAATTGCAGGAATCCTTTTTTCATGGACAGCATAAAAGCGTTGAAGCCCAAAAACTTGTGCTTAAAGAAAACACAAATTTATATTATAATAAGTTCTATCTGTGTTAGTTTGTATTTTTTGTTTTTTCGTGTCGAAAAACGTAGAATAGGACCCTCGCCAGGACAACTATATTGTTTTTCTTCAAGGGAGAATATTCGACACAGCCCGAAAAACATACAGAAGAAGCCCTCGCTAGGACAACTAAATTGTTTTTCAGCAGGGGGAAAATCGACGTAGTTGAAAAACGAAATAAGAAGGAGGAGAAAAAATGGGAACAGCATTGCTCGGATCCCTAGAATCAGGTGTCATTTTTGCCATTATGGCCTTGGGCGTTTATCTGACATTTAGAATATTAGATTTCCCTGATTTAACAGTGGATGGTAGTTTTACAACAGGCGGAGCTGTTGCAGCTGTATTGATTGTGAATGGATATTCTCCATTCTTGGGAACAATTGCAGCGGTAATTGCCGGGATTATCTTCGGCGCATTAACTGGAATTTTGCATACAAAAGGTAAAATTAATGCACTTTTATCTGGTATTCTTTCTATGATTGCTCTTTATTCGATCAACCTGCGGATCATGGGGAAAGCGAATATTGGATTATTAGGAGAAGATACCTTACTTACCCAAGTTCAGACAGCAGGTTCTGGATTTGGTGAATGGCTATCGAAATATTCTATTGTTCTATTTGTGATTGTTCTTGTCATTTTGATCAAGCTTGTTGTCGATTGGTTCCTTGATACAGAGGTGGGATTGGCTTTACGTGCTACAGGAAATAACGCCAGGATGATTCGAAGTTTTTCTACCAATACAGATAACACGATTATTCTTGGTGTAGCTCTTTCGAATGGTCTTGTTGCCTTGTCTGGAGCCTTAATGGCACAATATCAAGGTTTCTCAGATGTATCCATGGGGATTGGGATGATTATTATTGGATTGGCATCTGTTATTATCGGAGAAGCGATTTTTGGCGACCGTTCAATTAGACGGGCAACCTTAGCTGTTATCGGTGGTGCAATTATTTATCGTTTGGTTGTAGCTCTTGCGTTGCGGGTTGGTCTTAGTCCGTCGGATATGAAATTAATGACAGCTTTAATCGTTATCATCGCCTTGATTGCACCAATGATGATCAACAACTGGAAAGATAAGAAGAAAAAAGCTGCACGGCGCAAGCAAAGCGCTTCCGAGATGAATGCTCACTTGGAAGGGGGCAAAAACAATGCTTAAATTAAAGGATATCAATAAAATCTTTAATGAAGGTACTGTTGACGAAAAAATTGCTTTAGATGATATTCAACTGGAACTTAAAAAAGGTGATTTCGTCACTATCATCGGAAGTAATGGAGCCGGAAAGTCAACCTTGATGAATATTATTTCTGGCGTTTTGACTCCTGATGAAGGGAGTGTTGAAATTGACGACCAGGTTGTCAATAATCTAAAAGAATTCCAGCGTGCGCCACTGATTGGTCGCGTTTTTCAGGATCCAATGGCGGGAACAGCTCCGGCGATGACGATTGAAGAAAATCTGGCCATGGCCTATTCCAGAGATAAGAAGCGCGGCCTTCGCAAAGGGGTCACCAAAGAACGCCGGCTCCTTTTTAAGGAGAGCTTGGAATCCCTGCACCTGGGATTGGAAAATCGTCTAACAGCGAAAGTAGGTCTTCTATCCGGTGGTGAAAGGCAAGCGTTGAGCTTGTTAATGGCAACCTTTACAAAACCGAAAGTATTGCTTTTGGACGAGCATACAGCAGCCTTAGACCCTTCAAGGGCTGCATTAATAACAGATTTAACGAGAGAAATTGTTGAACGTTCAGGACTTACTACTTTGATGGTTACACATAATATGCAGCAGGCTATTGATCTCGGTAATCGATTAATTATGATGGATAAGGGAAGAATTATTCTTGATGTAGATCCCGAACAGAAGAAGACATTGACGATTGAAAGATTGTTGAAGGAATTTGAACGGATCCGCGGGGAGAAATTCGCTAGTGACAGAGCTGTTTTAGGGTGAAAAACTATGAAATCGGCGGGAACGCCGATTTCTTCTGAATTTAATCTCTTATGGGGTGCGCAGCTCCTTTTTATTCTAATAATGGAGGCGTTACGATGAGAATTTGGGATAAAAAGAAATCGGTTGATGGAGAATGGGAACAAATTGAGACTACTTCTCTTGAAGAGGAATCCATTAAAGCAGGAGAAGGGGACCTCATTGTTCTGGAAAAGGAGCACCAACGTTTTTACGATAAGCTGCGAAAAAAGATCGAGGAGTTCATCGGTAAACAGTCAAACCATCGGGCAGATGCGGCGACACCCTATATTCTTCTAGCCCCTGATTTTTTTGTTCTCATGGCACGACTCCTTAAGGATAAGCGGGTGTCAGCGAAATCCAAAGCAATTGCGGGCATCGTTGTTGCCTACTTTATCTCGCCGCTCGATATCATCCCTGAGGTGGTTACCGGTCCTTTTGGATTTTTGGATGATATTATTTTAGCAGCCTACGCCATTAGCCGGATTATGAATGATGTTGACAAACAAGTCCTGCTCGAACATTGGAATGGAAAAGAGGATCTGCTACAGACTGTCCAGAACCTGGTTAAAAAAGCAGAAGATCTGGTGGATAAGAGGGTTCTTGGCTTGATTGGTAATGTATTGAATAAGAAAAAATAACTTGCTGTAGGTAAAAATCAAAAAAGAAGGGTCTCTTCTAACTGTAAGGTTGATGAAGAGACCCTTCTTTTTGTATTGTAAAATATGTAAGATTTCGAGGGATTCATTCTTCATCGAGCATATGAGGACAAAACCTGGTCGGAAAGCGGCCGAAATGTCCTTCATGAGTCCTATGGCTCGCCCAAAGGATAAAACCTGGCTATTCCGGTTATCTAAAGGGTCTTAGGCCCTCTAAATTCTCTTGGCTTCCCTCGAAAAACTTTATAATACCTCTTTCAATACTGCAATCTCATCACAAGCGGGGAACTTTGAGCAGTTGACGCAGTCCCGCCAGACTTTGTGAGGAAGCGTTTCTTTTTCAACAACCCTAAAACCGCAATGGTTGAAGAACTGCTCTTGATACGTGAGCGCCATGACCTTTTTGATTCCAAGTTCTTGCGCACGTTCAGCGAGGTATTGCACAAGCTTTTTGCCGATTCCTTGACCGGCATATTCAGGCGCAATAACCAATGAGCGAATTTCAGCGAGATCCTCCCATAGAATATGAAGTCCACCAACGCCGATCACTTTTCCATCGGAATTTTCAACAACGGAAAAGCAGGTCAGTGTTTCGCAGAGGGACAGTTTTGAGCGATGGAGCATTAGACCTTGCTCTGCGTACGTATTTATTAATTCATACATTGTATCGATATCTCTCATCGTTGCTTGACGAATATTCATTTCTTTCCCTCCACCCAGAACGGGACACATGTGAATAAATACTCCCTTTATACCTTTGAATATACATCGTTGATATTCTTATGTCCATAGGAGAGTATAGGGTCTAGGAGAAAAAAATTGCCAAAAACCTCGAAATCTGTCGACGGAAGTTTGTATTCAGACGGGCCAAGTTATGCTATAGTGTTTTTAAATCCATTTCATTTCCTACTTCCACCTCGGATAACCTTGAAAACGCTGACAGAATCAGTGGTATCAAGGGTTCGGGGCTTTTTCTTGTTCCTGACTAATTCTATAAAAAACACTTAAAATAGGGCAAAATCGACCTATTTGTGACCAGAAATGTGACCGAAAACAGTGTGAAAAAACCAGTATTATCAAGGGATCGACGAGCAGTCGGTCTCTTTTTAAAAGACGCAAGCACATTGCAAATAGGAGAGGCTCAATGAGGAGCTTTCTATGTTCTCTTTGTTAATGTGATAGGTAGACTGACCTCATAATGAAAGTGTGAAATACTTGGAAGGTCTGCTTTATCAATATTCGATAGTGAGAGAGGTCAAAGAGAAGACTCAAGTTCCTCATTGGCTCAAAAAAAACCAAATTTGGATAAATTCGGTTATTAATCAGGAGGATATTCTTATGCAATTTGATAAGGCAAAAGAAGTGTTTACTGAATTCGGACAGTTACCTGATAAGGACAAAGATTCCCTATCGATTGCACTCGAAAAATATTTCGGCAAACAAATAAGATTCTCAATGAACGAGTTATCCCAAATGAATGAAAAAGACCTAAAAACAATTCAATCAACAATAGGTGGCATGATACTGACAAGAGAAAAAGTAACAGACGATATAGGAGGTCTGTTTGGAAAACTTAAAGATAATGATTTGCCTAATAGAATATCAATTGGACGATTACCTACTGAACAAGAATAGTTATGAAATGAATATCGAGAGCGAAGGTGGTACTTCTCCTTCGCTTTTTTGTTGTTGAAGTATTGAGCAGGATAGCAGAATCAGGACGATCCATAGAGAGACTAATTTATTATCCAATTTCAATAACTTCCCATCTATAGAGGGATACTAAATCTAACATTAATTTTTAGGAGGGTAAAATGGAAACTGAACATAATCCTAAATTAGCTTCAACCGAAATTGCAAACCTTTGGACTCAATACATGAGTGATAGCATGTCAATATGTGTTTTAAAATATATGTTGGAAAAGGTTGAGGATAACGACATTCGCTCGATTTTAGAGTTCTCTTTATCTTTGTCCAAAAGTCACCTTCAAACGATTAAGGAATTTTTCAATGAAGAAAAATACCCTATTCCTTATGGATTCACAGATGAGGATGTAAACCTTGATGCCCCACGTTTATTTTCAGACAATTTTTTCCTAAAATATATACATATCATGGCGGCACATGGTTTAACAGGGTACGCCATCGCTTTCACTACTTCAGTGCGATCTGATATGCGTAAGTATTACTCTGACTGTAATGTGGAAACGATGGAGTTGTTTAACCGATCCATTGATTTACTATTGTCAAAAGGACTCTACACTCGACCTCCCTATCTTCATCCGCCTGTTATGGCTCAGTATGTAAAAAAACAAGGATTCTTAACAGGCTGGTTTGGCAATCGCCGACCGCTAAATGGTATTGAAATCAGCAACATTACCTTTAACATGAATAAAACTGTTATGGGAAAAGCAATGGTTCTTGGATTTAGTCAAGTGGCGGGGTCCCAAGATGTTCGTGAATATCTGATGAGAGGGACCCAACTGTCTTCGAAGCATCTTGAAATTTTTAGTTCTTTACTCCATGAAGATAATCTTCCGTCTCCTCCATCATGGGATTCCGACGTGACTAATTCTACAGTTGCACCGTTTTCAGATAAATTAATGATGTTTCATACAGGAGTTTATACGCAAGCAGCTGTGGCTTTTTACGGGGCAGCTTTGGGGGTTTGTATGAGACGAGATTTAGCAACACAGTATGCTCGTCTGACAAGCGAAATGGAGCAATATGGGGAAGATGGAGCTAACATCATGATTAACAACGGTTGGATGGAACAGCCGCCGACAGCAGATGATCGTGTTTCTTTGGCAAGCGGGAACAAATGATGAAATGGTTAGATCGGATAAAATCGAGAAAATTGTATGGAGTGTAGCTCTACCTGGATTTGCTCAATTTTTAAATAAAAAATATTTTAAGGGTCTTGTCTTTATAGCTTTAGAGGTCTTAATCAATGTACAGGCAAGGTTAAATCAAGCCATTATTTGCAGTTTTCATGGTGAAATACAAAAAGCAATTGAAGTAACCGATTATGGATGGCTGATGTTTTATCCTTGTCTTTATCTTTTTGCCATTTATGATGCGTATAAAGATGCTGGCGGAGGTGGTCCTTTTTCGTTTTTACCCTTTGTCATCTCTGCTTACCTAGGAACCATTGGAGTCGTCTATTCTCCATATTTATTAGGACCTATTTGGCTACCGATGCTTTTTTTGGTTTTGGGAGCCATCATGGGGATAGGTCTACGAATTTTGATCCGTCGTTTTACAAATACCTAACAGATGCTTTTCCTTCGTTGCAAGGATTGTTCGTAAATTCAGTTTATTAAATTAGCGCCAAAATCACGTGATATGTAAGACTATCGGTTAGCGAGGAAATAACCGATAGTCTTCGCTTTACCTAACTAATTCTTCTCAACGAGAAATAGACAGAACTCTTCGAACCTCATCACCTTATATATCAAGGGTTCCCGAAAGTGTCGTGGAAATCAATTTCATTTCCTACTTCCACCTGATGGTTTGCATCAGGTCTTTTTCTTTTTTGTAAGTGGTTTCAAGCATAATCAAGCGTCAATAGGAATAAAGTTAGTGTGGAGTGAAATTGAACACCATGGGGGTTTAGGAATGGATTTACGTGTTTTGGATCTGCAGTATCGGTTGGAGCAAACTCAGCGCCATCTGAAGGGAAACAGGTATTTAAGTCAAATGTATCAGGATGATATTAAAGAAATTGAAAAAATTTTAATGGAAATTCGGGCGATGATAAATAGTCAGAACAAAAAATTGTTTCTTATGTGAATGTGGTAGCTGGTAACAGCTGCCTTTTTTGGTTGTCATACTGATAACTTGTGGCATCCTTTCATTTCTTCACAATTGCTTTTCCATTAGAATGGTATTTGTGAGCCAATTAAACCTTTTCACTGTATAACCAAATCTTTGATAAAGACGTTGAGCACGGTCATTATTCCTGTCCACGTAAAAACGGATCGAGGAAAAACCTCGTTTTCTCGCTCGTGACTCCACTCTTCTTATGAAAAAAGTTGCGATTCCTTTTCCCTGGTAGCGAGGTTCTAAAACGCAGAGTTCAAGAAGCATGATCTTCGCTTTTTCAGTCCAGGCTAGGAAGCCGATCCGGCCACTTGTTTTACTTATCAAAAGAACAACCTCTGTATACTTGTTTAAGAGATCTATTATTTTTTCATCGGTAAATCCATGCGATGATGGATAATGTCCGAGATTCTCTTTAATCAAGGAAAGCAGGTAGAGATCGTCTAACTCAGATATTCTCCTTCGAATCCTCCAATTTTTTTTCATGTTGGATCACCTCCTATTTAATTTATGAGGTGACAAAAAGAAAAGATCCCATAAAGGAATCTTTTCCGCAATCTATTTCAGTTGTTTGGTCTCGTTTTTCGGATCTTCTTTCACATCATCGTCATCCATAATTCCTTTGGCGGAATCCTTAAACTCTCTTAATGTTTTCCCAGCGGCTCTTCCTAATTCAGGAAGCTTACTTGGACCAAAAATAACTAAAGCAATTACCAAGATAATAATTAATCCGGGAATCCCTATATTTGAGAACATAATATCAGACCTTTCTTAGACGTTTCTCAAGCACTATAATACAACTCTTAGTTTAGCTTAAATTCGGCATATTAACAACGTTTCTTTCATTTTTTTTCGTGGTTAGGGTTCCCAAAACATGGTATGATAAAATAAACCTGGAAGAAAGGGGATGAAGTATGAGAGGGAATTTTTTTACAGCCATTAGTTTAATCAAGAAAGTCTTTAAACCAGGGGAACGTTCCCTTTCACGCGGGGAAATTATACAGCGCTTAGTCTCTTTCTTTAATGAAGAACACGAAGAGGGAGAAAAACTCATCCAAGCGGCTCTTAATGCAGAAAAAACCCCTTTTCGTGAAGGGAAATCCCGTGCAATCATCGAATATAATCAGGAATCACATGCTATTGCATCACATGTATACCGAATTTTAAACGATGCGAAAGTGCCCTTAACAGAAGAAACCATTCTTCGACGATTAAGGAGCTTAAGTCTTATTTCGTGGAATTTTTCTTTTGACAAATTAGGACTTATTACAGACAGCAGATTTTCACAAATGGAATTGGATAAAAGATGGGTTTTAAGTCAGTGGGAGCCTGTAAATGATGAAGTATATCAATACTTTATCAATCAAGGAATTAGGGAACTCCCTATGCGTGAGATCCCTCTTCTCATTCAAATGAAATTGAACGTCCCCAAAAACAAATGTCTGTTTTTACCAGATCAGGACGAGCGTTTCTTCCTTGAGGATGAAGTTCTCTATCTTGTGGGACAACCTTTCGAAGATGCCCATTATATCACTAACCCGAAGGATGGGTCTGCTGCATTGCAAGAACAAACCAAACATTCGATTCAGGAGGTGGCCTCTGCCGTGGAAACTCGTACAGTAGAAGAAAAAACAGTAGACAAATCAAAAACTGTTGTAGAACAGGTGTTGGAAGATTTACTTGGAGGATTAATCAAATTAGAAAAGCGCTCCGGTGAGATGAAGGAAGAGGTGCTAACCTATTTTACTTCAAATGATATCGAAGCGATTGGGACTTTGATGAAGGAAAAAGAAAGAAATGAAAAAGTCCTTGAGAAACTTAAAGAAATTATTGACGAATTGTCATAAGGCTAGGAAGGATGATCCGTGGGACGAGATGATATTCTCTCTAATCGTTTTGATCGGCTAAGACACATTGTCTTTCTCAGGCAAATGAAACTGGAAAGCCTTGAAAAACAGGCCATTCATTGGTTTGAGAAGGGAAATTTGGCGAAAATAGAAGAATTAATGAAAAGGAGAGAAACAATCCTAGCAGGTAACGAGCAACTGTCTTCTTTTATCGCGAAATGGGAAAAAGAGGATGCTGTTTTAGCAAGAGATCAACTATTTACCACGATCTAATGGAATGGATTTGATTGGCTGACAGACAAAAGCTCAACTTCGGAGAAAATTGTCATCTGCAACTTTGGCATTAAATACCTTATATTATCAATACGTTTTTTGGGAGAGGGGATTTAAATGGCCAAACTATCTAAGGAACAGATTGAATATAATATTTCCAAGCTGCCAGGGTGGAAACTCAATGGTAATTGTATCGAACGAACAATTGAGTTTATCAGTTTCAAGGAGGCTATATCCTTTGTCAATCAGATAGCTGAATTTGCTGATGAGATGGACCACCATCCAAAAATCAATATTGATTTTCGTCAAGTAAAGCTTAGTTTAATCACGCACTCTTCCGGAGGACTTACAGGGAAAGACTTCGCACTTGCACAGAGAATAAATAAATTAATCCCTTATTCCGGGAAAGCGATCTAACTGTATCATGGCTTGGTTGACCCATTGGCTACTTCTTAAACCCTATAGAACCTGTTAAAATAGAGTTAAATGATTTTTGTTGGGGGTTGCATGATGCCTGATATTCAGCTTAGAGAATTGTGCGAAGAATCCTTTCGGCTTTTAAAAGAAGCTGCGTTAGACATAGAGCTGTTTTTAAACTCGACGACATTGGATGCACTTGTAGCAAAAAGCGGGGACATGGAACAATATCAACCTTATTATCGTTCCTTTCTTTCCGACTTAAGGTTTTTGCTGGTCCATTGTGAGAAGGTATATGAAAATCTGGGGATCTGTCTGCGCAGAGCACAGTTTCGCGAAGAAATGGCGAATGATGTCCTATATCAATTGTACCATACTTGTGTAAATAATTTTTATTACCCTAGAGGCGAGGTTTATGAGGAAGATGGCCGACATTCCTACACAGGAAGTGACGCGGTTGTGTTCCAAAAAGAAGTTGTTCCGGAATTAAAGGAATTAACCTTATCTTTAGCCAAAACCTTTGGATATTTACGCGATGAGTTACAATTTTATGAGACCGATTATGTAACCATGAAAAGAGTACAAGAAAAAAGTAAAGCAACCCTTTAGGGTTGCTTTTTTCTAAAAACCAAACCATTCTCTGATTGTTCGAAAGGGGGAAAAAGTGACCCGTTTTTCTTCGTTCAACTGTTTTTTTTCGGAAGGCGTTGCTACCGTACCAATTTCCTCTTTAGCCATAATAAGCGCTCGATCTACATCGATTAACCCGTATCCATACTGCTGGTCTTTTCCACGTGTTCCAAGATCCTTTGCGGATTCACGTATAATCTTCGCGACTTCTCGATTGGATAATTTCGGGTTCACAGAAAGAATTAATCCTGCCAAACCCGAAACATGTGGACAAGCCATTGAGGTTCCTGATAGAACTGCGTACTCACTATAGATGTAAGTGCTTGGGATATCAACGCCGGGGGCCGCGACATCAATATGTTTTCCGTAATTAGAAAACTCCGCTCGCCGTTTATGGTTATCCACAGCAGCTATACTCATTACCTCTGGATAAGCTGCTGGGTAGCTAGGTTGATCCGTATTATCATTCCCTGATGCGGCAATCAATACGATTCCTTTGTCATAAGCGTAGCGAACTGCATCATGTAAAACCTGGGATGGATGATAGTTGCCCACGCTCATATTAATGACTCTTGCCCCGTTGTCTGCAGCCCATTTTATTCCCTTCGCAATATCAAAGGCTGTACCTGTTCCCTCGGCACCGATTGCCTTCACTGGCATGATCCGATTATTCCAGGAGACGCCGGCAATGCCAATTGTATTGTTTGTTCTTGCAGAGATAATCCCGGCAACATGGGTTCCATGTCCGTTATCATCCATTGGATTATTGTTGTCCAGTAACACATTATACCCTTTGACAAGCTTCCCTTTAAAATCTTCGTGCCTTAAATCCACACCCGTGTCAATAACTGCAACGATGATACTGGCTCGCCCAGGGGAGATATCCCAAGCTCTGTCTGCCTTGATTATAGGGAGATTCCATTGGTATTGGGTGTATAAGGGGTCATTTGGCTCTCGGTTAGGCAGTAAAATAAAATTCGGCTCGGCAAATAACACGTCTTCACGGGACTCAAAATACTCGATCAACTCATCTGTACTTTTGCTTTTTGATTTAAAAATACTGTAGGAATCCCAATGCTTCTTGATTTTTCCGTCAATCAATTGGCTAATCTTGGCCAGTTCCTTATGATTAGGATGGCTTTTGAATTTAACAGTGACCTCGTTTTTAATCGCATGACTTTTATCCTGAGAATTGTGATGGATCGTTAATATATGCGGACTGTTATTTAAACTTTTTACTGTTTGATCCACCTGACTAATAAAATCAATTTTATTAGGGAGATGGATTGGTTTCTTTTCTTCGGCAGATTGGGTATTTTGCTGTGATGACCCACCGCAAGCAGATAAAACGATGGACATTAGCATAATACAAGCAGTAATTGCTGAAAATAATCTGATCCGGATCTTCATGGCTCACCTCAAAATGTTTTCTTTTGGTTAGCATGAGTTAATTCGGATCATTTCATAGTAGGGGATTATTGGAAGCTCTATTCCTTGGAAATAAGCGTATGAAGAGTAATTTCTGGCTTAGATCGAAGGCGAATATTAAAGCCGGTTTGTCCCAATCCTTCACTAATGTAGAAGGCCTTATTCTCGATAAAATGCAGCCCTTTAATAATATTCATGCGCGGAAGCTTGCCCATCTTGATTAAATGAAAGGCTTTTGGATAATGTATTTGTCCCCCGTGAAAATGACCGGAAAGCAAATAATCAAAATGATAATCTGTTAACTTCAACACAATGTTCGGATCATGAGTAAGAACAATATTAATGCCATCTTCTATATTAGCGTAAGCTTTTTTTGGGTTACTACGTTTTGTGGAGTAGTCGTCAATACCGATAAGATTAATTATCTGATCCTTTACTTTGATTGTTTTGCTTTCGTTGATTAAAACGTGACATCCTACTTCAAGAAAAAGTTTTTTTAATCTCTCCAAGCTATGTGGCTTTAACACATAATCATGGTTGCCAAACACAACGTAAATCCCATAAGGTGCGTTAATATTTTTTAGAACCTTCAGGTAGGGACGAAGTTTATCAATACTTCTGGCCCGATCAAGGTAATCCCCGGTCAATGCGATTAAGTCAATAGGTTCATTCTTTAATTGTTCGTTCAGTTGCTCTGGAGAAATGGAAAGGTTCTCCATATGCATGTCAGATAAATGCAATATATGCAGCCCTCCATCTCCGATATCGTTAATAGGAAGTGTAACCCTGGTAAACTCGGCTTGTTTCGTGTTCTGATAAGCTATATATATAAGTACTATCAGAATGCCGATGGATAATAGCAATATCATAATCTATCATTCCTTTATGTGTTCGGATATATACTAAATTATATATTGGATATCTACTTTTTTTCATCGATAAATATATGGGAAAAATGTGTGGAATTTTATATCTTAAATGTTCTTCATTTGGAGAATAGAGCAGGAAATTGTCGAGAAATGCAGAATTAATATGAAGACTAAAATAAGGTGGGTAAAAATAACAGTGGAAAAAACTAAAGTTTCAGCGGAATTACACATCTTGATTAATATCGTTCGTGCCATGTATAAAACGTTAGATGAAGATTGGACAAAACAGGCCAAAAAATATGGGCTGACTTCTCCACAGGAGCATTTGATGTGGGTTCTGTATTTTCGTGATGGCAGCACAATTACAGAAATTGCCAATGTAGGTTTGTGGCATATTTCCACAGCTATGCATCTAATTGATAAATTGGAAGAGAAAGGGCTTATTCGCAAAGAGAGAGTCTGGAATGACAAAAGGGCATCTCGGATCTTCCTGACAAAGGAAGGACATGCCCTGCAAGCCAAGCTGCTGGATGATGATTACTCCAGTTATAAGCTTTATACTATTATGCAAGAGAAAAAGGATCAGTTTGGATTGGAATGGGAACAGCTTACCAAGTTTGGAAAGGCAGTTGTTCAGGATTTATACGGAAAAGATTATACCGATTTCCTTGAAGCATCTGCCAAACACATTAAAGCCATGGAAGAAAATGAAAAAGAATCATAAGAGGTCACCTCTTATGATTCTTTTTCTTTCAGCAGATGGTAATGACCATTGGATGTTCGGTACAGGATCTGAAAGCGGAAATTCTTTTTGTCAATCAGGATTAAGGGAATGCTGCTCCGATATAAAGATTCCTTGTTCTTATGGTCAGCGGGGGCAACAATATGAGTGAAAATGGCCAAGGAAATTGCCCGGGTAAGCTGCGCCCACTTTTCTGGACTGATCTCAGGAAACTGATCGGGACTAGTATGTGAAGAAAGTTGGGTGAGTGGGACCAGATAATAAGAATGGGGATTAATTCCGAACTTCTTAAATGCTTGATTCCATTCATTATTCATCTGCTGCTGGATTCCACGATCGATCGCTTTTTTCCAATTTCTCTGCAAGAGTGTTACAGGCTCGTGAAAGCTTTGCAAACCACCATATTTTGTTGCTGAAATGTATAGATAATCACTGCTCACTTTTTGTGTGTTATGGCTAGGTGTTTCCCCGTGGTGAAAGCTTACAGCCTGATAGAGATGATTGTATTTGCCATTAACCTCCAGCTTCTGTACTAAGGTATCCTCATTTTTTTTCTGTTGATGTGTGGTACCGACGAGAAGACCGTCTTGATACAAAAGGGTGATATCCTGCCTCTTCGCAGCAGGGATATTTGTTTTTGAGACGGTTTTTAATTGCACACGATAACTCGATGTCGCGGGGGAGGCGGCTTGTTCAACAGATAATTGACTGTCAGCCTGTTGGAAGTCGACTTCTTGATGATTTGGGTAGCTCTGAATGGCTTGTTGGCTTGCGGGAAGTAGCAGGGTGAGTACATACATTAAGGGAATAACATGGGCAAGAAGAAGAAAAGAAATCGTCACTATTTTCCACTTCGTTGGTAAGGTTTGGAGTCTTCTGTATAACATCATTTCACCTTAAGTTTGAGTTTTTCCCATTATATGAAATGGTGGACAAGAATATGACTATTCAACGGATACTGTTCCATTCGGAAGGTTTGAGATATAATAAATGAGGGAAAAAAATATAGAAACGGGGTAAGAGGATGGAACGTTTAAAAGACAGTATTTATCAATTAATCGTTGAAACTTCTACGAACCTGCCGCCTGATGTCAGACGTGCAATTGTGAAGGCAAGAGAACACGAGGATGCCGGAACACGGGCTGCTTTATCCCTATCAACCATTGCGGTAAACATCGAGGCTGCCGAGGTGAATCAATCTCCCATCTGCCAAGATACAGGGATGCCAACCTTTGAAGTAAAAACTCCGATTGGTGCAAACCAAATTGAAATAAAAAAAGCCATTCATGAAGCAATTGCGCTCGCTACAAAAAACGGAAAATTACGTCCAAACTCTGTTGACTCGTTAACTGGGGAGAATACGGGGAATAATCTGGGTGAAGGAACTCCTGTCATCCATTTTGAACAATGGGAAAACGAGGAAGTTGAAATTCGCTTAATCCTAAAAGGCGGCGGATGTGAAAACAAAAACATCCAATACAGCCTTCCTGCTGAAATCGATGGTTTAGGTCGTGCGGGACGGGATCTTGATGGGATCCGCAAATGTATTTTGCATAGCGTATATCAAGCCCAAGGACAGGGATGTTCAGCTGGATTTATCGGTGTAGGAATTGGGGGAGACCGCACTACCGGGTATGCTCTTGCTAAGGAACAATTGTTCCGGAAGGTTGATGATGTCAATCCAAATGCCGATTTGGCAAGACTCGAAAACTACATTATGGAAACCGCCAACCAGTTGGGAATTGGAACGATGGGCTTTGGCGGCCAAGCGACTTTGCTTGGTTGTAAAGTTGGTGCAACGAATCGTCTTCCAGCAAGTTTCTTTGTCTCTGTGGCCTATAACTGTTGGGCTTTCCGCCGCCAGGGAGTTACGCTTGATGCTTCCACAGGGGAAATCACTTCCTGGTTGTATAAGGATGAGCAGGTTCAGGTGACCACAGAAGAAGATAAGCAAAATTCCGGAGAAAAGCGGAAAACGGTTGTTCTACAACAGCCGATCTCAGAAGAACAAATCCGAGATTTAAAAGTCGGCGACGTTGTAGTCATCGATGGAACCATGCATACAGGGCGCGATGCTCTTCATAAGTATTTAATGGATAACGATTGCCCAGTCGACCTGCAAGGCGGTGTCATTTATCACTGTGGACCTGTTATGCTGAAGGATGAAGATGGAAAATGGCATGTAAAAGCTGCCGGTCCGACTACAAGTATCCGGGAGGAACCTTATCAAGCAGACATTATCAAGAAATTTGGCATTCGCGCTGTTATCGGAAAAGGCGGAATGGGTCCAAAAACACTGGCCGGATTAAAAGAACATGGTGCTGTTTACCTCAATGCAATCGGTGGAGCAGCTCAATACTATGCGGATTGTATAAAAAATGTTGACGGTGTGGACTTTATGGAATTTGGTGTACCAGAAGCAATGTGGCACCTGAATGTGAAAGGCTTTGCAGCTATCGTAACGATGGATGCACATGGAAACAGCTTGCATGCGGATGTGGACAAGAACTCCTTTGAAAAACTTGCACAATTTAAAGAACCTGTATTTAAATAAGTTTGTGATAAGCCATGGAAATCCAATTCTGGATTTCTATGGCTTTTTCATTTCATTACAGGGTAAAATAAAGTATAGTGCGCTAGAAAAGAAGTCCTTAAGGAGATTGCTATACCGTTTGCAAAAGTAGGGCAAAACGACGTAGTGCGCAAACGACGGAAGAAGGAGGCTCATGATGGATTGGCAAATGAATTTATTTAAAAGATTAACAGAAGCCCCGGGGGCATCCGGATTTGAAGGACCTGTTCGGGAAATTATGAAGGAATACCTTGATCCCATTGCGGAGAAGGTTGTGTATGATAACTTAGGCAGTATTTTTGGGGTGAAGACTGGGGATGAGAATGGCCCAAAGATAATGGTTGCGGGCCATATGGATGAAGTTGCATTTATGGTAAAAGGGATTAATGAAAAGGGCTTGATCCAGTTCCAAACATTAGGTGGTTGGTGGAGCCAGGTTCTATTGGCCCAGCGAGTGGAAGTCATCACCGATAAGGGACCTGTAATCGGTGTGATTAGTTCGATCCCTCCACACAATTTGACGGAAGAGGCTCGTAAGAAACCAATGGCCGTATCCCATATGTTTATTGATGTGGGGGCTGATGGTCCGGAGGATGCGAAACAAATGGGAATTAAACCAGGCCAACCCATTGTTCCTGTTTGCCCATTCCAGGTCATGGCAAACCCTCAGAAATTGATGGCCAAAGCGTGGGATAATCGCTACGGATGCGCCTTAAGTATAGAATTATTGAAGGAGTTGCAGCAAGAAAGCCACCCAAATCAAGTGTTTTCCGGAGCTACTGTACAGGAGGAAGTTGGCTTAAGAGGGGCGTTGACCTCTGCAAATATGATTCTGCCGGATCTTTTCATAGCTCTCGATGCAAGTCCAGCAGCTGGTGATACACCAGGTGTAGACGATGGAATGGGAAAAATCGGCGATGGAGTGTTAATGAGAATTCTCGATCGTACGATGATCACATTGCCTGGATTGCGTGATTTCGTAATAGACTTATGTGATAAAGAAGAGATTAAATATCAGTTTTTCGTTTCTCCTGGTGGAACAGATGCTGGCCGTGTACATACCACAGGAGAAGGGGTTCCATCTATTGTCATAGGAATTCCGGCCAGGTATATCCACAGCCATGCTTCGATCATCAATCGCGCCGATTACGAAGCCGCTAAAAAGCTGTTGGTAACATTAATTAAACGCCTGGATCGGGAGACATTAGAAGAGATAAAGAAAAGATAAAGGGAAGGTTTTTGTTGACATGGGAGCGGTACATAACCTATTTTTACGAAGAAAAGAAATCGATCAAAATACACTTCAATATACTTATATTTTTCAAGACCAACCCCTGTCCCCTGCTAACCAAATCATAACAAGACTGTTTCGACAAATGATTCTAGCCGTAGAAGAAAGCCTGGATGGATTAGAAGTGGAATATGTTGATGCTTTTATGGCCAAACAAATGGGTGCACGGAGGGCAGCTGAACTGCTAACCCTTCTTGGAGCCAATTCTAAGAACATTACCGATAACAAGCGTGGGGAATTTGTCCTAAGTAGAACCTTTCGGACAAATCTAAGGGAAGAGGCCCTCGTATATTTTAAGCAAATAAAAGACCTTGAAGACCTTTCCGCCTACCGGCTACTTTCCGGAGATACAGTGAAAGTGGAAGTGTATTTTGCCAAGACTATGTCTGTATGGGTAAATCAAAAAGAAGAGGAGAAGTTACTCGCTTTGCTTGAAGATGATCGAATTCCTTATAAGGTTTTTAACGTTTAGAAAGAAATTCAGCCCAAAAAGGATAAAATTTTGTAAAATCCTATTGTATAATGTCATATTTTGTTATATGCTTGACTATAGTAACCATTCGGTAAGATCCAAATGGTTGAGAGTTTATAGGTCATTCCATCAGTTCTTGAGACTGGTGGGAATGGCCTTTTTTTATTTACTTTGCTAAGCCTAGTCGTCTGGATAATTTTGGGGATCTAGGGAGCCTGTCAAATCATTGGGTAGGAGACTGTATTCATTTTTTTGCCTAAACGTTCTTGTCTACAATGAATGGACAGGCTACTAGGTTCCGCTATTCCTGGTTAAAACGCAGATTGGTGAATCCTTCAATTCTCACAAATTACCCATAGAAATGCCTTTTACACTAATTCAATGGCCTTAATTCCCTTAATAGGGGACATCCGATTTCTCCCATCTCCGTAAAGAAAATAAATGGGCCCATTTTCCCGAATTGGCTTTCCATCAACAGCAAACCAAAGGATTCCTTCTAATGCTTCCTTCCAATCAATCTCGACTGTATTGCCATCTTCTATGTGAAAGATGACCTTAGTGACATTTTCTCCGGGATTAGAATTATTTAAGAAGGGGGCGAAGGGAATACCCCAGTCGCCGGAAATATCCTTCTTGTATACAAAGGCTTTTTCCGATTTTTCTGTAGGGATAGCAGCTCCTTCTTTAAGTTCCCGGTCCCACTGTTTTCCTACTTGCTTTTGGTAGGTCAAGAGCTCATCATCATGATCTTTTTTCTCAAAAAATTCGTCGATTCTTTTCTTTCGATCATCAAAGATCCATACCCCAGGGTCAAGTGTAATTTGATATTGGACATTGCCTTTGAGTTGAATAATTTCGGCCATAATGGTTTGACTCCTTTTAAAGTGTTTTGGTTAATTTCGGTAATGAGTCTTTTTTTCACATTTATAAGGACAACTTCGCGTAAAAACCAGCTGAAAAAGCCCTTCATCCATTCCTTGTTGTAATCCTTTCTTATTTTACCATACTTCCTCCCCATTTCATTTTTTAACAGGAGGTGTAGAATGTTTTTTCTCCCTACTGTGTTGAAAATATGATAAACTGTACGTAAATGAAAGATTGGATAAGGAGGGAACCAAAGTTGCCGGTTACATCCGCAATCGAAATCCAGCAAAAAGCGATCCAAGTTCTTCAGGCAGATGCTGATAAGATTTTAAAACTGATAGAAGTGCAAATGAAAAATCTTACCATGCCGCAATGCCCCCTTTATGAAGAAGTGTTAGATACGCAAATGTTCGGTCTGTCAAGGGAAATAGATTTTGCTGTCCGTTTAAAGCTTGTTCAAGAAGATACGGGAAAACGGATTCTTCAAGAATTGGAACGGAAATTAAGCGAGCTTAATCAATTGTATCAGGAGCAAATTCAAAAATAGATCTTCTTCACAAACAAAAAGGGAAAGAGAGATTAGACCTCTTTCCCAGTAGTTGCTGAAGGTATAGAATTAAGAAGTTGAGTTGGTGGGCAATTTTCTTTCCTTAATAATTTATGCAGGATAACTAAAACAAGTGCAACTGGGACAAAATAACACCAAAACATCTTTTAGGAGGTTTATTCATATGCATGAACCTTACTTTTGTCCCAACTGTAAAACAAATCGTACCCGTTTTAATATTATTCAACAAGTGCCTATTGCTGTGAAAATGGATCCGGCAACAGGAAATGTGATTGAACGGTATGACGAGGCGATTACAGATCCTTTTCACAATCCGTATCGTGGATCGGATTATAAGGTCCAATGCGCTACCTGCAGTATTATCAATGATGAAGAAGTGTTCATTAAAGCAGCCTTACATAACCCACGAGGTACAATTTAAAAGGAATTCCTCCCAAAAACGGGGGAATTCCTTTTTATCATCATCTGCAAAAGATATGCTTACCGATTCGCTTAATCTGCGGTCGTGACCAAATCCATGCAGAGGTTGCCGTATCAGGGTTAAAATAATAAATTGCACCGCCTGTTGGATCCCACCCATTTAGTGCATCTTTGACAGCTTTTTTCGATGTTTCGTTTGGAGTCAACCAAATTTGTCCATCGGCAACAGCTGTGAACGCTCGAGGCTCAAAAATGACACCGGATGGTGTATTTGGGAATGATGCATGTTCCACGCGATTGAGAATAACAGCAGCGACAGCGACTTGTCCGATATATGGCTCACCTCTTGCTTCACCATGAACGGCATTGGCCATCAATTTTATATCATTATTAGAAATGCCGTGCGCTTTGTATGAATTGGTAGGAGGTGGTACGTTTGTTGGGCCGCTTGGTTTCCAATGTTTTGTGGCTTCCCAAAGCTTTAGTTTCGTCTTTGGACCGAGGACACCATCTATCTTCATTCCGAATTCATACTGGAAGTGCCGTAGTGCCCAATAAGTCCGAGTGCCAAAGATACCATCGATGTCACCTGTGTAGTAACCTAAAAATTTTAATCGGCCTTGCAGTTCCCATACATCCCCGCCCACTGCACCCCGCTTTACTATTTGCTTACTAAACACATCTTCGGTCGTGAAAGAAATAGTGGAAGATAAAAAGTACGCACCGCCTAAAAGTATAGCGATAACTATTCCCGATAACCAAAAAGCCCTTTTCATGTTTCCCTCCTAGTTTATTGCTTACTATGTATTGGTTATGATCTTATTTTTATCGAAAACCTTGGAGATAATGTAGATAAATGGATTGGAAAACAATCCCTTTTTTGAAATTTATTCTGTAGATTTAGAAGGGAATAACGCGGAATTTGGCGAAATACATAATTATTAATATGCCTATTAAATTTCCTGGAATTGGTACCTAGAGCCCAGATTCTGAATAGAATAAAGTAAAAAGGAGGGATTGCCTTGGCTGAAAGAAAAGATTATGGAATGGTAAAAATTGCTGATGATGTTGTTGCTGTTATTGCTGGCATTGCAGCTGCAGATACAGAGGGTGTAGTAAGTATGTCCGGAGGAATTGTTGAAGGATTAGCGCGACGGGTGAGTGGAAAGAACGTTCACAAAGGAGTTCATGTTGAGGTAGGTGAGCTTGAGGCAGCGATCGATCTTAGGGTGATCGTATACTACGGAGTGAAAATAGATGAAGTTTGTAAAAAACTGCAATTTCAGGTGAAAGAAGCTGTAGAATCGATGACAGGTTTAAATGTAGTGGAGGTGAACGTCAAGGTCGAAGGGGTAGAGTTTAAGCAAGCAGAGACTCCAACTGTGTCTGAGCCTGTTTACCGAGTAAAATAAGAAAAGATTAAGAAGGAAAAGAGGGCCCAAAGCAATGGGAACCCTCTTTTTTCATACATTTAATCGATCCTGTTGTCGTGACCTGAGTCCTTGTTTGTGTGTTTCCCGTGAAATACTTAAGATAATTCCCATACTCAACATACATACGAGTAGAGAGGAACCTCCATAACTTACGAAAGGAAGCGGGACACCTGTGATTGGTATACTACCTGTTACACCACCAATGTTAATGATCGCCTGGATCGAAACCATACTGACAATTCCAATACCTACAAGATTTCCAAAGGTATCTTTGCATTCAGTGGTTATGTAGATGATTCTCCAAAGAAAAAGGATAAAGAATAGCAAAAACATAGCACATCCAATAAAGCCAAGCTCTTCAGCCATTACAGAGAAAATAAAGTCAGTCTGTGGGTAAGGAAGATAAAGATATTTTTGAATACTTTTCCCAAAGCCCACCCCACCGACTCCACCATTTGCCATTGCGTAGAAAGATTGAATCAAATGGTATCCTTCATCAAGCCCATTCATCCCATCGTTCCAAGGATTAAGAAAAGTGGTTATTCGCCTTATACGATAGGGGGCCAGCATAACTAATATAGTAAGTGCAGCTAGCGCCGGGATACAAAGAGCCATTAAATGTTTCAAATGGGCCCCTCCGGAAAAAATAACAACCACGGCGGTCATTAACAAAATAACACCGGTCCCAAAGTCAGGCTGACCCGCAATAGCAAGAAAAAAGGTTCCTGTAACGACAAGGGCGGGAACTAGTCCATTTTTCCAAAGCCGAAAACGATCCCCTTTTTTGGCAATCAATCCAGCCAGATATATGATAAGTCCCAATTTGGAGAATTCCGCGGGCTGCAAAGTAAAGGGACCCAAACCAATCCAGCTCCGTGCGCCATTGAGTTCTTTTCCCAATGGGGTATAAACGAGAAAAAGGATTAGGAAGGCTAAAAAAGCAATCAGCGGGAAGGACTGTTTGTAAAAGGAATAGGGTACATTCATTGCAATCAACATCGCAATTAATCCACATAAAGCCCACATGGCTTGTCTCTTCACAAAATAAAGACTGTCATTGTTATAGTCCGGATCATAGTAGGCCAAGATGTAACTGGCACTAAAAACCATAATAATTCCAAATCCAACAAGTGCCAAGGTCATAAACAGGAGTAGAAAGTCTGGCATCCCCCGTGATTTCTCCATGTTTTCCCTCCAACAGAAAGTCCGTTACTTTTTCATGATATTATGTTTCGCTGGGAAGTGCAATGCTAAATAAGGCCTGGATGATTTTTGGGAGCTCGGAGCTCGTGTATGAGTGGCTCAAAGTTTGGGTATAGTACAATTGATTAATTTTAAAGGAGGTTTTTCTAGTGAGTATACTACGCGATATAATGACCCATGAAGTAGAAACTTGTACATTAAAGGATAATGTTTATGAAGTTGCAGTAAAAATGAGGGATCATAATGTTGGGGTGATCCCGGTTGTCGACGAAAGTCAAAATTGTATCGGAGTTATTACAGACCGTGATATTGTCATTCGTGGAATCGCAGAAAAAAGATCCGGTTCCTCTGCAGTGAAAGAAGTCATGAGCAGTGAATTATATACAGGCTCTCCTGATATGAGCGTTGATGAGGCATCAAGGTTAATGGCGGAACATCAAATTCGTCGCCTTCCTATTGTGGAGAATGGTAAGTTAGTGGGGATCGTTGCGATGGCTGATATGGCTGTCAGAAGTATTCACGAAGATGAAGCGGGATATGCTCTAAGTCAAATTTCCGAACCAAATGAACGTCATTCACAAGGATTGCAATAATTTTATTAGATATAGTTGGCTGACCCATATTTTTGAGGGTCAGTTTTTTTGTTGTTGTTTTGAAAAATGGGCTCAAAATTCGCTTTCCAAGCTATAGGTATTTACATAGGATATAGTAAACAACGAGGGGAAAGCAGAGGGGGGAAAGTTTTGGGATTTCATAATTTCTTCGATGAGGATAATGCATGGCTTTGGATTGTTGTTGTGTTTATCATATTGCTTGTACTTTTCGCAGATGATTGAGCAAGTTAGAGGCTCCCTTTTACCAAACGATTTGGTTGAAGGGAGTTTTTTCTGTAAACTTCTTGATTTTATAGGGAGGACAGATTAAACTGTTTCCTAAAAAAGCAGGAATGGGGCTGCCCCTTTTGAGTCGAAACGCAAAGAAAATAAAAAAGGAAAGAAAAAGGAATACAATCTTTACCCGTTGGGCCTTTATTATTTCGATTTGGACCTTTTTTACCGCGGTTGGAATCAGCATGATCAGTGACCTCTTGCTGCGGGAATCTACCTTACTTATTGCCTTAATTATTTTGTTATGTATTGTTATCATTGGTGCTGTTGCAGATATCATCGCGGTGGCAATTACGGCTGCAGAATTAAGCCCATTTAATTCTATGGCTGCAAAAAAAGTCTACGGTGCCCGCAAAGGGATCCAAATGATCCAAAACGCTGAGAAGTACGCGAATTTCTTTTCCGATGTGGTGGGAGACGTTTTGGGTTATGTCGCCGGTTTTGCTGGGGCAACAGTCGTTGTGCGAATCATTAGCTTAAACGACCAATTAACACCATACGAATCAATAGTATCTGTTTTAGTTGCAGGTCTCAGCAGCGCAGGAATCGTTGGAAGTAAGGCAATCGGAAAGAATATTGCCATACATAATAGTACAAAAATCGTATTGTGGTTTGGAAAGGTGATGACTTTTTTGTCGGACTGGAAGCTTAAAAATAAGAAGAGATAGGCGAGGGGAAATGATAATTTCCCCTTAGATATCCTCAAAAATGAAAAAACCGAGCATTGCTCGGTCTGAACTTACAACAAAAACATCGCTACCACTGTTGTCACCAACAGCCCGATTAAAACTGGGACTAGGTTTCTTCTGGCTAGATCAAAGGGATCCACATTACAAATTGCTGCCGCAGGAATGAGTGCCCAGGGAACTAGGGTTCCTCCACCTACCCAGATGGCTGCAATTTGGCCAAGTGCGGTTAGCGTAGCTATTCCGGTACCAATGGCCTGACTAAATAGATGGGCTATCGACCCGGTTAAGGCAATTCCGGAAAAACCCGAACCATCCAATCCTGTAATGGCTCCGACTGTTGTTAAAGTGACGGCACCAATGGGAGCGTTGAGTGGAACACTGGCGGCAAGGGCAGCACCTAGGTCGTTGACGATCCCTTGAGACCCAGCAGGAAGGACTTCTCCTATAATTTTCACAAGACCGGAATCACCCAAATAGAAAAAAGCAGCAATCGGAATGACTGGACCAAACACTTTAAACCCGAATTGGAAACCATGGATCAGATATTCAGTAATCTTTTCCATTCGCAGTTGTTTATGATGAAACAAAGTGGTCAAGGTCAGAATAATAACAGCTGTTCCCCCTACGAGAGAAGTCGCATCTCCCCCTTGAAGATCAAAAGAGATCATGGCTATCACGTCTAATAAAAATAAAACAGGAATGATCAAGGCCATCCAGGCAATCCAAGGCTGTCGCTTTACCTTCTTTTCAACATTCAGATCGACAAGTTGATTTTGTTCAACTCTAAGTGTGCCTTTTTTCATATCCCGACGTAAAAACCAGAAAGCAGTAATCGTTGTAACCGCTCCCATGATGAAAACCAAAGGAACACTAGCGCTAACGACATCTCCAACAGGAATCCCTGCTGCACCAGCAGTGATTGCGGGCGCTCCCTGAATAATAAAGTCCCCGGAAAGTGCGATCCCGTGGCCAAACAAGTTCATGGCCATGGCTAC
>Ga0180215_1000918_pt1 | contig 34206 bp, 35 predicted proteins | sample eDN3rd37CBELigBY_FD_128871 | JGI IMG/M metagenome (GOLD analysis project Ga0180215, IMG submission 128871) | Enriched backyard soil microbial communities from Emeryville, California, USA - eDNA 3rd pass 37_C BE-Lig BY (version 2) (version 2) | ecosystem: Environmental > Terrestrial > Soil >...
CCCCTTCCTGCCGCTTTCCCGCGATCCCGATATGCCATAGTGAAAGCAGCTTTCACTATCTGCACCATCTAAGCTAGTTTGGCCGACTTAGTGAAAGATTGTTTCACTAAACCGAGCACATGCACCCATTCCTGCCGCTTTCCCGCGATCCCTATATGCCATAGTGAAAGCAGCTTTCACTATCTGCACCATCTAAGCTAGTTTGGCTGATTTAGTGAAAAATAGTTTCACTAAACCGAGCACATACGCCCATTCCTACCGCTTAACAGCGATCCCGATATGCCATAGTGAAAACAGCTTTCACTATTTGCACCATCTAAGCTAGTTTGGCTGAAATAGTGAAATATAGTTTCACTAACGCTTCACGACCACAAACCCCCAGTACAAACAAAAAAACTGAACAGCCGCAAATTGCGGAGCTGTTCAGCTTTTTCATAAAAATCTTTACAGCGCATAGCGATACAGCGCGTCTGCCACACCGTTGTCGTTGTTCGTCGGCGCTACTGCTTGGGCTGACGACTTGACCACTTCCGGAGAGTTGTCCATCGCAATGCCAAGCCCTGCAAATTCGAGCATGGAAATATCGTTGTAATAATTGCCGACCGCCATAATTTTGCCGCGGTCAATTCCTCTGCTGCTGGCCAGCTGCTGCAGCGCCATACCTTTGCTGGCCATCGGATGCTGCACATCAATGAAGAAATCTCCGCTGCGTATCGCCTGAAGAAGCTCCGGCCACTTCTCCCACTCCGCCTGAACCTGATCCATCAGCTCTTTCGGGCCGAATGCCGTAAATTTTACGAGCCCTTCCGGCAGCCCTTCCTCCAAATTGATAACGGAAGGCATCGCCAAATATTTGCTGTACATCCCTTCCGCCTCGGGCGTCATCCGCTCGACCATCATTTCATACGTCGTGTTCAGGTCATAGTGGACATTGTGCTCCCGACAATAATCGATATAATGAAGCAAATGCTGGGCATTCATATCATACTTGTTAACAATCGTCCTATCCTCGGATAAAATCGTCGCCGCGCCGTTATGCGCGATCAGCGTCCCGCCGAGCTCCAGCTCCTCCAGCACAGGAAGCGCGCTAATCGGACCTCTGCCTGTACACAATACGATTTGAGCGCCTTGCCCGGCTGCGGCCCGAACCGCTTCCTTTACTTCGCTTGTCAGCACATGATTGTCGTTTAGCAGCGTGCCGTCCACATCCAACGCAATAAGCTCATACTTTGCTGTCATTTCTCTGCTCCCATCTGTTATCTATTGTTCAGCTCCTCTATGCTTCCGCAGCGACTCCAACTCTTCCTCCGTCAGCTCGCGGTAGCTTCCCTCCTGCAGCGACTCATCCAGCTGAAGCGGTCCCATTGAAACTCTTTTCAAGTATAAAACGGTTTTGCCGACAGCTTCAAACATTCTTTTCACCTGATGGAACTTTCCTTCCATAATCGTGAGCGATATCGAGGACAGCTTCTCCCCGCTCCGCTCCTCATAGCCTTTAATCCGAAGCGATGCCGGCATGCATACATAACCGTCATCCAGCTCAACGCCAGCCTGGAATCGCTCAATATCCGCTTCGCCGACCTCGCCCCGCACGAGCGCTTCGTAAGTCTTCGCTACATGCTTGCGCGGCGAAAGCAGCTCATGCGCCAGTTGGCCGTCATTGGTCAGCAACAGCAGGCCTACCGTATCCTTGTCCAGCCTGCCTACCGGGAACGGCGACATAAACCGATCTTCAGGCTGCAGCAGATCGATAACCGTCCTATCCCGCAAATCCTCCGTTGCCGATATGACGCCAGGCGGCTTGTTGAGCATGAAATAAACGACGGAGCGATACAATACGCGCTCCCCTTCGTATTCAACAATCTGGATGGCCGGATCGACCAGCAAGCCGCTGTCTTTTATAAGCTTGCCGTCAACCGCAACCTTTCCCTGCTTGACCAATTTCTTAATTTCGCTGCGCGTTCCATAGCCCGTATGCGCAAGCAGCTTATCGATCCTCATCTTTTGCGCCATTCACATCCACCTCCAGCCGGCCGGCAGCATATTTTTCAGCATGCCGTCCGCATACTTTCCCCAACCGATAGGATAGCCGTCAGCGCATACGAGCACATAGCCCTTCGGCGAGGCATCGCCCTGTACGGCGATATCCATATCCTCTGCAAACACCGTCTCGCCCTTCAAGTATCGGAGCGTTCGCTCGTCCGCCGAGCTCCAGTTAATGGAGCGAACCGCCTCTTCGCGTTTCAAGCCCATTGCAAGCGGCTGCGAAGGCTCCAAGCGTCCCCGAATCCCTTCGCCGACATACCAGCCCGGCCTTACGATCCGAAGCCCGTCGAGCGGCGGAACTCCTGGCGGCTGAATATATATTCTTGCACCATAAGCGATCACCCGGCTTTCCCATGCCAGCGCACCCTGCACGATGCTTTCGGCGTTGGCGCGCCATATCTCCACCGCATCATCGTCCTGCAGCCCAGCCTGCTTCCCTTTATCAGCGCCTCCTCGGCCTTTGCCGGGCTTATGGGGCTGCTTGCCCGCAGGCTTCGCGTCCTTCCGTTTCAGCCTGCGCCCGACTTCGGCATCCGGCGCCTCGCCGGAAGCAAGCGCATTCTCTTTCGCAGCTCCGCCTTTGCGGCACAGCAAAGCCGCATAATGGCCTTCGCCTTCGATATGATGAGGCCACAGCCGAGCTGTTCCTTCGATGCTGCGAAGCCGCTCGCCTTCCAACAAGCCGCTGCAGCCCGCCAAATCCGGACGCCCCGGCTTCCAGCCCCAGCGAGGCTCAATTGCTGCAACCTCGAAATCAGGCCTCTCGGCCAGCAACGCAGCGATTTGCGCTTCATTCTCCTCCGGAGAGAATGTACAGGTGGAATAGACGAGCTTGCCGCCTGGGGCGAGCATTGCTGCCGCGTCGCGGAGAATCGTCCGCTGCATGCTTGAGCACTGTTCGACGGAATGCTTCTCCCATTCCGCAATCATTGATTCATCCTTACGGAACATCCCTTCGCCCGAGCAAGGCGCATCAACCAATATTCGGTCGAACCAGCCTCTGAACGTTTCGACGAGCCTCGAAGGCTCTTCGTTGCATATAATCGCATTCCGGACGCCGGCCAGCTCTACATTTTTCGCTAACGCCTTCGTCCGCTCTTTCGCATTGTCATTCGTGACCAGCACGCCTCTGCCCTGCAGTTTAGCTGCAATTTGCGTCGATTTGCCGCCTGGAGCGGCACATAAATCAAGCACGCGCTGCCCGGGCAGCACGTCCAGCAGCTCGACTGGCGCCATCGCGCTTGGCTCCTGAATATAGTACAGTCCCGCGTGATAGTGAGGATGCTTTCCCGGCCGAACGCCCTCCTTTACATACATGCCTGCGCCGCTTGTCCATGGAATTGGCCTTGTCTGCCCGCCAAAGGGCGACAGCTCCTTCCATTGCTGAGCGCTCAGCTTCAATTCATTGACGCGAAGGCCGTATAGCCGCTCAGCTTCATAAGAGGCAATAAACCCGCTGAATTCCTCCTCAAGTATCGTTTTCATTTTTTCAAGAAATGCAGGGGGCAAGCTTCCGGTCATCAACGTACTCCTTCCAATTGTCAAAAATCCTTCTACATTTTCAATCCCATTTCGTTTTGTTATATAATATACTATAGTAAGGACAGGCCGCCATGCGCTCGCATTGCGCATGATGCTTTCTATGTCCAAGATTATTTTTAAGAAGGTAGGCGTTCAAATGAAGAAAAAGAAAAAGTTCAAAATGGCCTATGTCTACATCGCCGTCATTTTGGCCTTGTTCGTACTGCTTGGCGTTCTGAACAACAGCGGTCCGGTTAACGAGCTTTACGGCAAAAAGACGAACGATCTCAATCCGGCGACCCGCGAGCTGCTTAACGATCCTAACTATCAGAATATCATTTTGCCGGCGGAATTGGATAAAATGGTCGCTGACAAGGAAGACTTTTACGTCTACCTGTTCGCATCGGATTGCGGATACTGCCGTCAAACGACGCCTCAGCTTGTCCCGCTCGCTCAGGAGCTCGGCGTAGACCTGCCGATGTTCAATTTACGCGAATTTGAGGAATATTTCAATAAATATAATGTAAACTATACGCCTACTTTAGCCTATTTCAAAGACGGCGTAGAAGTTGAGCGCTTGGAAAGCGGCATTGCGCCGGAAGGCACCGCCGGATATTCGCTCGAAGATTATAGAGCTTTCCTGACCAAGTATTCGGGTGAATCGCAATGATGAAGCGGCGGCCGAAATCCATTGTCTCAGTTGACGCCTCTGAGCATTCAAGCCGGCGTATCCGCAAGCTTGTATACGGATTTTTATTCGCTTTTGCGTTAGTAACGATTATAACCGCCTGCAGCTCAGGCGACGGTGAGAAAGGCCCCGAGCATCACCACGGCTCGGAAACGTGGCAGAAGACGTCCTCGCACGAGGTGCTGCCCGACTTTTTGGACAACCATACGGCTTTGACTAAAAATTTATATTCGGCGGTTCATGACCATGCGGATATTATGAGCCATATTAATTGTTACTGCGGCTGCATGAGCGGATTGGCTGTCGAAACGCCTCATGACTCTTTGCTGAAGTGCTACTGGGCGGAAATGCCCGGCGACGACGGAAGCGTAACTTGGACGGATCACAGCACAAGCTGCGGCGTCTGCAAGAAAGAGATGGAGGAAGTAATCGCCTTAAGCAAGCAAGGCAAGACTCTGGAAGAGATCAAGGCCGGGGTCGATGCCAAATACAAGCCGAAAAACGCTTCCTAATCTCCAAATACGGAATTCGAAATGAAAACCTCCATCCTATTTGCGATAATAGCCCAAAGGGCATCTATCGCAACAATAAGATGGAGGTTTTTCCGTTTGCTTCGTTCAGACTCTGCCTCACTGCTACTGATTGCCTTTCTTCGCCTTGACGATAGATGCCTGAATATCCGAAGCGAGCTTGTTCAGCTCAAAATAGTCTTCCTTCTCGAACTGCTCATTGAACCGAAGCTGATACTGCGCAGCCTCGCGCACGCGATGGTAGAAGTACAGTTCTTGAATGCCGCTAAGCACAACGGTCACGATATTGGAATGCTCCTCGAACTCGGTTTGCGCGTCGATTATTTCTTGACGGATGCGGGTCATCTCCGTATCGAGCAAAAAAGCCGCCTCCGCAGCTTTTTTCAAACGGTTGACGACATCCTCCGGCAGGCTCTCTTTAAATTTGTAATTCAAGGAGTGCTCGATTGTAGCCCAGAAGTTCATCGCCAGCGTTCGAATTTGGATTTCAGCAAGCACGATCTGATAGCCGAGCGCCGTCTGTACGGGGTATTCCACGATCATATGATAGCTTCGATATCCGCTGTCCTTATAATTTGTAATGTAATCCTTCTCATAGACAAGCTTCAAATCTTTGCGCGAACGGATCAGACTCGCTACGCGGTGAATGTCGTCGACAAACTGGCACATAATGCGTATCCCGGCAATGTCTTCGATTCCTGTATCCAATTGATCGGAAGGAACGCTAAGGCGTTTCGCTTTCTCGATTATGCTCGAAACGCGCTTAACACGGCCGGTAACAAACTCGATTGGCGAATACGCTTCGCGCATTTTCAGCTCCACACGCATCGTTTTAAATTTTACCTTCATTTCCTCAACTGCTTGTTCATATGGCTGCAAAAATAGATTCCAATCTCTACCGTCCATCCGGCCGCCTCCTCTTCTTAACGATGCTCTGCTCCTACCGCTTCCGCAATATTCCGGTACCCATCCTTGCGCAAGCATTCCTTAAGCCCGTTCGACAGCTCGCGGAGCAGGCCTGGCCCTTTATAAATAAAAGCAGTATATACTTCGACCATGGAAGCTCCCGCGCGGATTTTATCGTATGCGTCCTGCGCTGTAAAAATGCCTCCCGATCCGATAATCGGCAATTGTCCGCCTGTTTGCTTATAAATTGCGCGTATTACTTCGGTGGAACGGTCTCGAAGCGGCTTGCCGCTTAAACCGCCTGCCTCTTTGGTGTTTGAGTGCTGAAGTCCTTCGCGCGACAGCGTCGTATTCGTCGCAATAATGCCAGACACGCCGCTCTTCGCAATGGTATCTACTGTCAGCTCAAGCTGCTCCTCCGTCATATCCGGGGCAATTTTCACCAAGACGGGCTTCACCTTAGTGTTCGCTTTAGCTGCCTCCGCATTCATCTGCTCGTTTACGGCCGCAAGCAGCGTGCGCAGCTCGTCTCCATGCTGCAAAGCGCGCAAATCAGGCGTATTCGGCGAGCTTATATTAACGACGAAAAAATCGCCATGCGCATACAGCGTCCTTATGCATGACTTGTAGTCCTCATGCGCCTCCTCATTGGGCGTCACTTTGTTTTTGCCGATATTGATAGCGATAGGAATACGGCGAACCTTACGATGTGACAGCTTTTCTGCCATTGCCTCCGCGCCTTCATTGTTGAATCCCATACGATTAATTAGCGCTTCGTCGGAAGGAAGCCTGAACAATCGGGGCTGCTCGTTGCCGCTCTGGCCCTTCGGCGTTACCGTGCTAACCTCCGCAAAACCGAAGCCGATGCTCGAAAATCCGTCAACGGCCGCTCCGTTTTTGTCAAGACCGGCAGCAAGCCCCACCGGATGCGGGAATTTCAAGCCGAACAGGTCAGTCGCTAGCTCAGGCGACTCGTCTACTCCGTACATCGCATGAATAATGCCAGTGACCCCCGGCACTTTGCCTCCTGCCGCCAGTCCGTCTATGACAAGATGGTGAGCTTTTTCCGGATCCATTTGGAAGAAGATTGGCTTTATAATGGAAGAGTACAACAACTGGTTTCACTCCGTTCTTTCTATATATTATCCTTAAAATAGTTTATCCCTTTTAGAACAAAAAGAAAAGGGCTGATAGGTTATCTTCCAGCCCTCGTAATATTGCCACCTATTAGGAAAACGATTACAATGAAACTATAGATTGTCTATATCAATTGAAGAAAGGTTGAATGACTGATGAGCCATGCCAAAAGAAAACCGCCGATTATGAAAGCTAAGCCTAAAGAGGAAGTAAATAAGAAAGCGCTCATTTGGATCGGCTCGATTGCCGGAGTGATCGTCATTGGTATTGCTGTGCTTCTAATTACGACTTCTTAATGCGCAGCTAGCGCACTATGATAGCCATTTATACACTTTTGCGGGATTCGTCTCGTCCTGACTCGGCTGCAGCTTGAACCGTTCTGCAGAGCCGGCTGAGTCTGGCGGCAGAGTCCCGTTTTTAATTTTTACAACCGTGCCGAGCGGCACCATGTCGTAAAGCTCTTCGACATCCTGCTGCAGCATGCGGATGCAGCCCAGCGACTCGTCTTTCCCGATGCTGTCCGGACTGTCCGTGCCATGGATCGCATACAGCGTACTCGACAATGTCATCCCTCTGCTGCCGAATTCACCGTCATCCCTACCGTTCGGATTTTTCACCTTTTCCGATATGTAGAAGGTTCCTTCCGGCGTCCGGTCCGCTCCAAGCCCTACTTTATAGCTTCGAATCATGATATCGCCATGGACGACCGCGAGCTGGTATGTCTCCTTGTCGACGACAATTTCCAGCGGCGTGCTCCAATTCGCCTCAAACAAACCATTCGGCCCGACCAGGCTGTTCGCTGATGGCTTCGGCGCGCTTTTATCGTTTTCCTGAATCTCCCGCTTCGCTTCCGCTTGGGCGTTATACAATTTTTTCAGCACAGTTTGAAATGCTTTTCGCATTTGCGGGCTATCGCCTGACAATACATTGTTCGGATACGGCTTAATTAAATCGTCAAGCTTCGTCGGCCAGCTTCCATTGATCCGCTCATAGTGAACAATGGCGCTTGCCAGCGTCCAGTGATGCTCCTGCTCCTTGCTCCAGCTCTTGAACTGCTTGTACAGCTCCGTCTGATCGCCCGGCTCGCAATTACACAAATATCGATCCAGAAGAGAGACGTCCATTTCATTGCTGACACCGCTTTGCCGTACCGTCATGAACAAGCGGGTCTGACCAAGCCAGCTCCGCCAGCCGCTCTTCTCTTCCAGCTTTGCGGCAATTGTAAGCTCAGCCTTCGGCATTCCGGCCCGCACCAGCTGCCTCCACGCGTCGCCAACAGGGTTAGCCTCCTTTTGCTTGACGAAGACAACTGCGGCCGGGTACCGATCGTTCTCCGCATTTTCTTGCTGTTGTTCAGCCGACTGCCGGCTGACGTCCTCGCTTTCATTCGAGAACGGAATGATAACAGCCAAAAAAAACAGCAGCAGTGAAAGCAGCAGCGTGCGGCGGACGAGCCGCCGTTTTTGATGACGCTTGCTCCATTCTTTTACGAGCTGAATTTGGGCTTCATGCTTCTCCCAATCGGCAAGAGGGTGACTCTCCTGCTCATAGGCCTCGTATACTTCCCCGGCTTGCAGGAAGCAGTAATTCGCCTTTCCGTCCTTGCCTAGTTCCTTATATTTTCGGCCAAGCAAATACCAGCCCATTTTATTGTCGGGATGCCGCTTCACAAATTGCTTCAAATAGACAATATCGTCCAACGGTTCCATCGTTCATTCTCCTTCTCGGGGTGCGATATACTTTATTTATCGGCAGTATGGTCGGGTAAATGAAATGATGGCGCGTAAAGCAGGCACTAATGCGTTAACATCAGCCTCCGCCCTTGACCGAATCGACGATTGCTGGCTTTGACAATAAAAAAGAGCCCTCCAGATCAGCGGACAGCTGTATCAAGGGAAGGCTCTGTTATTAACTATATAACTTAGTAGTTAAAAGGCGCATCTGCGATTTTGATGGAATCTGTCGGGCAGCCGTCGCAGGCATCTTGCATATCTTCATACAAATCTTCCGGAATTTCCGTGTTGCCTGTATTCCCGTCGGCATTGTAAATAACTTCAGCGATGCCCTCATCGTCATAATCGTAAATGTCTGGAGCAGTTGCTCCACAAGCTCCGCAAGCGATGCATGTATCCTTCTCTACCCAAGTAAATTTAGCCATGGATTATTCCCCTCCAAATAATAAACGATAAAACTTCTCGTGTCTGTAGTCAAGTAATCTTCAATCATCATATAACAAATCATCGTCCTTTTGCAAGGATGTCCCACGAATTCGTTTGTTCCTGATTAAGGCAGACGGATCGTCGCCAATCATCCCAGCGGTAAGGACGGCATCCTCGCCGAACTTGTCGCGCAGCCGGTCCATCGCCTTCGTCAGTGCTTCTTTCCGCGGCTGCTGTTCATAACTGAACAAATCAAGCTGAACTGGCGTTTCCTCAAGAAGCGTCAAGTTTTGCAGCGTCACGCCGAGCAGCCGGATCGGCTCGCCGACTGTCCAATGCTTGTCATACAAACGGCAAGCCTCCTCATAGACGACATCCGCCGTATCCGTCGGCGACTCCATCGTATGCGAACGGGTAATCGTCGTCATATCCGGCTTCCGGATCGTAATCTGCACAGTGCTAGCCGTCAGATTTTGTCTTCGCAGCCTGCGGCAGGTCTGGTCGGATAAATTAAGCAGCACACGGTATACATCTTGCTTGCTTGTTATATCATTAGGCAGCGTCGTCGTATGACCGATCGATTTATTGCGCTCCCGCCGGCTGTTGACAGCCGAATGGTCGATACCGTGGGCAGCGGTCTTCATCCATGCGCCGAGAACGCCAAAGTGCCTAATGAGGAGCTGCTCATCCGTTCCGGCAAGCTGTCCGATCGTACGGATGTTCAGCTTCTCCAGCTTATCGGCCGTTTTCTTGCCGATGCCGAACAGCGTATCGCATGGCCTATCCCAAAGCAGCTTTGGCACATCGCGAATCCGCAAAACGGTAAGCCCGTTCGGCTTCTTCATATCCGATGCCATTTTGGCCAGCAGCTTATTCGGCGCGAGGCCTATCGAACAAGGCAAAGCCAGCTCGGTACGGATCCGCTCCTGAAGGCTCGCGGCGATTTCAAGCGGCGTTCCGAAAATTTTAGAGCCAGTTATGTCCATATAACATTCGTCGATCGACACCGTTTCTACAAGCGGCGTATATTGCCTGGCAATGTCCAGAAATCCGCGCGAATATTTGCGATATAATTGAAAATCGGGACGAATAAGAATAAGCTCGGGACAGCGCCGCAGCGCCTGCCTCACATTCATTCCGGTTGAAATGCCCATGCGCCTCGCAGCATAGGAGCATGTAACGATAATCCCTTTCCGCAGCTCCGCGCTGCCGGCGACTGCCGTAGGCTTATCTTTATAAAGGTCGGGCTCCTCCGCTTCGTGCACGGAGCAATAAAAGGCGTTCATATCCAAATGGATAATGACGCGGCCCTTAGCCGGGTAATGCGCGCTCGCGTTCCCATCTGCCATAAAGCTTCACACCGCCTAAAACCATGAATTCATCGATATCTCCAATCACCCCCAGCATACAATTGCCTGAACAGTCAAGTCAACAATTACGTCAATACGAAAATTTTAGCCTGAGCTTAAGCCAAAACGGCAGTAGACGACCTTTCGCGGTACAGCTTGCGTTTCACGATATATCCCGGCTCCCAATATTCGTTCACTAATTAAGGCTTAGAATTAAAAAAAATGCGCAGGCTCCTATCTACTTTCACGGACACAAGTGTTATAATAATACATTATGATTTGAAAAGGCGTTCAGTGAAGGAGACATCCCGTATATGACAAATAACATTTCCATTTTCGATACAACGCTGCGTGACGGCACACAAGGCGAAGGGATCAGCCTGTCTGCGGAGGATAAATTAAAGATTGCCCAAAAGCTCGATGCTTTAGGCGTACATTATATTGAAGGCGGAAACCCCGGCAGCAACAGCAAGGATATTGAATTTTTCCAGCGCATGAAATCGATGAAAGTGAACGCCAAGCTTACTGCCTTTGGCAGCACGCGCCGCAAAAACAGCTTGGCGGAGCAGGATACAAGCCTGCTTCGCATCGTAGAATCAGGCGTTCCTGCCGCTACGCTGGTCGGCAAGTCGTGGGATTTCCATGTACACACCGCGCTGCAGACGACTTTGGAAGAAAATCTATCCATGATTTACGATTCGATCGCTTTCCTGCGCCAGAACAGCCTGGAGGCGCTATTCGACGCCGAGCATTTCTTCGACGGCTACAAAAATAATCCTGAGTACGCCCTTTCCGTCTTACGGAAAGCGCAGGATGCAGGCGCCAATTGGATTATTTTGTGCGATACGAACGGAGGCACGCTCCCTGGCGAAATTCATGAGATCGTTACCCGCGTCCGTGAACAGATCGAGACGCCGCTTGGCATTCATACGCACAATGACTGCGAGCTCGCCGTCGCGAACACTTTGGCCGCTGTACAAGCGGGTGTTCGTCAAGTTCAAGGCACGGTCAACGGCTACGGTGAACGGTGCGGCAACGCCAACCTTTGCTCGATCATTCCAAACCTTCAGCTGAAGCTGAATTATGACTGCCTGCCGGAAGAGAAGCTGCGTACGCTTACCAGTACTGCGCGCTATGTGAGCGAGATCGCCAACGTCAACATGCCGGTTGGGCAAGCATATGTCGGCAATGCAGCTTTTGCTCACAAAGGCGGCATCCATGTATCTGCGATCATGAAGGATTCCAAAACCTACGAGCATATTCAGCCTGAGCTGGTCGGCAACAAGCAGCGCATTCTTGTGTCCGAGCTTGCGGGACAAAGCAACATTATTTCGAAAGCTCAGGAGCTTGGACTTGACGTCAATGCGAACAATGACAAGACGAAGGAAATTATGTCCCACATTAAGGAGCTTGAGCATCAAGGCTACCAATTTGAAGGCGCAGACGCTTCCATGGAACTGCTTCTCAGAGAAGCGTTCGGCGAGGTTAAAGAAATTTTCAAGGTCGAGTCGTTCAAAATGCTTGTAGAGCGCAACGCTTCCGGCATGATTTCGGAAGCGATCGTAAAAATCAACGTTGCAGGCCAGCAGGTATATACGGCCGCAGAAGGCAACGGCCCTGTCAATGCGCTTGACAATGCGCTCCGCAAAGCGCTCGTCCAATTTTATCCGAAAATTGAAGACATCCATTTATCCGACTATAAAGTGCGCGTAATTGACGAAAAGGATGCAACAGCGGCTAAAGTTCGCGTTCTTATTGAATCGACTGACTTGGACAATACGTGGAGCACGGTAGGCGTATCAAGCAATGTCATCGAAGCGAGCTGGGAAGCGCTTGTCGACAGCATTCGCTATGCGCTGCTTAATATGGTCAAAGTCGAAACGCAGACCGCCGACCCGCTGGAAAGGCTTGGCTTGGTCAATCTATAGCATTGAACTAATTCAATAAAGGCCGTCCCTTCGCAGCAAACGCTGCAAAGAGACGGCCTTTTGAATTTCACAAGTTTCTTACATCCACTTCTCAATCAATTTTTCCCATTGCTGCAGCGTAATAACGCCGTTAACCCGCTCACGGATGATGCCCTCGCTGTCAATGATGAAGCTGGTCGGAAACGTAGAAACTTTGTACTGCTTTGTTACATCGCCCACCCTGTCCATAAGAATCGGAAACGTAAACTTATACTCCTCGACGAATTCCCGCGCCGCGCGTTCTTTATCGAACTTCGTCGCATTAACGCCGTACATAAGGATTTGCTCGCCATATTTCTCATGCAGCTCTTGCAAGTCGGGAGCTTCAAGCTCGCAAGGCCCGCACCATGACGCCCAGAAGTTGACAAGCGTCAATTTCGGCTGCGCGCCTCCTACCGTTACAGGGCTTTCATCCAGCGCAGGAAGCTCGAACGGTACTGATGCGTAACCCGCTTTCGGCTTAAAATCCTCACTCGCTCCTGCTGCGGACGTCTCCGCATTCCCTTTCATATATTGAAAAACAGCCAAACCGGCCAAAAGAAATGCGACGGTGAACAAAGATAAGGCTCGCCTCACGCTTACACAACTTCCCTTCTGTAATAAGTCTGCCTTCATGGTATCATTTGCGGAATGTAAGCTCAAGCTTACGGGCACATTATCCATAAAACCGTCAAGATACCGGAGGCATTCTGTGCAAAAGAACAAAAAAAGCAAAAAATGGACCACTTTTTCCGCATTCGCGACTGTCCCTCTCGTACTGGTGCTCGGCAATTCCATGCTTGTGCCGATACTGCCCGAGCTTGCCAAAAAAATGAATATAACCGAGCTGCAGTCCAGCATGGTCATAACGATATTTTCGGTATGCGCGGGCATATTCATACCTTTCATCGGATATATTGCCGATCGCGTTAAGCGAAAAGCCGTTATTGTGCCGGCGCTTGCTGTCTATGGGGCAGCAGGCATTCTGGCGGGCTTTGGCGCGATATGGGGATCGTTCACGACGCTCATGATCGCCAGAGCGATTCAGGGCATCGCGGCCGCCGGCACCGCTCCGATCGCGATGGCGCTTGTTGGTGATATGTACAAGGACGGCGAGGAAAGCGAAGCGCTTGGGCTGATTGAGGCTTCCAACGGATTCGGCAAAGTAATCAGTCCGATTCTCGGCTCCCTGCTCAGCTTATGGGTATGGTATATCCCGTTCTTTGCGTTTCCGATTTTTTGCGCCGGGGCGCTCGTCGCTGTTCTTTTCCTCATTAAAGAGCCGCCTCACGAAGAGAAGCCTACGCCGATCCGCGAATATTTGAAGCAGATGAAATCGATTTATGCCGAGAAGGGTAAATGGCTCATCACCGCTTACATTACCGGCGCACTGGGGCTGTTTATATTATTCGGCGTTCTTGTTTTTTTATCGGATATGCTGGAGAAGCCCCCTTATAGCATCAACGGCGTAGCGAAAGGCGGCATATTGGCTATCCCGCTGCTCGGCTTGGTTATCACCTCCTACACGACAGGGAAAGTAATAAGCAAAAAAGGCCATCTTATGCAAAAGCTCATTATTGCAGGGCTTGTTATCATAACAGCGTCTTTATTAGCCGCCTCCTTTACGCATAAGAGCTTGTTCGCTTTGATCGCCTTCATTACCGCAGGCAGCGTAGGAACCGGACTCATCTTGCCTTGCCTAAATACGATGATTACCGGCAGCGTAGAAAAATCGCATCGCGGCATGGTGACCTCTCTATATAATTGCCTTCGCTTTCTTGGCGTTGCCGCAGGGCCGCCTCTATTCAGCTGGCTGTCGGACAAATCCGTTACTCTGCTGTTTATCTTGCTTGCCATTCTGGCTGCAGGCGCATTTTTTGCCGTATTTAAGCTTATTCATCCGCCGGCAAAGCAGCCGGCTTAACGAAGCCGGCTATTATTCCGAGCATATACATGCGGGGGATTAGCCAGGAAGCTGTTCTTACAGTATCAGCCGATATATAATGAAATAGAATAGCGGCGCTGCCGGCTGAGGCCGGCAGATGCCGCATAATTGTAAGGAGGCGCTGCTGTATGCTGGAACGGCAACATAACGGGGTTATAACGCTGGAGGCTTATTCTGAAATGATCGAAAGATGCCAGTCGGAGCTGCCGGACGAAGCTTGCGGCATCCTTGCATCAAGCGGGAGGACGATTTCGGATACAGGCATCCCGATCATCGATACCGTCTATCCGATTAGAAATGCCCATGACAACCCGCACACCTCATTCGCATTTGATCCCGTGCAATGGACGGCCGCTTACTTCGTCATGCAAAAAAACCGGCAAACGCTTGCCGGCCTCTATCATTCTCACCCTAATTCGGAAGCCGTTCCCTCTGAGCGCGACCGGGATGGCTTTTTGCCCGCGTCTGAATTAACCTATTGGATCGTTTCCTTAAAGAACAGGCAGTCGCCGCATGTGCAGCCTTACATACGCAAAAACGGCGCGTTTGCGCCGATTCCATCAGTGCTTGCTTAAATAAGCGTACAAATCTCCTAATGTCGTTAAGTTTCTTGCCATAATGCGCTCCAAATAGACGAGCCACAGCTGCGCCGTCATAAGCGAATCATGCAAGGCATGATGGCGCTCCGTAACGGCAATGCCGTGATGCTCAAGCAAATCATCCAGACTGTAGCTGCCCAGCTCGGGCTCCAGCCATTTCGCAACCATCATCGTATCGAGCACGCGATGGTTCAAGTTGATTTTCGACGTCCGCCATAAAGCCGCATTCAAAAATTGCTTGTCATGGCCCGAAGCATGTGCAACGAGCAGGCGTTTGCCGACAAATTCCATAAAATCATGAAGCACCTGCATCAGATCAGGCGCATCTTGGGCCATTTCATTTGTAATGCCGGTTAGCTCGACAATCGCTTTTGATATCTTTCGTTTCGGGTTCACTAGACTGTAAAACGTCTCCGATTCCCGCAGCTCCTTCCCCTTCAGCAAAACAGCTCCGAAAGAAATAATTTCATCCCCGTTATTCGGGTTGAAGCCGGTCGTCTCCAAATCGAAGACGACCACTTCTAGCTCGCTGAGCGGCATATCCAGCATGGACTGCTTGCGCTGCTCCCTGTTGGCAGCCCGTATAAACGCCATCTGCTGGGCATTGGGAGAGCCTAGCATAGACGCTATAGCCGGCGTAAAGCCCCCCATTTTATACAGGCTCCACATTCGTCCGACGCCTTTTTCCTCTTTCATATGCATTCCACCTTACGAAAGCCTGCCCATCGTTTCTTTGAATACGATTTGCTGCAGCCTTTTTCCTACTTTTAAATGGCTTTTTAATTCCGCCTTCATTTCCTTGGTCAGCATACGGCCCGCCAGCTTGCCGCTGCTTGCGTACATGCCGCTCTCCAGCCCCCACGTAGCAAGCATGCGGAGACGCATGAAGAACGAGAACGCCGATTCGTAAGCAGCTCCGTCCTCCGCGCTAAACTTGCCGAGCTCCACTAGCCTCGCTATACGATCCATCGTAGACGTATCACGAATGCCCATCTGGACCGACAGCAGCCGAATCGCATTAACCATTGGAATATAAGCGCCGTACTTAATATCAAGACTGCCGGCTTCTTCGCCATACTGCTCCATCAAAAACTGTCCAAATATGCCGATGAGCATTTTATGGCGCATCGTATTGTCGAGCATCCGCCGTTCTATATGAGGATGCTTCAGCACATCGTTATAGAAATCCTTTTTCATTTCATCCGCAAGCCGTTTATCCCCATAGACGCATCGTCCATCCGCGATGATTAGCAAATACCGGACTGCTTCCCAGACCGGTTCGCCGAACCAGCCCTCGAGCTTCCCCTTCCATTCGGAAAGGGACAATCGCCATTCCGGATTGCTGCTTATGACGTTGCCTTCACAAGGCGGGTAGCCCGCAGCCTGCAAATGATCCACGATGCATATGCTTAGCTCTTCAAAATATTGCCGCACCGCTGCTGAATCAGACATCGGGTCCGCATAAATAATGCCGCTGTCTTGGTCGCTGCTCATCGTCTGCTCCTCGCGGCCGCCGCTGCCGAACAATAGATACGCGTAAGGCACGGGGGGAGAACCCTTCCCCAGCCGTGCCATTTTCGCTTCTGATAGGCTGATGGCGCGGCTTATTACCGCGTCATGAACCTCATTCAATTGTTCATAAAATTGCCCGATCGGACGCGTCTCGAGGACAGCTTCCATATGCTTGTGTACTTGATTCCGCAAGCCGTGCAGCACTTGAGCGTCTTCTGTTGCCTGAATTCGCTCAAGCAATTGCACCAGCATCGGATCGCCCATGAAACTCCTCCTACCTTCGGTCATTCCCTAATCCATTCCAAACCGCAATTTAAGCTTGAACGTTCGAGCCCGGCTTTTTCAGCTGCTCCGGATAACCGTAAGCGCCATGCTCGCTCAGGTCAAGACCGACAATTTCTTGCTCTTCTGTTACGCGGAAGCCCATTACAAGTTTCATAACGCCAAGCACGAGGAAGGAAGCTGCAAGAACGAACGCGCCTGCGACAACGACGCTCTCGAATTGTACCCACAGCTGCGCCCAGCTGCCCGTATCGATTAGGCCGCCTTGACCAACGCCTACTTTTTCAGCCAACAATTGAGTTGCGAAGATACCGTTAGCCAGCGTACCCCAAATACCTGCCATACCGTGAACGGAAAGCGCGTAAATCGGATCGTCGACACGAATTTTTTCGAAAAACTTCACGCTGTAGAATACAAGCACGCCTGCTACCAAACCGATTACGACAGCCGCCCACGGCTCTACGAATGCGCAGGAAGCAGTAATTGCAACCAGACCTGCAAGGGTACCATTAAGCATGTGAGTAATATCCGCTTTGCCGGATACTGCCCATGAGATTAGAAGAGCCGCTACGCCGCCTGCGCCAGCGCCAAGCATCGTGTTGAATGCTACATAGCCGAAGAAGCCGTCGCCGATCGCTACTGTGCTTCCTGCGTTGAAGCCGAACCAGCCGACCCACAGAATAAGTACGGAAAGAGCCGTAAATACTTGGTTGTGGCCTTGAATTTCATTAGCGGAACCGTCTTTGTTGAACTTGCCGATACGAGGCTTCAGCAATACCGTCGCTGCGAATGCCGCAAGCGCGCCGGACAAGTGAACGACGGTCGAGCCTGCGAAGTCTTGCGCTCCGTCCTCAGCGAGCCAGCCGCCGCCCCAGATCCAATGAGCTACTGTCGGATAGATAATGCCTACGAAGAATACTGTGAACACGATATAAGAGGAAAGCTTGGCGCGCTCTGCGAATCCGCCCCATGCGATGGATAGCGATACGCACGCGAATGCCAATTGGAACAAGAAGAATACTGTGCTTGGATAGCTGTCGCCTTCGCTGGCGCTAATCGGCGGATTGAAGAAGAAGTCGCCCCAGCCAATCAGAGCGTTGATCGAGCTGCTGCCGCCGAATGCAATGCCGTAACCGACTGCCCAGTACATCAATGTTGCCAATGCTGCTGTGAAAATCGTTTTGCCTGCTACATGGCCCGCATTTTTCATTCTTGTCGAGCCCGCTTCAAGGAGAATAAAACCGCCTTGCATGAGAAGTACGAGTACGAAAGCAACCATAACCCACAAGGAGTTAAGACCCATGTCTAAGGTTGCTCCAGTCGGATCCTCAGCGAATGCCATTACCGGGAACAAGACTGTTAAAATTCCTAAAGCCAAAATCATTTTCTTAATCATTGCAACCACTCCCTATTGCGTTATGTTTTCTGACATCTTACGAAAGACTTATTGTCATTATAGTCATAACGGCTCAGTTTGACAATACACTTTGTTAAAAAAATAAAAAAATATCTAACGTTCGTCACCTTATCTAACATGAATGTTAAGTTTTACCGCATTTTCTTCGATAAAAGCACTAGGTTTTTCCCTTTTCTGCTTCATTTTCGAATTGAATCCGACAAGGCTGCTTTCCGCTAACCCCTTTGTGCCACGAAGATCATTACGAAATACCGGTATTCTGTTATAATTGACATCAACAAATAGCACCGTATGGTATTTCCGCATAAAACCTTACATATAAACAATATCTCGCCATTGTTTCAACGATTCCGTTCGATTCTCGAGTGTAACGATGTACGTTTAAACTGTACAGTTTGACTGTATGGTTAGTTCCTATTAAAATTATATATAGAGAGCGAGGCATTCTGGATGAAGGTAAATGTTAATAAGGAGGGTGAAAGGAATGGAGGAGCCTAAACTATACCGCATCGGAGAGCTTTCCAAACTCGCAAGCGTCAGTTCGAGAACCATCGATTATTACACATCTCTCGGGCTATTGGAGCCCGCCAAAAGATCTGCTACTAATTACCGCTTATATAATCATGAAACGTTAGCTCGTTTGGAACGTATTGAACAAATGAAAAAGGACAAATATACGTTAGATGAGATTAAAGAGAACCTTCATGAATGGGGCAAAATAACGCCGGAACAGCATGTATCGCAAAAGCTGATCGATCTTCAGAATCATTTAACCAAGCTGGAGAAAGAGGTCAAGGAGCTCGAGCCGGTTCTCAAGGGCCTAAAGCCGAAGCAAGCGAACAAGCTGTACACACGTATTATGCCGCAGACAGCGGCATGCATCGAAGCATTAATGCTGCTCCTTAACAAGAGCTCGCTCATGTAACGTCATCCTAACTCAATATAAATGGAGGAATACAATTATGTTTTTTCATCCTATGGATTTCTTAATCCTCATCGCTTTCGCGGTATCGATTTGGGCCCAATTCCGAGTGAAGGGCACCTTTAACAAATGGACTGAAGTACCGACGAGCAGCGGCCTTACCGGCTACCAGGCAGCGCGCCGCATGCTGGACAGCAACGGCCTGCACGATGTGCCGATCGAGCCGGTGCCAGGCGTTCTAAGCGACCACTACGACCCGATCAGCCGCGTCGTCCGCTTGTCCGAGCCGGTCTACTACGAAAAGTCGATTTCCGCTATTTCCGTAGCCTGTCACGAGGTAGGCCACGCAATTCAGCACAAAGAGAGCTATCCGATGCTCGTTCTTCGCCACCGGATTTTCCCGGTCGTGAACTTTGCTTCAGGCGTAGCACCCTTCTTGCTGATCGCAGGCTTTCTATTCAATTACTTGAATCTGATCGGCCTTGGCATCCTGTTCTTCTCTGTAGCGGTAGCTTTCCAGCTCATTACGCTTCCGGTCGAATTCAATGCCAGCAACCGCGCGCGCGAGCTGATGATCTCCGAAGGCTTCATCCGCAACGATGAAGAAACGGGCGTCGCCAAAGTTCTCAATGCAGCAGCGTTGACTTATGTAGCCGCAGCGCTCATCTCCTTGCTCACGCTGATCAAGTATATTATGATTTTTACAGGCAGCAGCAGAAACGAATAAAAAAAGCGAAAGAGCTATCCGAAGCCGATCCGGCCAAGGAAAGCTCTTTTTTGATTGACTCATACAAAAAACGATGCAGCCATAAGCTGCACCGCGCCTGTCTTATCTTGTATCAATGATGTCCGAAGTAACGAAGAAGGAAGCTTTGAAACACTTTGGCGACAAGCGGCAGCTTATCATTGCCTCGGCGGATAAGCCCGATCGTACGCGTTACCTTCGGGCTCGATAGCTTTACCTTCGCAGGCTGAAGCGGGCCGGTATGGTGCAAAGCCAGCTCAGGCAGCAGACTTACCCCCATGCCAGCCGCAACTAATCCGCGTATCGTGTCCGTCTCTTCCCCTTCAAAGCCGATATGAGGGGTGAATCCGGCCTTCTCGCAGGCGTCCCATACAATCGGGCGCAAAGAATAACCCTCGCTGAACAACACGAAGGTTTCATGCTCGAGCTGCTTCAAATCGATGCTCTCCTCGTTCGCGAGCGAATGAGTCGGCGGAAGAATCGCATAAAGCTCCTCCGTCAGGAGCACCTCGCCGCTGACAAATTCATGATCGTCAGGAAACGGCGATATGAATGCCAAGTCGATCTCGCCCTTGATCATATCTCGAATGAGTGTCGGATACATGCCTTGCCTGAACCGAAACTTAACGTTTGGATGCAGCTTGCGGAAGGCAGCGACGACAGACGGCACTAAAGAGAAGCCGAGACTGTGCGGGAAGCCAAGCCTAATTTCGCCCTTCTCGGGATCAAGAAACTCATGTATCTCAATTACTGCACGTTCCAGATCAGATAAAATAACTTCTGCTCGTTTCAAAAACAGCTGGCCAACAGGCGTTAACTGCAAATTTCTACCCTTTTGAACGAAAAGCTTAACCCCCAGCTCTTCCTCCAGCTGGTGAATTTGCCGGCTTACCGCCGATTGGGCAACGTGCAGCTCCTCCGCCGCCTGCGTTACATGCTCTTTCTTCGCTACCTTCACGAAGTAGTACAGCTGTCGAAGTTCCATAGCGTTCTCTATCTCTCCTGTGCAAGTATATTTCAGTTCCTGTAACGTTGCCTGCGCACCATCGCGCGATCAAACAAATTGTAAAGCAAAAAGCCTGCCAGCGCCCCGCCTACATGTCCCCAGAAGCTTACCTTGGGAATGAGCAAGGAGTATACGACGCCCATCATTAAAATGACGTACACCGTCTTCCTTGAGCCTTCATCCAGCCAAGCCTTGCGGAAGATCGAAATGTATAGATAGGCGCCGTATACGCCGTAAATGGCGCCCGAAGCGCCAACACCTATGGAAGATTGCTCCATGAGCGCCACCATGAAATTACCTCCGATTCCACATAGCAAGTAGAAGACGGCGTACTTCCATGAAGTCAGCAAACGTTCAAGCGGCGGTGCGAATACGAGCAGTGCGAACATATTGAAGAGTAAATGCTCAATTCCTGCATGCATGAACATCGAAGTGACATAACGCCAGGGTTCTACCAAGCCGAAAGGATCAAAGGTCTTATCCGCAACGAATGCACCGTAATGATACAAGTGCATATAATCGGTAGTACTCCCTGCGATAGCGACAATAACAAAGTATACAATGTTCAGCGCGATTAACGCTGACGTGACCGGATAGAGCTTCAAATAAGAACGGAAGCTTTCGTATCGTAAAAAAATCATTATGCTGCCTCCTTTGCCTCACCAATTATTGGACAAGCCTGTTTATTAACGATTATAATAAATTGGGAATGCACCATTCAAATTGAGGAGGATTTATCTATGACACAAGAACGTACAGGAGTTGCAACGTTTAAAGGCAACCCGCTTACATTAGTTGGACCGGAACTTAAAGCAGGAGATCAAGCACCTGACTTCTCCATTAACAAATCGCTCGTCGAGCAAGCATCCTTGAAGGATTTTGCCGGCAAAGTAAAGCTGATCAGCGTCGTCCCTTCCATTGATACAGGCGTTTGCGATGCGCAGACCCGCCGTTTCAATGAAGCAGCTGCTTCGCTTGGCGACAATGTCGTAATCCTTACCGTAAGCGCAGACCTTCCTTTCGCGCAAGCTCGCTGGTGCGGCGCTGCCGGCGTTGACAAAGTCGTCATGCTGTCCGATTACAAGGACAACAGCTTCGGCAAAGCTTACGGCGTCCTTATTAACGAATTTGCACTCGATATGCGCTCCATCTTCGTTATCGACGCCAATGACAAAATCCAATACGTCGAATATTTGGCTGAAATGACCGAGCATCCGAACTACGATCAAGCGATTAACGCTGTAAAAGAGCTTCTGTAATAAACCCAAAATTCCGATTTCCGCAAACAAAGCGAGTGAAGGACAGCCTTCCTCGCTTTGATTCATTTTCAGCTATTTACTTTATAAGCCGCAAGCTTCTTGTCCAGCACGCGAAACAAATCGAGGATAACGCGATAGTTAGAGCCCAGATCTCCAAGAGAGCCTCTGGACGCCGAGTAAATATCGACCGCTGTCGTGAGCGGATTGACGCTGATTACGGATACTGTTATGTCCATCGTTCTTCCGAATGCCGTACGCTTCTCCAGCACAAGCTCACCAACTGACTGCACCTCATGCAGCAGCTTATAGCCCTGCATCTTCTTCAGCGTCGAAACGACTTCTTCCCAAGCCTTATCCTTCGACAGCTTATAGACATGAGATTTCAGTAATGGATCCTTCGCCTTATCGCCGCTTTGTTCATGAGAGCGCAGCAACCCAATCAAGGTCCGCTTCAACAACAACAATCTCCCCCTCCAAAATCTATGTACATTACTATTAATGATACCATGATTTGTCCAATGTAAAAAGAGCATTTACTGATTTAGTCAGCAAAAGCTCTCAGAATACTTTGTAGAACCCGCTAATGCCGTCCGACTCACTTGTTTCTGAACCCGCTTACGCAGGTGGGTGACCGCAAAAGCGCATTTGAAGTCCCCTTTTGAGGGCATGACAGCAACGCTAAGATATTGGTCTCCCGTGAAACAGCCATTGGTTCAAAACAGCGCAAAGCCGTAACGCACATCGCAGGATGTAATGCTATTATAGACCTAACGGCTGCAAAAGTAAACGAAGCCTAGCTGTTATTTATTAACTTCCTCTTTATTCCCTTTCACGTCCTCGTTCTCAAGGTCAGCCGTCAGCTCAGCCTCTTCTTCGGCGCGCTTAGCTCTCTCCAGCTGATCCTGAAGCTTTTGATAAATAATATAAAAGTTCCAGAACGACATATAAGCGATGATGCTGCCCATAAAGAAAGGAATAAGGAATGTGAATCTCGTGCTAATAAAAAATACAGCACCGGCTATAATCGCCGTAGACAAGGAACGGAACGGCTTGCCGATCGTGATCAAAACAGCGTTCTTAAGCAGTTGAAACGTTTTCATATGATAATGAACGAGCATGGAAAAGAAGTTGAACAGCGAGATGACAAGCAAGATCAAAAAGGCGATGAAAATGTAAGACAAAATATTCATCTGCTCGCGGTAGACGATGAAATCGACAACCATAATCGCAAGCAGCAGCGAATAGACGATGCCGCCGATCATGCTTTGCTTGTAATTTTCCTTGTAGCCCTTAAAAAACGTTTTGAATAGCGGCGCATCCACTTCTCCCATAACCCATTTGCGGGCTACCGAGAACATAGCCGCCGTGGCCGGGAACAGCGTGAATGGAGCGATGATCGCCATCATCAGCAATGCGGTGTAAAATTGGCCCAATATTTCAGCCTCTACGTCGCTTTGCACAAAAAACAGGCCGGATGAAGCGATTACGAAAGGAATCGAACAAATAATCCAAAGCAGATTGATTACAGATAAACGCATAATCCATTCGGAGATTTTGTAAAATCCCCCCATAAGCCCTCTTGGTTCCATCTTATCTGCCTCCACAATAATAAGTTAGTTGCGCGATTGCTCATCCCTTATAATGAAAAAAAGAAGCCCGTTGAATACCTTTAGGCATCACGGGCTTCCTCGGCATCCATGTTAGTTATTTACATAGCCGTCTGTGGAGCTCTTCGGACGTCTGCCTTCGCCGCCGCGGCCTTCGCTGCTGCGTTTGCCGCCGTAGCCGCCGCCGCGTCCTTCATATCCGCCGCGCGAGCTTGTACCGCCGCTGCGTCTGTCGTCGCGTCCACGGTAGCCGCCGCCGCCTCCTCCGCTGCGGTTGCCGCTATAGGAGTTGCTGCGATTGAATGGGCGTCCATTCGAACGGATATCCGGTCTGCGTTTTTTAGCGCGAAGCGGCTCTTCAGGCGTCAGCTCAACCTCAACATCCTTCTTCTCGCCTGTCATAAGCTTAATTGCAGCCGCCAACAGATGAACGGAATCGTATTGCTCGAGAAGCTGGATAGCGATGCCTTTGTACTCGTTGAACTCGTCGTTCTGTACAACTTCAAGCACTCTTTCAGCCGTTACGCGCTGCTTGCCTTCGATTGCCTCAGCAAGGCTTGGAAGCGGCTTGCGCGCCATGCGCTGACGAGTAACCTTCTCGATGAAATGCAGGTGATCCAGCTCACGCGGCGTCACAAAGGACATCGCTTTGCCTTCCTTGCCGGCGCGTCCAGTACGGCCGATACGGTGAACGTAGCTTTCAGGATCCTGCGGAAGGTCAAAGTTGATAACATGCGTTACGCCAGACACGTCAAGTCCGCGCGCCGCTACGTCTGTAGCGACCAGCACATCGATGCTGCCGTCGCGGAATTTGCGCATTACGCTGTCACGCTGGTTCTGCGACAGGTCGCCATGCAGCCCGTCTGCAGAATAGCCGCGCTTTTGAAGCGCTTCGCTAAGCTCGTCGACACGGCGTTTCGTGCGGCCAAAAATAATAGCAAGCTCTGGGGATTCCATATCGAGCAAACGGCTGAGCGCTTCGAATTTTTGGCGCTCGTGCACTTCGATATACCCTTGTTCAATTAGCGGAGCCGTTACTTGCTTCGGAATGACAGACACATGCTCAGGATCTTTCAGGAACTGCTGAGCGAGCTTCTGAATGTTAGGAGGCATTGTAGCGGAGAACAGCATCGTATGACGCTCTTCAGGGACTTGTTTCAAGATGGATTGGATATCCTCCATGAATCCCATATCCAGCATTTCGTCTGCTTCGTCCAGAATGACGGTTTGCACATCTTCCAACCGAATCGTTTTGCGGTTAATGTGGTCGAGCAAGCGACCAGGCGTGCCAATAATAATTTGCGGCTTCTTCTTCAACGCGCGAATCTGACGACCAATTTCTTGTCCGCCATAGATCGGCAACGAACGAAGTCCTTTGTATCGCGTAAGCTTCCCGATCTCATCAGCCACTTGGATAGCGAGTTCACGGGTCGGCGTCATAATTAAGGCGACAATTCGATCCTCGCTCGTCGGAATTTTGTTAATGAGCGGTATTCCGAATGCCGCTGTTTTACCAGTACCTGTCTGTGCTTGGCCAATAAGATCCCGGCCAGTCATAGCGATTGGAATCGCTTTGTCTTGAATCGGAGTCGATTCCTCAAAACCAAGCTCTGTTATTGCTTGAAGCACTTTTGGCTCCAAGCCAAATTCAGCAAATGTTTTCAAACTTTCTCATACTCCTTCTATCTGCAGCCTACTTAAAAATATCCAAACCATTATATCATAAAATGTATCGTGAATACCAGCTAGCCAAATAAAGCCATACTAATTGGAAACACGCGCCTGCTTTTAATCAATTTTATACGGACAGGAGTGAAGCATTTGAACCCGTATTTAAAGCATTACTTGCTTTATTTACCGGTTATGACCTTATCCGCGCTGCTCATCGCCTCCGGCTTCAACTTGTTTTTCATCCCGCATCAGCTAATAAGCGGCGGCTTATCAGGCATCGCGATGATGCTCGGCTACTTAATTGGCGGCAATATCGGCTGGCTGTATTTCATTCTCAACTTTCCGATACTCGTGTGGGGATGGTTCACTGTCGGGCACCGGTTTATCGTTTGGAGCATCTACTCGGTGGCTGCCTCCACTTTCTTTCTTCAGGTCATACCCGTATACAATATAACGTCGGATATCGTGCTTGGCGCTGTGTTCGGCGGCCTCGTGCTCGGCTTCGGCACCGGACTGGCTCTCCGTTACGGCGGCTCCTCCGGCGGCTTTGACATTATTGCCTCGATATTAACGCGCAGGCGCGATTTGCCGCTCGGCATGATCTTATTTTTGCTTAACGCCGCGGTCATTGCGATCCTTGTCTTTTTTTCAGGGAACTGGGATTTGGCGCTTTATTCGCTGGTTGCCATCTTTACGACCGGCAAAGTCATCGATCTCATCCATGTGAAGCATATGAAAGTAACGGCGTTCATCATTACAACAAAAACCGAGCAGCTGCTTGCCAAGCTGCTTGCCCATCCGCGGGGCATTACGATCATTAAGACGCGCGGCGCCTTCTCTTCTTCCGAGCGCGATTTGCTCATGACAGTAAGAACGAAATACGAGCTCAATGAGCTGAGCAAAACGGTTCGGTCGCTCGATCCGAACGCTTTTATTAATATTGTGGAAACCGTCGGCGTCATCGGCGATTTCCGCAAGCTTAAAGAATAAGGCTATACGCAGGAATGGAATTTACTGCTAAAAACCTATGTTTTTAATGTCTTTCCTGCTATAATAGCTATATCCCGCCAGTCGTTTCTTGCCATATGATTAACCCTAATCTTTCAAATGAACTGATGAAAGGGTGATGCTCAGGTGGATATGGAAACTGTGAAATTGTCTCAAATCGTAGAGAAGCTTGCTCCAGAGCTGGGGTCTTTCCTTACTGCACGAGAAATGGACATCAGCATCGTCTTGCGCGATGGACTCGCTCTGCTGGAGCCGGCCGACGCCATGGAAATTGTTCAGCACAGCATTTGTGAACGCCAAAGAGATGCCGTTATACACTGACAAGCGGGATTAATGAAATAAGTTCTACGCGCCTGCCCTCAATCTTTCGGCAGGCTTTTTTTCATCTCTGGCTCCTTTTCAAAAATAAAGGTCGACCGCAGCCGTTTCTCTGTCATATAATTTTATACAGATCAGATCGCGGGGAGAGAGCTACTTGGACATTATAATTACGACTTTAATGCTGCTTTATAACCTGCTTTCCGGCAGCAGCGATGAAAGCGTCGCAGCCAAGCAACTGGCGGCGGCCTACATTAATGCATCAGCAGGACAGACGATCCTTACATATGATGAAACGGATAATGCGCTGATCGAACCGCCGGCCGCGACAGAGCCAGCCGTCAAACGCGATCCGCAGCCTGACGCTCCAATCGTCAAAGGCATCTATGTAACGGCGCACAGCGCCGGAGGAGCCCGTATGGAGTCGCTGCTGGAGCTGCTGAACGATACCGAGCTCAATAGTATGGTCATCGACGTCAAGGACGACAACGGTTATATTACTTATCCGACAACCACGCCTGAGCTTCTCGAAATGGGAACGGCCAAAAAATATATCGCGGACATCGAGCAGTTGCTCGCTACACTGAAAAAGCATGAAATTTATCCGATCGCCAGAGTCGTCGTTTTTAAAGATACCGCATTGTCCGTAAAGCAGCCCGACCTTTCCTTCCTTAATCCCGATGGCACAATTTGGAAAAACGGACGGGGCGAGAGCTTCGTCAACCCGTACAAGAAAGAAGTGTGGGACTATAATATCGCGGTCGCGAAAGAAGCGGCGAGGCTCGGCTTCAAGGAAATTCAATTCGACTATGTCAGATTTCCGGAAGGCTTCGATACGAAGGCTGACCGGCTGACGTATACGCAGACCGACGTATCGCGCGTCGATACGGTTGCCGGCTTCGTAAAGCAAGCGAGGGAGCAGCTGGAGCCGCTTGGCGTCAGAGTATCCGTCGATATTTTCGGTTATGCGGCCTCCGTTCCGGCTGCCGAAGGCATTGGCCAAGATTTTGTGAAAATATCGAATGACGTCCATGTCATTTCGCCAATGATTTATCCGAGCCATTACAGCACGGGCTGGTTCAAGCAGAAGGATCCCGATAAAAGCCCATACGAGACGATTTTCGGCGCAATGACCGATACGCAAAAAAAACTCGAAGAAAGCGGCGAGCTGAAACCGATCATTCGCCCTTGGATTCAAGACTTTACCGCAAGCTGGCTCGGCAGCGGTCATTACATCAAGTACGGCAAAGCGGAGGTGGAGGCGCAAATCAAGGCTCTCCGAGACTCGGGCGTTAACGAGTATTTGCTATGGAACGCCGGCAACAAATATTCGGAGGGCGTCACGTACGATTAAAAAGATTTGCCTGATGCAATATTCCATACGATATTATTTCAATATCGTGCTGTCAGTCTCAGCAACAATAAAAGCCTTATGTCCGGCTGCGATAATAGAAGCAGCAGCGTACATAAGGCTTTGGGCTGTATATGGGGTTATTATTGCGACAGACGCAGCGCCAAATCGTACATTTCCATGTTGAAAGGCTTCTTTGCGTTAACGACCATATCGATATCAGTCGTTACGAGCTCTCCGCGCACAACGCCGCACGCTTTGCCCGAATCGCCGGCCATCAGCTGACGAACGGCAAAGTCGCCCAGCCGGCTGGCCAAAATCCGGTCAATCGCCGTTGGCGTGCCGCCGCGTTGAATATGGCCAAGAACAGTAACGCGCGGCTCGATGCCGCTGTATTCTGTAATCTTTTGTGCGACGTCCTCGCCTTTGCCCGCTCCTTCGGCTACTATGATAATACTGTGGCGTTTGCCTTTAGCGAAATTCGTCTTCATCCGGTCCGCTACTTCTTTCAGATCGAAAGGCACCTCCGGCACGAGAATCGTTTCCGCGCCGCTCGCAAGACCGGCATGGAGCGCGATGTCTCCGCAATGACGACCCATAACCTCTACGATTGACGAGCGCTCATGCGACGACATCGTATCGCGAATTTTGTTAATTGCGTCTACGACGATGCTGACTGCCGTATCAAAGCCGATCGTTACATCGGTATGCGCAATATCGTTGTCAATCGTTCCTGGCAGGCCCATCGTTTTGATACCCAGCTTGCTTAGCTTGTTCGCTCCTTGATAAGAGCCGTCTCCGCCGATAACGATCAAGCCGTCGATGCCTCTTGCGCGCAGCACCTCCGCTCCGCGCTGCTGGCCTTCGGCTGTCACAAACTCTTTGCAGCGCGCCGTTTGCAAGATGGTGCCGCCGCGTTGAATAATGTCGCCTACGCTCCGTAAATCCATTTGACGTAAATCATCGTTCAATAACCCTTGGTAGCCGCGCTGAACGCCGTACACTTCCAGTCCATGAAACAATGCGCTGCGCACGACTGCGCGAACAGCTGCATTCATTCCTTGAGAATCTCCCCCGCTTGTCAGTACTGCTATTGATTTGACTGCAGACATGGTGCATTCCTCCAAATTATAAAAAATATATTTATATAACCACCTAAGAATTCAGCTAACCTCAACAAATTCTCAATGGCGATAAAACGTTAGCATGCGCCATGTAATAGATGGCGTAAAGCACATCGCATAAAGACGCTAAAATCATACCACAGCTATGCGGGCTTAAGCTTGCTGCTTTCGTATCCAAATGCTGTTAATAAGAAAAAACAATCTCGTTAACGGGCTGTTTTTGAGCAGCTGTTGCGACACCTTCCGCACATCTGTCTGATGGCGGACCTTCGGGTCGGATAAATAGAGCGCTAGCAGCCCTTCTATAATTAAGCGATGAAAGCCCGATGCCGGAAGCTGCTTTACATCGTCCCGCGCTTTGCCGACGATCCAGCCGATCCGCTCGACAAGCAAGCTTTCATTCTCGTAATAGCTGCAAAAATTCAAATCGCCGCCTGCCCGATCCTCGGCCTGATCGATAAGATAATCCAGCAAAATATGGAGCGCGCACACATGCGGAAAATAATGACGCATAATCGCTTCCGCATCCGCCGGCGTCAGCGACCGGTCGCTTGCCCCGAGAAACAGCATAAACATGCCTAGCGTAGAGCCCGTCGCAGCCGCGAATTCATTCCAATGCAGCTCGGGAAAGCCGGAGCGATGGCGCTCCCACCATGAAAACAGCTCGGATTCCCGCAGCTCTTTATGTATATGCTTGTACACTTGAAGATCGGCGTAAAGCGATACCAGCTTCTCCACATGAGGCTGCACGATGCCGTACGATGGCAGCCGGGCCGCATGCTGCTGGCAGGTTGTGACAAGATGACGCAAATAGCCGCCGTCGTCGTGCTCTTGGTGGAGCTCATAGTAATTGCCTAGCGGCGCCCCCGGATTAACGGCATCCAACATTGACTGATGCAGTAAACGGAAATCTGCTCCGTCCATCGAGGTGCTTCGATCGCATAGATTGTCCAAATAGTCGCTGATTGTCTGCAGCGCAACAATTAATGGTATTAGCGCATGCCTCATCTCAAGATTGGCTGCCGCATATACGGCTCCGCCTTGGCAATGAAACTTCTTCAGCTCCATGCTGCTAATAGCCTGTATCCGGAGCTCGGGATCAGGAATAGCCTCAGCCAAAACTCTCAGCGCCCGAAGCTCCTTCTCTACCTCCGGAAGCACATATTTATATACGCGGTGCATCAGCTTGACAGGGCTTTGCGGCACGCGACTATTTGATAGGATTGACAGCCTCATAACGCACCCTCCTCATCAAAAAATCATGAATGCCGACGCGATTCCAGCTCTTGATTCATGCGGTACCAAATATGCAAATCGTTGATTCTGCTCGCATAATCGGCAATTTCAAAGTTAAGGCTGCAGCTTCTCTCGAAGCTTTCCTCTTCAAACAGCTCGGCTTGCTTCATGTTAATAATACGCTCAAAGGCGATGACCTGCTCCGGTATCGAGCCTCTAATCATTTCCCATTCGCCGATGATAGCAGCTTGCTCGGCAGCAGAATAGCTATCCCAGTCATGCAGCAGCATAGGAACATGAATACATAGCCGATCATCCCAGTCAAAACGGTACGAGTTCATCATAACCTCCACCTTCTAATGTACCATTTCAACCCGCAATAATCCAGCCTGAAATGCGCAGACAAACCAATTGGTTCATCTCTATTTCCATGCTATACTAGTATCCATATTATTTATAAACAACTATTGGAGTGACGGAATTACACTATGGATACCTCTGACAATGCCGTAAAAGAGCTCTCGGCGTCAGCGCGCAAGGAGACGTTCGTTCTCCGGCTGTACAGCTTCTGCTCTTACTCGACCGCCGCTCTTATCATCTCATTTCTTCCGCTGTATTTTTTGGACAGCGGCTTTTCTGAGGGACAGATCGGCATTCTGTATTCCATCGGGCCTTTTATATCGATTTTTTCCAACTTGCTGCTAGGCATACTTAGCGACAAATACAGAACGATCAAAAAACTGCTTACGATCATTTTATTCGGCCAGCTCGTTATGATATCGCTGTTATTTCCAGCGCAGCAGTTTTGGCTTGTATGTCTCATTATGATCGGCTTTTACTTTTTTCAAACGCCGATCAACCCGCTGACGGACAGCCTCATTTTATTGTCCAGCCAATATACGGGAACGCCTTATGCGCTCATTCGCATATTCGGCTCTCTCGGCTTCGCCGTAACAGCCTATCTTTTCGGCAATATTTTAAAACATATCGGCTCCGGGTGGACGCTTCCGCTCGTGCTTATTACGATACTTATTACGCTGGTCATTACGCTGTTTCTTAAAGACTATCAAGGCAGCTCGCGCAAAATGGACTTTTCGGCCTTCTTCAAGCTTATCCGCAAGCGCGAGGTCGTACTGTTCTTTCTGCTTGTCTTTATTACGTCGGTGCCCCATCGGATGAACGAAGGCTTCCTTGCCGTCACGATGCGTCATATGGGGGCAAGCGATTCGCTCATCGGTCTGGCCTGGCTTATGTCGGCGCTAAGCGAAATTCCGATCCTCTATCTGCTCGGCAAGTATGGGCATAAATTCAAGGAGCTCCCGCTGCTCATGTTCGCAGCCATTATGTACGCAGTCCGACTATTGTTCATAAGCGAGCTAAGCAGTCCGGGATGGGTGTTGCTTGCGCAGGCGATGCATTCTGTCACATTCGGCATTTTCTTCACAACGGCGCTTCGTTACATGTCGGGTCTCATTCCCGATGAATACCGCGCCTCCGGCCAAGCGCTGTTCGCGGTCGTATGGTCTGGGCTCGCCGGCGTAACGAGCGGCTTGCTGGGCGGATATGTATACGAGCATTTCGGCCAAGTCAGCTTCTTCCGGTTAGGCGCGCTGTTCGCGCTTGCCGCTGCGGCCGGCTATTTGCTCAAGTATCACTTCAGCAGCCGCGCTCGTTGAGCCGGTGAACACAATAGACTAATCGTTGCGTGTTATTGTTACAAATCGGCATAAAACCAAAAAAACGGTCGGTCAGGAATTAGCTCCTGAACGACCATTTTTTATGGGGATAACACCTTCTATAATTACAGCTTTATTCTCAAATAATGCTCCGAACCCGGAATAAACGGCAGCTTCGAATGTAATATTTCAGGCGTTCCGCCCTCCTGCCGGATAATGTCCAGCAGCGCGTCCAACCCTTCGTATCGGTTCCATTCCAGCGTAATTAACGGATATATACGAACCTCGCCGCCTGGTTTTGTTATGCGCATAAGCTCCCGAACAGCATCGCGGTGGAAGCTCTCGCCGAAGTGGCTGCCGTACAAAAATAAGAAGTGGCTGCATAACACGAGCGAGAATCGACCGTTCTCATAGGACAACGAAGGCAATTTCCCCGAATGATAGCATGGCGCCCCCTCGCTGCTTATAGCATGCTCGCGAAACATTCGAAGCGATGCTTCCCGCCCTCTCCGGTGATTGTCTATACTGCCGTAATAGCTCCAGTCAAACGAATCGGCCAGCTTAGCCAGCTTGGCGGTCGAAACCTCAATCTCCTCAGCCGCCTCCGCGATCCACGCCTCTGCTCCGCCCGCATACCGCGGATCGACCGCGTAAGCGCTAAAGCCCCTCTCTCTAGCTTCTGCCGTAAAGGAGGAACCGCCTGCCGCCACATCCAAAATATCTCCGCCGGATAAATGCCGTTCCGTCAGATCGAACATATGCCTGTACTCCTCATACCCTCTGCATGTCATGGCAACGCCGATCTGTTCATAGCCTGCTTTACTCATTCTCATCTCTCCTCGTCTCATCTCACAATCTCAACTGAACTCAGCTCATATAGCCATCTAACGATGACTATAATTCGCATTATAACATAAATTTTGCCATTTGAAGCAAGAAGAAACGAGAATTGTTCTGATTCGTAGTAATAACGTAGCAATGAACTGGAGGAATGAGTACTAGCATGAACACTAACGGAGATACAGAGAATGGAAGTTTCGTGCTTCGCGCATCGATCGGCGAGGCCGGCTACGAGGAAGGAAAGCAAGCGATAAAAGATATACATATTGAAGTAAAATCGGGCGAACTAGTCGGTTTAATCGGACCGAACGGCGCCGGCAAAAGCACGACGATTAAATCGATCCTTGGGCTGATGCCTCATATGAAAGGCGAGATTGTGCTGAACGGGCGCAATAAGCGCTACGCGTACGTGCCTGAGCAGCCGATCTACTATGAATATTTTACGCTGTGGGAGCATCTGCAGCTCGCCGCCTCGGCTTTCGATATCGGTCAGAACGAATTTGAGCAAAGAGCGAATGCGCTGCTGGAGCGCTTTAGGCTAACGAAGGAAAGAGACCATTATCCGACCAGCTTCTCAAAAGGGATGCAGCAAAAGCTTATGCTTATTATCGCTTTTCTGCTGGAACCCGACGTTTTTATAGTGGACGAGCCGTTCGTCGGACTCGATCCGCGCGCAACGGGAGACTTTCTATCGCTGTTGGAAGATGCCAGAAAATCAGGCGCAGGCGTCCTGATGTCTACGCATGTGCTCGATACGGCGGAAAGGCTGTGCAGCAGCTTTATTCTTGTTAACAGCGGCACGGTCGTCGCAAAAGGCTCGCTAGCGGACATTAGAAGCCAGGCTGCATGCCCGGACAGCGCAACGTTGTTCGAATGCTTCCATGCGTTGACATAAGGGGGAGCATGGGCATGTTCACATCTAGACGTTTATTTTTTACTCGCCTGAAGCATGGCGCAAAAGAGCAATGGAGAGCCTGGGGCAGCGTAATGGACTGGACGGTATGGCTTTATATCGCAATACCCGCCGTCTTAATCGGCGCAGGATTGTACCGGGAAGCGTGGCAGGTTACGCCCGAATGGGCGTTTCAGATCCCTTGGACATCCTTGTACCCTTTTGGCATGCTTCTTCTATTTTTTGCTGGCGAGCTTCGCATATTTGTCCATGAAGGCGACCGGCTGTTTCTCATTCAGCGCCCTGCATGGCTGCGCGCCTTGAAGCTATATGGGCTGATCTATACAATTGCTGTAAAGGCCGCTGCAGCCATGCTCGCTTATGCAGCGCTTGCGCCTTTTCTGATCAAAGCTGCACGCTTGACAATGCCGCAGCTGGCTTCAGCTTATTGCCTCACATTAATTACGAGCGTAATCGTAGCGCTGGTTTCCCATTTGGTTCAAGCTAAATATGC
>Ga0180215_1000919_pt1 | contig 34098 bp, 32 predicted proteins | sample eDN3rd37CBELigBY_FD_128871 | JGI IMG/M metagenome (GOLD analysis project Ga0180215, IMG submission 128871) | Enriched backyard soil microbial communities from Emeryville, California, USA - eDNA 3rd pass 37_C BE-Lig BY (version 2) (version 2) | ecosystem: Environmental > Terrestrial > Soil >...
TGCTTTTAATGCTAGGTATGGCTCCTGCGGTTGCATCTGCCAGTATTCACATTTCGGAAGTGGTTACGACTGCTGCTTCAGGTTTTTTTCACTTTAAGTTTGGAAATGTAGATAGAGGGACAGTAATGAAATTAATTCTACCCGGTGGTGTAGGGGCATTTATTGGAGCATGCTTTTTAAGCAGCATGCCAGGAGAAGCTGTCAGGCCTTTTATATCTGTTTTTTTGTTGTTATTGGGAGTTTATATCTTATTCCGCTTTTTGTTTCTTAATAGTATTCCAAATGAGAATAAGGGAATCCAGTTATCTAACAGGAAAGCTGCAATCCTTGGTCTATTAGGCGGGTTCGCTGACGCTACCGGTGGAGGCGGATGGGGGCCCATTACAACACCTGTTCTTCTGGCCCAAAAAGACACTGCTCCCAGAAAAGTGATTGGAACTGTTGATACGAGTGAATTTGTAATAGCATTATCAGCAACGGCAGGGTTTCTTATCTCTTTAGGCTGGAAGGAATTTGATTGGTTTTGGGTTCTTGCGTTAATGCTAGGTGGATTGTTTGCTGCTCCTATTGCAGCATGGCTCGTAAGGATCCTTCCTTCCTACCTCCTTGGAGTCGCAGTAGGTGGAGTGATCATTATAACCAATTTGCATACCATTATTAATTTATCTGGCATAGGGATTACATTATCTTACTTTATATATCCCTGTCTTTTTATGCTTTGGATAATAGCCATTATTTATACAATTAAAAAGAATAAGAGCTGATACAGGTTCTGTCATACAAAAAGGAGGGAAGGCATGGAAAAAGACAAGAATTTATATTCTCCTATATTTAAAGTAACAAAAGAAAAAAGAAGAGCTCTTCATGGACATAATAGTAAGATTATTTGGTTTACTGGTTTATCAGGATCAGGTAAAACAACCATCGCAAATGAACTGGAAGACATTCTTCATTCAAAAGGTATCTCCACCTTTATTTTAGATGGAGATAATATTCGGCAGGGACTGAATAACGATTTAGGATTCAGTCAGGAAGATCGAAAAGAAAATATTCGCAGAATCGGAGAGGTAGCAAAATTATTTGTAGATAGCGGAATTGTGGTTCTGGTTACCTTTATATCACCATTCGCTTCAGAGCGTAAACTGGTCAGAGATATGGTTGAAAAGGACGAGTTTATTGAAGTGTATGTCAATTGCTCTTTGGAAGAGTGCGAAAAAAGAGATCCAAAGGGCTTGTACCAAAGGGCAAAAAATGGTGAAATCAAAGAATTTACGGGGATTTCTTCGCCTTATGAAGTGCCTGAGAATCCAGAAATCATCTTAGAGACTTCTAACTATTCGATAAAAGAGTGTACAGAAATTCTTTATGATTATCTGAAAAGATTACTGTAAATGGCTAAGGAGGGAAAAAATGAATTCAATTATTGACCCCCACGGTGGAAATTTAGTAAATGGCAAGTTATCTGAAGGAGAGAGAAAAAAATATTTATCAAAACAAGATTCCATGCCTTATATTTCAATTTCGAAGTGGACAATATCTGATGTTGAACTGATTACGAATGGCGGTTACAGTCCGCTTCGCGGGTTTATGAATCAAAAGGAATACCTTAGTGTTTTGGAAAACATGCATCTCCCAAGCGGTCTTCCTTGGACAATCCCCATCACTCTTCCCGTTGATAAAGAGGAGGCTGAACAACTTGAAATAGGAGATGAAGTCCTCCTAAGAGGGAAAGATGATATTACCTACGGAGTAATTAAAATAGAGGAAATATATAGTTACAACAAAGAATATGAGGCATTGATGGTTTACGGCACAAACGATCATAATCATCCTGGTGTGAAGAAGTTAAATACCCAGGGGGATATTTATGTTGCAGGTCCGGTTTATGCAATTAATCAGCCTTCACATGCCCCTTTTGAAGACTATCTAAAAGAACCAGCTGAAACAAGAAAAATGTTCAATGACTTGAAGTGGAGTACTATCGTTGGCTTCCAGACACGTAATCCAGTACATCGGGCTCATGAATACCTGCAAAAATGTGCATTGGAGATGGTAGATGGTCTTTTACTTCATCCCCTTGTCGGAGAAACAAAAAAGGATGATATACCAGCAGATATCAGAATGGAAAGCTATAGTGTATTGCTTGATAAATATTATCCAATGGATCGAGTTAAGCTGGCAGTATTTCCAGGTGCTATGCGCTATGCAGGTCCGAGAGAAGCTGTGCATCACGCTATTATCCGTAAAAATTATGGGTGCACACACTTCATTGTCGGCAGAGATCATGCAGGTGTCGGAAATTATTATGGAACTTATGATGCTCAAAAAATATTTTCCAATTTTGACCCCGAAAAAATTGGAATTAAACTGTTATTTTTTGAACATAGTTTTTACTGTAAAAAATGCATGAATATGGCGTCCGCTAAGACGTGTCCCCACTTAGAAGAGGACCGCTTCTTTCTAAGCGGCACCAAAGTTAGGGAGATGCTAAGAAATGGAGAGCAGCTTCCACCTGAAATTACAAGGCCTGAAGTAGCGGATATATTAAGGAAGGGGTTTAGCAATAACGTTTAACATTTAGAGTTCATTTGAGGAATCATCCTCGGAGTCTGTTAATTGATGCTGAAGGCTGGTTCCTTGTTTGCTTTAATTTTTATAAATGCTATCAAAACTCAACCCCAAACCTCCGAAAATACCAATCATCATCAAATTTCCTTTTCTTCAAATAAACCTGTTTCTTCTCCATTGCCCCATTCTGAATCACTCTTTTTTCAACATCTTTTGATTTAGTATGCTTTATCATCATTTTACGGATCTTTTGAATGCGGCTGGGGTTAAAATGCAGATAGGCAAGTCTTAATAGGTTATAGTAGTAATCTTCCAGTTCAATTTTGTAGGGCTGTACTTTCCGGAATAAATGCAGTACTTTCGTCTTTGGCTGTACATAACAATTGTAGCCGAATAACCAGAGCTTAATAGAAAGTTCCACATCTTCATGTCCCCAAGTCGGAAACCCTGTTTCAAATCCTCCCACATCTTCAAATACATCCCGTCTGATCGCAAAGCATCCGCCTGGCAGAACGGCGGTTTCAAATAGATAATCTCTTTTTGTGTTCCAGTGGGTCCTGAACTTATTTGATCTTTCATTTACCCATAGTGTTTGGCCATACCCGATAAAATTGGGATTACCTATAGCGCCAATGGCAGGGGTAATGGAATCGCAGGTCCCCTCAAGAATTGGTTCAAGCAGTCTGTCTAGCCACGAATCTTCAAATTCCAGATGGGCATCACAAAACACAAGAATGCTCCCATTTGCTTTTTCTGCCCCTGCATTTCTTGCATTTGCTGCCCCGACACCGGATGTATTCACTACTGTGATATTTTTATTCAGAAACTGATCCCGAAGAAAATCACAGCAATGATCATCAGACTGATCATTTACAACAATGATTTCATATGGAGAGCCAATCTCTACGGAGAAAAAAGATTCAAGTGTGTTCTTTACGTTTATTCCTTCGTTTTTTACAGGAAAGATGATGGAAGCAAGCAAATTTATTTCACTCCTTTATTGTTATATTACTGGAAGAACCCTCGCTTCCACTTCCTTAAGGGTAAGCTGCCCGGCGATATAACTGCATATAAGGGAATAATTAAAATGGATAGCAAATAAATTCCTATAAATAGAACGGGTCACTGCCTGGAGGTGTATTTGAGGCTGGATTAGATAGGCATCCCATATTTTTTGATCGGTGCTTATGTTTTCCTTATTTCCTTCGGCAAGGATATATTTGCTTGTGATTGGAGGGAAGGATAGCAGTGTCCAATTACCATCTTTATCACCTTCGCAATGAGCCGGGAGAGAAGAAGCAATGATCTTTTCTGTGACTTCCACTTTTTTTATTTGTGCTCGGTTTATAAGGTACTTCAGCTTCGTCATGTTCCATTCCATGCAATAGTACTCGTCTTGGTTTAGCGGGATTCTCACTTTAGCTTTTTGGTGATCATTCATGATAAATGGCTCGTCTAATGAGCTTCTTAGTCGCTGTTTATAATATCTCAGGGTCTCTTCAAGCTCTTGCGGCGGGGGATTTACCATTTTCAAACCATTGCTTTTCACGAGTTCCTTCAAATAGGGAACAGTTAAAAACTCATCAAGAAGATAAATCTTTTCCATGCTTAACACCTCGGAATTAACATTGTCATCAGTAGTAATAACTTAATGTTCTTTAAGCTTGTAACGTGACAAAAATAAATACATATAGATATATCAAGAATCTGTGCAGAGGGAGGAGAGTGAAATGTTGAAAAGGGCCAAAATGGTATTAGTGAGGAACGGCACTTGGCAACTATACTCGTGTGAGATGAAAAATCTTCAAGGCAGACTTTTTTCCTCCAAACATGATATACAGCCAAACAGAAAAAGTTTACAAAACGACCAGGATAATAAGATTTCCTTTAATAAGATAACAAATCAAAAGACTCTCAGCTTTTCAGTCCATAAGGAGAAATCTAATAACCCGCAGGATGCTCTCCTCCAAACAGAAATGATCATTGGTGAAATCAGGCATTATTTAAAGCATCTTCGCCTCGAGGAGGGAAAATGGAGAAAAGATAAAAAGAAAAAAGAATTAATGATCAAAGAATTTGTATTACAAAAAAAACAAATGAAAAAAGAAATATCCGATTATAAACATTTGGCTGCTATTCACGAAAAGAGAACACAGTTTTACAAGAACGCACTACAGCGAAAAAATGGAAACGGAAATAAAAAAGTGCGTCACCAGTTAAAGCATGAAGCAAGAAGCTTAGAACCAGGGGCTTCATACCCTGTAACTCAAAAAGGGGCAGATAAAAAGCAGAGCATTAAACTGATCGAAAGAAAGATTAACGAATTATCCGAGTTAAAGAAAAAGGATTATTTGATGATACAGAAGTTGGGCACCGATTACCAGATAATCCATGAAAATTGGGCAATAAAAGAGATTATTATGCCTATTCATCATGAAATGGACATGAATAACATAAAGAGAGGGAGTTGGTTAGAGTTGGCTTGGAATTGGCTTAATGGAGATAAACAAACTCAGTATTTGGAAAAAACAGCAGAATTACAAAGTACCATCAATGAGTTGAAAGCTACGGTTAGTTCATATGAAGAAGTTCTGGAGAAGCTTAGTAAGCAATTTGACCAGTATGAAAAAAATGAGGAACTTTATCTGCAGGAAATGGTTGACCTAAAGGAAAATCTGCAGGCCATAGCTGGCAGTGAAGATGAGTATCTATATGAAATCCAGCAGCTCAAAGAAGAGATTCAGGAATATAAGCAGAAAAATATTAGTCTTGAAAAAAAGATATCAGAATTGGATCGTTTGAAAGAAGAGCTGGATGCAAAATCCCAGCAGTTAAAAGAATATGAAAATATGAATAACCAACCTTCATTACCTCCGCAGAATATGCAGAAGAAGGAAAAATTATCGAAAAAGATGAAGCAGCAAAATGCAATTCCTCAACGCAGCCAAAGAACAGAAATGAGACAATTTGAACAAAAACAAAGCTCCGTTAGGAGGTCCAGGACCCCTAATGTAAATGGAATGCCAAGGAATATGAATAATCAGCCAAGACAATTGAATCCAAGTCAGCAGCGAGCTCAGAACAAACTGGATTTAATCCAGAAATTCTACCCTCAGGCTCGATCGCAGAGCAGCGTTTTTAATCCTTTTAAATATTAAAAATAAAAAACTAACGGGAGTGGTTGAAGTGGAAACACCGAAAAAATTTTATGAGAGTTTTAAAAAAGCAAGAAAATTCCCAGCTGGTAATAAAGCCAAGAAAGCATCAGGGCTTTTAAAAGGGAAAAATCAAGAATTAAAACAAACATCGAGCAATGGCAAGAAAAAAATCTATGTTTCGGGAACTGCGAGTGCCACTCAACCCAGACGCAGGAGCTGCTGCGGCCGTTAACCAAAAATTTGACTTTTACAACAAAAATGTTGTTTATATAAATCGTTCGGTTTTGAATGAAATAATTAATCATTGCAGAGAAGATCTTCCTTATGAAGCATGCGGGCTTCTTTCCGGTCAACATGGCCGAAACGAAATGATGTGGAAAATTAGGAGCACGGAAAAAAGTCCGACTTCTTTTGCAATGGATATGAAACAGGTCTCAGCTGCCCTATCTGGGATGAAAAAGCTCTCTCAAACAATGACAGGCATGTACCATTCACATCCCTCCGCAGCCCCATTGCCTTCAAGAGATGACATCAGGAACTTTCATGACCCTGCTGCAGCCTATTTTATTATTTCATTCGCAAATAGGAAGACAAGTGTAAAGTGTTTTAAGATAATTGACCATAAAGCTTTTCAAGTGAAATTTGAAGTTATAAGATAATATTATCCTTTCTAATTTAACAGGTGTGTTGTGTAGATCGTCATATAAGCCTCGGATACGGGAAATCCGAGGCTTTTTATGATTTAATATACATATAGGGAATACCGCTAAGAAAGGAACTTAAAATCTTGCCAGTAAAATCACTTTTGAAACTAGTTGTTTTTCTGCTCATACTATCTGCCATTGGCTTAATAGTTTATGAATATAGCAGATATTATATAGGCCCTCCTAATTTAGAGGACACTTCTCTCCCAACTGCTCTTCACCCTGCAGTTGCTGAAAAAAAGGATCAGCTGATCTCCCAGGCTGCCGACAAAGGCATTAACGTAGTCATCACCCAGGATTTCAGAAGCATAGAAGAACAGGATGCTTTATATGAAAAAGGCCGCACGGCTGAGGGGAGTATTGTTACTCATGCAAAAGGGGGAGAGTCCTACCATAATTTCGGACTGGCGATTGACTTTGCCCTTATGTCTGTAGACGGCCAGGTTATCTGGGATATGAATTATGACAGCAACGGCAACAGTAAAGCAGATTGGGATGAGGTCGTCGAAATCGCAAAAGAGCTTGGTTTTGAATGGGGCGGGGATTGGACGCAATTTAAGGACTATCCTCATCTCCAAATGGATTTTGGACTTACCATTTGGGAACTGCAAAGAGGGAAGAGACCGCCTGAAACGGAATGATAATAAAAGAAACTGCACTCAAGATGTGCAGTTTCTTATTTTTGTTATAGGACCATTTCCGACTGTACATAGTGATACAGCAGCTTAGCTGTATTTTCAATTGAATCCTCATGTGTACGCTCGAATGCATGGGAAGAATCAATCCCCGGTCCGATTAAGCCGTGGACAATGTCGTGTCCGGCACGTATGGCTGCCGAAGCATCAGATCCGTAAAAAGGATAGATATCAAGCTTGTACCCAATTCCATTATCCTTTGCAAGCTGAACCAGACGCTTTCTTAGTTCGTAGTGATAAGGGCCGCTTGCATCCTTCACACAGATGGAAACGGTATACTCATCAGTAGATTGCCCGTCTCCCATAGCACCCATATCCACAGCCAGATATTCTACTGTCTCCGGTGTGATATTGGAATTGCCGCCATAGCCGATTTCTTCATTATTTGAGATAAGGAAATGGGTTGTGTACGGCAGTTCAATGTTCTCGGACTTCAGCTGTTTAATCAGCTGAAGAAGGATGGCGACACTTGCCTTGTCGTCAAGATGGCGTGATTTAATGAATCCTGCCGGTGTCGTCTGCACACGCGGATCAAAGGAAACAAAGTCCCCAACTTCAATACCCAGTGCACGGACATCCTCAGCATTATGTACTTTTTCATCAATTCGGACTTCCATGTTCTCCTGGTTTCTTTCAGCTTTCCCGGCATCTTTGTATACATGAACTGAAGTCTGATGCATCAGAATGGTACCGGTGAATTTATTGCCTGATGATGTCTCGATTTCACAATATTCGCCTTCTATCGAGTTATATTTGAATCCGCCGATCAGGTCAATCTTCAGGCGTCCGCTTGGCTTAATTTCTTTCACAATCGCTCCCAGAGTATCAACATGGGCAGTCAGCATCCGGTGACGATTTTGGTCTTTACCGGGAAGGGAAGCAATTAGCCCTCCCTTGCGGTTGCGTTTTGTTTCAACAGTAAGCTCTTTCAAAAACTTTTCCACATATGTAATCACTTCATTGGTATTTCCGGATGGACTTGGAATAGAAACGATTTCTTTTAGCAAGTTAATGGTTTCTTTTGTATTTGGGTATGACATTTAGAAAATCTCCTCTCAAATTATTCACGCGCAATTCTTATTATACTGTTATTTCTTGGGATAAGCATGCCCTATAAATAAAAAAAACTGCCAGAACGGCAGTTTGTAACTTTATATTTCTTCTGAAAGCAAGCTTTTCCTTGTTCTTAAACGGTAAAACCTTCTAAAGTCTTTTACAAGTACCTTAACGACAGAATAGAACGGAATGGCAATGAGGATTCCGATAAAACCATAAATTGATCCTGCAGCCATTAGGATAATAATAACTGTAAGGGGATGGAGATTAAGCCTTTTGCCCATCACATGGGGGGAAACGAGATTACTTTCAAGCAGCTGAACAGCGATCAATACCAGTACTATTTTTAATACCATTCCGGTGCCTTGCAGTAATCCGATGAAAATGGCGGGTATGATGCCAAGTACCGGGCCAAGAAAGGGCACGACAGTAAGGAACATTGCAAAGAATGCTAAAATTAATGCATATTCCAAACCTATAATCTTATATCCGAAATACATTAACACACCATCTACGACTGCCACAATAAACTGGCCAGTAACATAGGAAAATAAGGTCTTATCAATATCTCCGAGAATTTTATTGCCTTCTTCCTCGTGTTTATCAGGAAGATATTTTAATAGAAAAGGGCGGAGCTTGTGATCATCCTTAAGGAAGTAGAAAAGGATAAACGGCACCACAACCATGACAGTCACAATGCTTGTAATGGTGGAGAAGACTTTCATCACGTTCTCGCCAGCGCCTGATAGGATGGTTTCTAAAAAGTTCAAGGCTTTGTTTTTGACTTGGTCATAAGAAAACATGCCCATATTGTTTTTTTCAACCACTTTCTCCGTTTCATCCGATAAATCCTCCATCTTTGCCGGCAGGTTTTCGCTTAGTTCAGTAACCTGGCTGCCAATCAAATTGCCGATTGCGTTAAATCCTAAATACCCTGCACCCAGCACAACGGCAAAAATGACGATAATACTGGCTGTTTTGGGTAAAGACCTGGAAACCAATCTTACCAGGGGCCTCAATATATAGTAAAGAATACCGGAGATCACTACCGGAAAGAAAATAGTGGCAACTAAAGCCCGAATTGGCCATAGGAAGTAATCAATCTTCCCAAGCAGGAAAATGATGATTAATACGAAAATAGTACCTGCTGCATATTTAAAAAATGGTTTATTGATCCACATTCATATACCCCAACCTTAATATATGTATTTACTATTCACCTTTCCTTTTTTCAAACATTGTTAAACACAGCCGTTTAAGAATCGATGTAAGAGGAATAGGTAAAACATTAAAAACGCAACAGGTGAGGGAGTCTAATTATGCTGTTTATAAAAAATGTAACCATTAAGGAAGCAATGCTGTTTTTATTGTTTGCAGGAGTAATATTGGCTGCCAAATGGACCGTTAACTTACTCGTGAAAAAGAGAAAGGGCAAGTCAGCACAAAACGACCGGATCATGCAGGGAATTTCTTCACTCGTGAACTGGGCAGCTTTTTATGGAATTATCATTCTATTCTTGTTTTATTTTTCGAGGGAGAAATGGCTTTTTTATACCTTGTTCACAGCTGGGGAGGTAGATGTGACGCTATATTTAATAATTGTAGCGTTTTTGACAGTCTCGCTTGCAAATCGGATCGTAAAAGTATTCACTAAATATGTATTAACATCTGTTTATGAATTCTATGGAGTTGATCGGGGGCTCGGCTATTCATTCAACAGAATGATCTATTATACCGTCATGATTGCAGCGCTCGCCATCAGCCTGACAACGGTTGGGCTTGATTTAACAGCGGCTGCTGCCATGCTGGGTGTTCTCGGCATTGGTATAGGATTCGGCATGCGCAATATTGCCGGTAACTTTATTTCAGGCATCATCATCCTCTTCGAACGGCCTATTGAAATTGGGGAAGTAATCGAGATCAATAATAAGATCGGTAAAATAGAAAGCATCCGTCTCAGATCCACTATCGTCCGCACTGCTAAAGAGGGAACCCTCATCGTCCCAAACCAATACTTCATCGAACAAATCATCAAGAACCGGACAGGCTCAGAAATGCTTGCCCAGGTCCTAATCAGCGTAGCGTACGGTACTGATACAGATAAAGTTGAAAAGCTTCTTAGAGAAGCAGTCGAGGTTGTAATGCCTAAAACAGAAGGGGTTTTAACGGCACCTGCACCTGATATCCGTTTTGTGGATTTCCGCAATAAGGCCATGGACTTTCTAATAGAAGTCCCTGTTGCAAACTTTGAAGCCAAACAGAAATTTGAAAGCCGGTTAAGACATGTAATTGCTGAGAAGTTTTATAAAAATGGGATCGAACTTGCCACAGCACAGCTGCTGTCAAACGAATGACGGGTTTTAGTTAAAAGGAGATAAAGCGAAAAACACCAGCCGCTCAGGGCTGGTGATTTCCAATGTGCACTCTATTTCCCTAACAAAGCTTTCACTCCAAGATAAAGAATGGCAAGACCAAAGATGATCATAGCCAGACTGCCGACAATGGTGAAAAAGCTGGCAATGCCTGAAGTAATAACTGCAGAAACAGGTACCATTGTCAATCCGTAGCCTGCAAGCATACAAGCAAGATATAATAATGCCAATTGATACATTATAGATCCCTCCCTTCCATACTAAGGTATGAAAAGGGCGGAATCTTGCTTGGTCTAATATCCCGAATCTTCCGAATAAGATAAAAAACAGTTCTTTAGAATTATCTATTGATTCTTATTTGTTTCCTGTACAGCAATGATTTTCAGGGCAGTTAATTCTTCCTCTGATAACCTTTCTGTTAAAAGGCTGTATAATTCATTCTGCTCTTCAGCGGTCAGTCCGCCTTTTACTTTTGAGACACTCTGCTGGATTTCCTTCAACGAAAAGCTTTCTGAAATCTTCTTCACAGCCTCTTCTTTTGTCTTGATCGGCAACGATGTCTTTTCAAGATTTACTGCTGTTAAATCCTCCGGGCTGCTTCCGAGCAGGGCCTCTACATTTGGATCAGCGGCAAGCATCTCCAGATCATCATTAGTGATGCTGCCGGCAACTTCTGTCATTACTTTATTTGATATCAGATCCATTGAAGCAAAATAGGTGAGGAATCCCAATAAAATAAAAGATCCTCCGGTAATTGTCCAAAAAATAATTTTTTTCAATTTTTATGGCCTGCCCAAACAACGAACAGATCCGCTCACTCTCCTCCCATTTTTTATCTCCTTAAATTGTAAAGGGTCATTTCCTTATTATGCAAATCTTTCTTATCAATAGAACGTATGTGCTATAATAGAGAAATAATAAACTAAGGAGCCGTTTCAATGGATAATAAGATAAAAATATCGGTTAGATCGTTAGTTGAATATGTTTATAAAAGCGGCAGCATTGAAACAGGCTTCCGTTCTGCAGTGCCGCTTTCAGAAGGAACAAGGATTCATCAAAGAATCCAAAAACTTTATGGGGAAGAAGACCAAAAAGAAGTGTATCTGCACACAGTCTTAACCTTCAATCACCTAGACTTTCAGCTTGAGGGCAGGTGTGACGGGCTTTTCATCAGAAATGAAGAACACATTATCGATGAAATTAAGTCTGTTTCCCTCCCGCTATCTGAAATAGATGAATTTGCATATCCAGTCCATTGGGCTCAGGCTAAATGCTATGCTTTCATGTATGCAAAAGATCATAATCTTCCAGACATGACAGTTCAATTAACCTATGTACAATCTAAAACAGATGAAGTGAAAAGATTTCAGCAAAGCTATTCTTTACGTGAACTTGAAGAATTTATACTTTACCTTCTGGAATCCTATTTTCCATACGCCGACTGGAAGATTCAGCATCAACAGGCATTAACAAAGAGCATACAAGAATTGGCTTTTCCTTTTCCTGCCTACCGAAATGGCCAGAGAAGATTTGCCGGGGCAGTATACAAAACCATTGCAGAGGGGAAAAACTTATTTGCCAACGCACCTACAGGCATCGGCAAAACAATTTCCACTCTTTTTCCAGCATTAAAAGCCATTGGGGAAGGCCATATTCAGAGGATCATTTATGCCACAGCCAAAACCATTACCCGTCAGGCTGCTGAAGGGGCCATAGCCATGATGGGGGATGATGGATTGAATCTTAAATCGGTCACAATCACAGCTAAAGACAAAATTTGCTTTAAGGAAGAAACCAATTGCCAAAAAGACAACTGTGAGTTTGCCAATGGATATTACGACCGGATCAACCAGGCCGTACTTGACCTCCTGAAGAATGAGAACATGATAAGCAGAACGGCAATTGAACAATATGCTAAGAAGCATAAAGTCTGCCCTTTTGAATTTTCATTGGATGCCGCATATGCCGCTGACGCCATTATTGGTGATTATAACTATATTTTCGATCCGAGGGTCTCACTTAAGCGATTACTGGAAGAGGAGAAAAAGAAAACGGCTCTATTGATCGATGAAGCTCATAACCTGGTGGACCGCGGAAGGGAAATGTATTCAAGTTCCCTGGAGAAATCAGCCTTTCTTCAGTTGAGCAGAAGCTTTAAGGGGAAGGATGAAGGGATTCAAAAAAGCGCAAAACAGGTTAATGGAATTTTTATTGCATTAAAAAAGAAATGTGGTGAAAATCAGGAAATCGCAGAAAAAAATCCCCCAGAAGAACTTTTTGAGATTCTTGAAGAATTTGTTCAATACGCCGAAAACTACCTGGGGCAAAACAGAAACAATACGGAAGAAGAATTGCTGGAAGTATTCTTTGCTGCCCAGAATTTCATCAGAATAGGAAAACTGTATGATGACAGGTTTGTAACGTATATTCAAAAGGAGAGGAATGACCTGATCATCAAGTTATTTTGCCTGGATCCTTCGAGTCTTCTGCACAAGGCCAGAAAAGGATATAAATCGGCTATCTTTTTTTCCGCTACCTTAATGCCTCTTAACTATTATCTGGACATGCTTGGCTTTCAAGAGGAAGATTTCATTGTATCCGTTCCTTCCCCTTTCTCCAAAGATCAGGCTAAGGTCTACATACAGCCGCTTTCCACCAGATATCGTGACCGGGAAGGATCTATCGAACCGATTGTCAGAACAATCAAGAGCATGCTAAAGGGACAGAAGGGGAATTACTTAATCTTCTTTCCATCCTATCAATATATGGAAATTGTTTATGGAAGGTTCCTCGATGAGGAAATGCCAGTACATGCAATTATTCAAAAGACAGGAATGGATGAAAGAGAAAGGGAGGAGTTTCTGGATGCATTTCAGCCAAATGCTTCTGGTACTCTGTTGGGGTTCGCCGTCATGGGCGGGATTTTTTCAGAAGGAATTGATTTGCAGGGAGATAGGCTGAATGGTGTATTTGTGGTTGGTGTGGGTCTTCCCCAGATCGGGTTTGAACGTGATATGATGAAAGCTTATTTCCAGCAGCAAGGGAAAAACGGCTATGATTATGCCTATACTTATCCTGGAATGAACAAAGTTCTTCAGGCAGGGGGCAGGCTTATTCGTTCTGAAAACGATACAGGGATGATTGTCTTAATGGATGACAGGTATTTACAGGCAAAGTATCAGACCCTGCTGCCTGATGAATGGAAGGATTCTATTTTGTTAAGAAGTTAAAACATCCTGCCCAGGAAGAGCAGGATGAGGGTAATCATTTGGTGATAAGCGGGCCTTTGGGCGCCTGCATTCTTTCAAGCGTTCTTTCGAAAACCGGGTAAAAGAATTGTACAACCAGACCAAGTGTTAATGTGACCACAATCGTGCCTACACCGATTGCACCTTTGAATAAGAATGCAAGGAGCAGGGCAAAGCTTTCGCTGATAATCCTTGAGTTTCTTAAATTCAATCCAAATCTAGTGTGAATGGCCACCATCAATGTATCCATCGGACTAGCGGGGAATTTGGCCTGCAGATAGATGGCCACTCCCATACCCATCGAAAGGATCCCAAAAAGCAAAATGAATGATTGACCTGCCAATGTTTGCGGGGTAAGGTCACCAAAAATAACGAGAAGCCAAAAGTCAATTAGTGCGCCAATAATCAAAATGGAAATGGCTGCAAGGACTTCAGGCTTTTTTTTCATTAAAAAAGCGTTTATAAAAATGAGAATGACTCCATTTATAAAAACAAAGGTGCCAACTGTTAAGTGAAACATTTGAGATTCACCAACAGCCAGGGCATCCCATGCAGAAGCTCCAAGGTTTGACCTGATAATTAGGGCTACACCCATTGTCAGGATAAGCATCCCAATAATAAAAAATAAGAAACGTTCTTTCATGAAGACTCTCCAATCATCTATGTTTAATTTTTAGCTTGCCCTTTTTAAGATCAATACTCCTGCAGCACAGAAATTATGAAGGGAAAATTCATTTTATCATCAGATTGCATGGGTTAACAGAAAATTATTATGAAAAGTTGTTGGATTTTGCAGGAAAAAGGCGAAAGATATTAAGATGATATCAGTTTTCTTTCATCTCAAACTGTGCTATATTATTTTACATTCCTTCATCATTTATTAATGCTGGCTTTACATATTTTTTACGTATAAAAACTTAGCCGCTGCTAAGTTTTTCGCATGTTTACAATTTAAGAGGTGAAACCACACTTATGGGAAAGTTATTAAAATCGCCAAGGAAATTGGCGAAAAACAGCCTTGCTGTGTTCTTTCTGACTGTTATCCTTTTTTGGCTAAAAACATATATAGCCTACCGCGTCGAATTTAATTTAGGGATCAATAATGACATACAGCGATTTCTGCTGTTTTTGAATCCATTAAGTTCTACATTGGTATTCCTTGGATTTGCTTTGTTTTTCAAAGGAAAATGGCAATCAGGCATGCTTATTGGCTTGAATTTATTTTTATCTTTCCTGCTTTATGCAAATGTCGTTTATTATAGATTCTTCAACGACTTTATTACTGTTCCCGTACTAATGCAGGCAAAAGTTAATGGGGGGCAGCTGGGAGATAGTGCTCTGTCTTTAATGTCTCCTTGGGATATTTTTTATTTTACAGATACGCTTCTGCTTCTTTTCCTGGCAGTCAGGAAATGGTACAAACCAGGAAAGAAAATGAGCCGAAAGCCCGCATTGGCTGTAATCGCTGCAGGCATCATTGTATTCTTCATCAATCTTGAGGTTGCAGAGAATGACCGGCCTGATTTGCTTACACGTTCCTTCGACCGCAATTATTTGGTGAAATACCTTGGAGCATACAATTTCACCGTATATGATATTGTGCAAAATGCGAAGTCTGCCAGTCAAAGGGCTCTTGCGGATAATAATGATGTGACTGAAGTGGAGAACTATGTGAAAGCCAAGTATGCACCTCCGAACCCTGAATACTTCGGAAAAGCTAAGGGCATGAACGTTATTTACGTATCTATGGAATCTCTTCAGACATTTATTATTGACTACAAGCTGAATGGAAAAGAAGTTACTCCATTCCTGAACTCACTTGCACACAGCGGCAAGACATTTTATTTTGATAATATTGTGAATCAAACCGGGCAGGGAAAGACTTCTGACGCAGAGTTTATCATGGATACATCGCTATATCCAATGTCACAGGGAGCGGTATATGTAACAAAAGCGCAAAATACCTTCCATGGCACACCTGCTATTTTAAAGTCTCAAGGCTATACTTCAGCAGCTTTCCATGGAAACTACAAGACATTCTGGAACCGTAACGAAATGTATAAAACCATGGGCTATGACAAGTTTTTTGATGCTGAGTATTACAATATGAGCGATGAAAATACTAAGAACTACGGGTTGAAGGATAAGCCGTTTTTCAAGGAATCCATGCCTATGCTGACCAGTCTTCCTCAGCCGTTTTATACAAAATTCATCACTCTTTCTAATCACTTCCCCTTTAAAATGGATGAGTGGGATACTGATTTCCCTTCTGGCGAAACGGATAATGATGTGGTGAACCACTATTTTCAGTCGGCGAATTATATGGACCAGGCACTCCAGCAGTTCTTTGATGATTTAAAGGAGTCCGGGCTGTATGATCATACAGTCGTTGTTCTGTATGGCGATCACTACGGAATTTCCGAAAACCACAATGAAGCTATGGCGGAAGTAATCGGAAAAGAGATTACACCATTTGAATATGCCAAGCTTCAAAGAGTGCCAGTATTCATCCATGTACCAGGAGTGGATGGCGGCATTGTCCATAATGTTGGCGGACAGGTGGATGTGCGCCCGACATTACTTCACCTGCTGGGCATTGATACAAAAAATCACCTGGAGATGGGATCAGATCTATTATCAGATAAGCACCGTGAAGTAGTCCCGTTCCGAAACGGCAACTTCATTTCCCCTGAATATACACAGATTGAAGAGACCTGTTATTTTACTGAAACCGGCGAAATAGCTGAAGCTAATGCCTGTAAGCCGTTTTCCGATCAGGCGAAAAAAGAGCTTGAAATGTCAGACAACATTGTTTACAAAGACCTGCTGCGCTTTTATAAACCGGAAGGATTTATTCCAGTCAACCGGAATGATTACTCATATGTAAAAAAAGAGGTGCCATTTATAGAGGAAAGAAATGGGCCGGGTATACAGAAGTAAGATTTAGGAGCAGAGAGATAACTCTCTGCTCTTTTTTTGCAGCCTGCAATATATGCAGAAAATATGCAGTTTACTAAAAGAAGGCACGGGTAGAGTATCTTTGTAATGAGATAAAAGGAAGGATGATAGAATGTATAGCCAATCCTTTGAAGAATGCATTCAGGCTTGTTTAGAATGCATGAAAGCCTGTAATGTATGCTATGATGCATGCTTAGGAGAAGAGGATGTTAAAATGATGGCGGAATGTATCCGCCTGGATAGGGAGTGTGCTGATATCTGTGCCTTTGCAGCTAAGACGATGCAGTCAAACAGCCCATTTGCCAAGCAAATTTGTATCCTATGCGCAGAAATTTGTGAAGCATGCGGAAATGAGTGCAAAAAACATGATCACGGCCATTGCAAGCGCTGTGCTGAAGCCTGCTTTAAGTGTGCGGAGGAATGCCGTAAAATGGCTTCTTAATTTAGTGACAAAACAGACATCCAGCAGGGTGTCTGTTTCAATGCTTTTTAGTTACAATCCCCGGTTATGAATAATTGTACATATTTTCCATTATTGAAGGGAAATTAAATTAGCCTTTTGTATGCCTGTTCCATAATTTCTGCACAATTTATTGCCATACTAACTTCATGAAGAAAAGGAGGAATAGATATGCTGACAAGTAAAAAATTTGCGATTTGGCTGGTTTCTCTAACTGCAGCGATAACATTAACTGCCTGCGGCGGAAATGATGGGAATGCCGGTCAGGAAGGCACCAGCACTGAAGAAAGCACAACGAATAATGAAAGCAGCGGCCACTCAGGAGACCATTCAAGCATGGACCATTCCGGCTCCGGGGAAGTTCCTGAAGGAATAAAGGAAGCTGAAAATCCAAAATATGAAGTTGGAAGCCAGGCCTTTATAACAGAAGGACATATGGAAGGGATGGAGGGAGCCGAAGCAACAATTACAGGCGCATATGATACTACTGTATATACGGTCTCTTATACACCAACCACTGGCGGTAAAAAAGTTGAAAATCATAAATGGGTAGTTCATGAAGAGATTGCTGATGCAGGAGAAGAGCCATTTAAAGAAGGCGCCGAGGTAAAAATAAATGCAAGTCACATGGAGGGGATGGACGGAGCAGCAGCTGTAATCGATTCTGTGCAGAAAACAACTGTCTATACAGTTGACTTTACTACAGCTGACGGTCAGGAAGTAAAAAACCACATGTGGGTAACAGAAAACGAGCTTTCTCCATCTGAATAATACTGTAAGTTAAGGAGCTTATCTGCCGAAGATAAGCTCCTTAACTTAATTTATATTTTTTTAATAAATAGTAAACCAAAAAGGAAAAAGCAGTAAAAAGGAAAATGGCTATTTGCAGCTCCATTTTTAATTTTAGTGCATGTGAAACCGCAAAGGCTTCAATAAACAAAGCAGGTATTTTTCCGATGGTGCTGGCAATGCCAAAGGGCAGAAGCCTCATCCTGCTGTATGCTGCTGCCAGTGTGACTGCACCTGATGGGACAAACGGCAATACCCTCAGCAAAACAACCATGAAATAGGCAGCCGGCCCTTCCGCATTTTGGAGCTTAGAAAATAATTTGTTATTCTTAAGCTGAGGAAAAGAGGAGGTAAGCGCAGTGATTCCTTTACGATAAAGAATAAAACTTATAATTGCTCCAGCTGCTTCTCCGATGATTAATAGGATTAGCCCCATTTTCAGATCAAAAGCAGCAACTGTGCCCGCAGTAATAAAGGCACTTGGGAGGAAACCCGTTATCGCGGCAGCAATGTTCATGGATATGCTAAAAAAAGCTGCCAATATCGGTTCATCTGAAAGCCATCCTATGATATCAGAAAACATCCATTAATCCTTTCCGGCCCATTTATAGCCTAAACCCCAGACAGTCGTCAGATACTGATCTGCAGGAAACCCGGCTTTTCTTAATTTTTCCCGTAAATTTCTGACATGCGAATCGATGGTGCGGTCTTCGATTGAAACGCCATAACCCCATACAGAGCCTATTAAATGCTCACGTGAAAAAACTCTGTTCAGGTTTGAGAGGAACAGGCTTAACATTGAAAACTCTTTGGGAGTCAAAAGGATTTCCTTATTTTTATACCAAAGTTCAAAAGAATCTTCTTTAAGTTCCAGCCCTTTAAAGGTTTTGGTTTTTCCATCTTTTTTGTTTCTTCTCAGAACTGCTTCAATCCTTGCAGATAACTCCTCTTCATCGAATGGCTTTAAAATATAATCATCTGCTCCGATGTTCAATCCTTTTACAATGTCCGGCTTTTCGCTTTTCGCAGTAAGCATAATGATGGGAATATCCCAATATTTTTTTACCTCCTCGCATACTTTCCATCCATCCATTTCAGGCATCATAACATCCAAAAGGACGAGATCTGCTGAATGGGTTTCTAAGTAAAGCAAGGCATCTGAGCCTGATGCCAATTTAATGCAATTGTAGCCGAGGGGTGTTAAGTATAAAGAAATTAGATCCAGCATTCTTGTTTCATCGTCAACCAAAAGTATTGTTTTCACTTTCCGTTTCTCCCTTAAAAACAATTTCGAATTCTGTGCCGTCACCTTCTCTGCTGCAGACCGATATAGTCCCTCCATGGGCATGGACAAGTTCCTTAACAATGGCAAGCCCGAGACCAGTCCCTCCAAGAGCTCTTGCACGTGATTTATCCACTCGGAAAAACCGGTTAAAGATAAAGGGCAGTTCCTCTTCAGAGATTCCTCTTCCGGTATCCTTTATGTTAATGATGACATGTTTTTTGGTCCTGTTTATATTAATTGTTGTTTTATCTCCAGCTGTGGAATACTTAATGGCGTTATCCAGAAGATTAAATATGATCTGTTCCAGCCTTGATGCATCCGCAGAAATAGTGATTGATTCACGACAAATAACAGACAGCAGCATACCTTTTTCGGTGAATGCCGGTGAGAATTTTGTTTCAATTTTTTTCATAAAATCCTTCAGGTCAATAGATCTTTTTTTTATATCAAAGGTATTTTTATCAATTTTAGCCAAATCGAAAAGATTCTTAACCATATCTGAAAGCCGGTTGGTTTCCTCCAGAATAATTGATAAATATTGATTTCTTTCTTCCGGGCTCAGGTTCCGCTTCTGAACTATATCCGCATACCCCTTTATATAAGTAAGAGGAGTGCGAAGTTCGTGCGATATACTGGATAAAAATTCATTGCGTTCTTCTCTGAGATAATTCAGGTCATCCGCCAATAACTGAATGGACCGAGCTAAATCCCCAAGTTCATCGTCACCGGTTTTAGGAAGGGAAACTGAAAAATCACCGCTGCTAATTTGTGAGGTGGCTTCCTTCATTTTAATCAGCGGTTTTGCCAGTGCCTTTGATAAAAAGATGATGATAGTAATGGTAAAAATGACGGCAATGAAACCGGCGATTAAAAATTGTTCATTTAAGCGTGAAATTAACGACTGAATCCAAGCTGTATCCTGAAACATATATACATGGCCAGTCAGCACTCCATTCTGATCGATCGGGCTGACTGTTGAGATATAATCTTCCTCTTTCCAATTGTCCTCGATGGTTATGCCTTCCCTTATAGAAGATATTAGCGGCCTTTCTATGTACTTTTGGATCAAACTGCTATCAACAGAAGCACCAAGGATCTCATTATTCGTATTTGTAATAACTACATCTGTATTTGCTTCAGATTCCATCAGAGCCACATGGGAAATCGTATTTTCATCAAAATGCTTTTCGAGTATAGCACGGTGTGAATTGCCGCGTGTCTGCAGAGCTATCAGCTCTTCCTCCACACGTGATTCAACAAGGGTACTATGTAAAAAGAAGAACATAATTGTTTCAAGCCCAAAAAGGATCAGAAAGAACAACAGGCCCAGCTTCATGGAAAGTTTATTCAAAGAACTCACTCATTTCAAATCAATTAATTCTATTATAGTCGAAATGTTTGAAGAAACTATGCAGAAGAGGTATATGTTTTAATAGGACTGTAGAAGGTAAAATAGAATAATGATTTATCATAATGAAAAAAGTAAGTAACAGTCATACTGGAGGTTTTTTTATGAGTGAATGTAAACTGGATCACACACCGGAAGATGTACAAAATAAGTTTGAACAGCAGAAAGAATTTCTGCCGGACGATATGAGTTCTTTGTTTCAATCTTTTTTTCAGGAGGAACATACACAGGATATTTTAAATGAGGTATTCCATTTACTGAAAAAATTTGATCTTGCTTCCGAGGAGGAACGAACTGAGCGAGTCAACAGGCTTTATCTTGTATTAAAAAATGTATAATATAGAATTGCCGCATCTGATTTATTGTTGCGGCAATTTTTTATGTGTCTTACAATTTTTTTGTAGCTATTAAAATTTTATTTTAACAATGTATGTTTTTATGTTAATATGAAATTATAAAGAAATATAGAGTAGTATAATAATGAAAGCGATTTCACAAAAGGGAGTGACAAAGTTGAAGGAATGCCATAGACCTGTTTTTGACTTGGCGATCCGAACCGCAGATATGCTGGTTCGAATGTTTGGTTCCCGCTGTGAAGTGGCCGTGCACGATTTCAGCGACTTAAAAAAATCGCTTATTCATATAGCAGGAGATATAACGGACAGGAAAATCGGCTCACCCATTACAGATCTTGTATTGAATGAATTAGCCAAACATAAAAACGAAGTTAATGATATAGCCAATTATAAAACACAATCCAAAAAAGGGAATGTCATGAAATCATCCACGATTTTTCTGCGTGATGATGAAAATAAAGTAATTGGTGCATTGTGCCTTAATTATGATATTAGTCTGCTCATGCAATTTGGAGGAGAGATTGAAGAGTTTATCAGCTTTGATGAACATTCTTCTAAATCGGAGACCTTTTTTAATTCCGTCCAGGATGTTATTCACGAGATGGTGGATCAAGTACTTCAAGGCTTTAGGAAGGCACCTTCATTGATGACGCTCGAAGAAAAAGTTGAATGTGTCCGCCAGCTTGAAGATAAAGGGACATTCCTCATTAAAGGGGCAACTGATTATGTTGCATCTGTGCTTGGGGTTTCCAAATTCACCATCTATAATTACCTGCAGAAAATCAGAACGATTAATGAGCTGCAGCCGGAAGCTGTGGAGCATAAATAAAGAATTTTGAGGAAAAGCCTGCTTGCTGTAATTTTCATTGCAGCTATATGAATTAAAAGACCTTAAAAGTAAAGGGGCATAAAAAATGAAATACAGATCCGCGTTTGATATTATTGGACCGGTTATGATCGGACCTTCAAGTTCACATACAGCCGGAGCTGCACGCATTGGGCGTGTTGCCCGGACTCTTTTCGGAAAACAGCCGTCCAAAGCCGAGATTTCTTTATACGGTTCTTTTGCAAAAACCTATAAAGGACATGGTACGGATGTTGCCATTGTTGGCGGAATCCTCGACTTTGATACTTTTGACGAGCGAATTCCTTCTGCTCTTCAATTAGCTGAAGAAGCAGGGATTGAAGTCATTTTTACAGTTGAAGATACCGTTACAGACCATCCTAATACTGTACGGGTCAAGCTTACCGAAGGAGATCGTGACCTTGAACTTGTGGGGATATCCATCGGCGGCGGGACAATAGAAATAACCGAACTGAATTCTTTTGAACTAAAGTTATCTGGCGAACATCCTGCCATTTTAGTTGTGCATAACGATCAGTTTGGAGTTATTTCCGCTGTTACGAATATTTTATCAAAGCACCAGATTAATATTGGACATATGGAAGTTTCACGCAAGGAAAAAGGGAAAATGGCAATTATGGTCATTGAAGTGGATCAGAAGATCGGCCATGATGTGATGACAGAGCTTGAAGGGCTTCCGAATATCACTCAAATTATCAGAATGGTTGACTAATAGTTAGCTGGTCATCAGGAGGGAAAGTCTAATGTTGTTTAGAAATGTTGCTGAGCTTGTTGAGCTCGCTGAAAATAAAGGTGTAAAAATTGCTGAAATCATGATTCAGCAGGAGATAGAAGTAACTGGTTTGACTCGTGATGAAATTATCGCCAAAATGGACCGCAATTTGACAGTCATGGAACAGGCTGTCGAGAGAGGACTGAAAGGTGTCACGTCTGTTACGGGTCTGACTGGCGGTGATGCAGTCCTTCTGCAAAAGTACATTCAGAGCGGAAAGGCTTTATCAGGAAATATTTTATTGGATGCTGTCAGCAAAGCAGTTGCAACCAATGAAGTGAACGCTGCAATGGGTACAATCTGTGCCACCCCTACAGCAGGTTCGGCTGGCGTGGTGCCAGGCACACTGTTCGCTGTAAAAGAAGTTCTCAATCCAACACGAATGGAAATGATAGAATTTCTGTTTACTTCAGCAGCATTTGGCTTTGTGGTGGCAAACAATGCCTCCATATCCGGTGCAGCAGGAGGATGTCAGGCTGAGGTAGGGTCTGCAAGCGGCATGGCGGCAGCATCTATTGTAGAAATGGCAGGCGGGACACCAAAACAGGCGGCTGAAGCGATGGCAATAACACTTAAAAACATGCTGGGCCTTGTTTGTGATCCAGTTGCGGGACTAGTAGAAGTTCCATGTGTAAAGCGAAATGCCATGGGTGCTTCCAACGCCATGACAGCAGCAGACATGGCCCTCGCCGGAATTACAAGCAGAATTCCATGTGATGAAGTCATCAACGCAATGTTCCTTATCGGGCAATCCATGCCTTCAGCACTCAGGGAAACAGCTGAGGGAGGGCTGGCTGCCACGCCAACCGGAAGAAGACTGCAGGAAGAGATCTTTGGGAAAAAACAGTAAATTAGTTTATTGGGTTATAACACCAATTCTTTAGTGAATTGGTGTTTATAATTATGTGGAAAAAAGTTTATGCTAATTTAGGTTAACTTTAAAAAGGGGAGAGAAAAAAGAGTTTGAAAGTTATAAGATGGACTATTATCACTATTGCTATTGTGTTTATGCTGTTACTGGGAATTGCAGCTCCTGCCGCATTTATTGGGTTAGCTGTCTTTCTTATTGGATTATATTTAAATAATCAGTATCGAAAATATAAGATAAATTTCAAAAGATCTGGCTGGATTATGGCTGCAGGTTTTGTGTTATCCATTTTTTTAGCAACTGCAGATTCAGATGCAACAGAAACTGTAAATGAGCCTGAGAAAAAACAAATAGTAACAGATCAGAGTGAAGCAGGTAAGGCTGAAGAAGAAAAGCTTGCTGAAGAGAAGGCTAAAGAAGAGAAAGCCAAAAAGCAGGCAGAGGAGCAAGCCCGGCTGGAAGCAGAACAGGTAGAAAAACAGAAACAAGAAGAGGCTGAAAAGCAAAAACAGGAACAGGATCAAAATCAGGCTGCAGAGAGCTTGGGCCTGGAACTAGTTACCGTTGGCAGAGTAGTAGACGGTGATACAATTGAAACATCAGACGGGAGGAAAGTCCGCCTGATTGGAGTGAACACTCCCGAATCAACAACGAGAGTGGAAGAATACGGAAAAGAAGCAAGCCAATTTACCACATCTGAGCTGTCTGGCAAGAAAATCTGGATGCAAAAGGATGTCTCTGACACAGACCGGTATGGCCGCCTGCTTAGAATTGTTTGGGTGGACATCCCCACTGATGATATGGACGAAAATGAAATACGTGAAAAAATGTTCAATGCACACTTGGTTCTGAATGGTTATGCCGAGCCATCCACCTATAATCCTGATGTAAAATACAGTGAATACTTCAGAGAATTTGGAAGGGAAGCAAGGGAAGCCAATAAAGGGTTATGGGCTCTCGGGGATGAGGGAACAACTAAAGGGGACCTGGATTCTGCAGCAGCCAGCAGTTCTTCGTCAAGTTCGGGGAATGCCAGCGGAAGCGGGTCGAATGACAGCAGTGGGACAGCCAGCAGTACAGGCAGCAGCACTGAGTCCTACCAAAACTGTACCGAGTTAAGGAAGGTATATCCAAGTGGTGTGCCTTCTACACATCCTGCCTATGACTCAAAACATGATAGAGACAAGGACAATTATGCCTGTGAACGCTGATTAACTTTAAGCAATTATTAACCTGCATCCACTTATATTAAAGTTCAACTGCTTAATAGCGAAATAACCATATTAAGAGGCATCCTGTCATTTTAATAAGCAGGATGCCCCTATTTTTACTTCTTTCTAATATTATCCATGACAAATCCGCTTTCTGGCAATGAAGGCATTCGGGACAGGCTGAAGTTTAAATTTTGAACTGGAACATTGTAGTTTAAAAAATTCACCAGAAAATTTATACTCGTTTTTATAATCTCAACCGTAATGCCCTCACCTGGACAGCGGTGTCCTTTGGCAGGATCGCCACCGCCCTGGGGAATAAAATCGAAAAGGCTTCCATCCCAATCTTTAAATCTTTCTGGCCTGAATTCATTCGGTGACGACCAAAGCCGCTCATCATGGTTTGTACCATACATATCAAGCAGCACAAGCATTCCTTCTGTGATCTCAGCTTCTTTCCATGTGAAATTCTTTCTGGCCCTTGCACCAAGGAAAGGACCAAACGGATAATAGCGTCTTACTTCCTGAGCAAACATCTCAAGATATTCCGGAGGCCCGGATTGCAGCTGCTGTTTCACTTCCGGATATTCATGTACAGCAACGGCAGCGAAGACAATAAAGGTTGCAGTGGCCACAATTGGACGCAGCACATTAATTAATTCAACCGAAGCCATCTGAACATCAAGCTGTCTGCCGTTAAGTTCTTTGTGAAAAGCCATTTCATACAGTGCGGAACCTTTTTCTGCACTGTATGTACCATTGCGTACACCTTCCATAATCGATTTTACCCATTCTTCCGTACGGGATCGAGCTCTCCGGCCTTTCCAGTGACGAGGCCCTGCAGCACCAAAAGCATCAACCATCGCATAAAAATCTTCAGCACGCTCCTCTAATTCCGATTCCTTAAGGGGGACTCCTGCCCACTTGCATGCAATGCGGGTTAATAGCTTTTTCGCCTCATCAAAAAGAACGACATGCTTGGCTCCTTCCCATTTTGGGATTAATGCTTCCCACTCCTGTATGGCAAGCTTGGTGAGCCTTTTTTGATGTGGAGGTGTCATTAGTGACATGAACAGAAGCTTTCTGTGAATATGTGCTTCACCATCCATCGACTGAATAGCATTTTCGCCAAAAAGTGACTTCTGTATCCTTTTGGGCGCAGCACCTTTTCGCTGGAATAGACTGTCATCATAAAATACCTTTGCAGCTTCTTCTCCGCTTATACAAAGAACTTTTTCGCCCAGCAGGCGTGCTTCAAATAGATCAGATTGGTACTTTTCTGTTCTGTTTTTAATGAATAGATACCCTTCCTGTAATAATGTGAGGCTGTTATCAAGGTTTTTGTCATGGGGGATGTTACGATTAGTCATCTATCAATACTCCTTGTCTCAATATTATTAATCCATTCTTTTAGGCTATTTACTTAATTTCATTTCTTTAAACCTGTTCAGGATCCAGCATTATAATATTAAATATGTATACAGGGGGGATAATGGATAGATTCGGCTGCAGGTAAATGATTACTGGTTATCCTGCAGGCAGCGATCTGCCTGATTGAAGCAGAAAGATAAGGGTAGTGTCATAAAGCTTTAATAGACGGATCCAAAAAATAAAGAACACTGGCTCCTGCCCAGTGTTCTATGAGGTTCTTTTATGATGGTCATTCAATTTAATAAGGGAACCTCTTTTAATCCAATAATGAAAATTATCTGCCGGGAAAACACCGCGTCCATTTGACCTGTCCATCTGGATGACAACGCTGTTCTGAGTCACCTCTAAAATTCTAAGTGTTTGGGAACGGTTAAGATTCGGCGCGAAAGTACTTTTGATTTCAAATTGCATGTCCTTATCAAGGTTCAATGATGACACCTCCTAATGCTTAATTATTTTTAATGTCCCCATTCATTGTCTTTCTATCCAATTATTGGCCAGTATATTTTTGTTTATTAACTTATTAGAGAATTTGCAACTTTAGAATTTTTATAATAAACTGTATAATTCAATTGAGAACTATGAAATTAAACAAGCAGGTGAAGTATGTTGAAGGAAAAGATTAAAGTTGGATTAATAGGAATGGGTGCCGTAGGGGAAAGGATACTGCGTCAATTTCGGCAGCATGAGGAGTTTGAGATTGCAGCGCTTTGTGATCGAAAAGCCGATCGATTAGATAAATTTAAAGCTGAGCTGCCAGATGCAGCGATACATACAAATCATTTCGATCTGCTCAAGGACGAAACCATAAAACTCATCTATTTAGGTGTTCCGCCAAAATGGCATCATTCAATTAGCATGGATATTATAAAGAGCGGCAAGCATCTTCTTTGTGAAAAGCCCCTGGCCAATTCCATTGAAGAGGCGAAGGAAATGTATGAAGCTGCTGAAAATGCAGGAATCATCCATACCATGAATTTTCCAATGGCATACAGCCCAGCCTTTAAAATGTTTAGGGAAAAGATACAGAATGGTGAACTGGGTGAGATTAAGAAGGTAGAACTGCACCTGCAATTTACACAATGGCCGCGTGAATGGCAGCAGAACGATTGGATTTCCAGCAGGGAACAGGGAGGCTTTATCCGGGAAGTAGCTCCTCACTTTGTTCATATGATTCTGGACACCTTCGGAGAGCTGCTCCATGTCCGTTCTTTTGTGGAATATCCGGATAATGAACATCTATGTGAAACCAGCTTTACCACATCATTGAAGCTTTCAGGCGGCATTCCTGTTCTATTAAACGGTATAGCGGGAATTGGACAAAAAGAACATCTGTCTTTTAAGGTTTTTGGTGAAAAGGGCACGTTGGATATGCAGAACTGGAGTGTTCTTGTACAGAGTACGTCCGAAAACAGCGGAGAAATTTTAAGGCTTGATGAGCCGGAAAACAGTCTGCCTGCAGAACTCTGCAAAGCAATAAGAGGAGAACACGCATTATTGGTTTCCTTTAAAGAAGGGTATCAGGTGCAGAAGGTACTGGAAAAAATCCTATTAAGCTAATTAGAGGCACATTTGTGTCTCTTTTTTATTTATCGTTACCCTGGAAGTCCCATGCTTCTTCTTATGAAACAATACTCGAAAAAATCAGGTGTTTTAATGTATAATAATCAGGTGAGAGTTCTTCCCAGTAAAGAAGACTCTATTACTAATCATAAATTTCATAGATCCAAAGTTGAAAGAGAGTGGGACATATGGGCCGTAAATGGAACAATATTAAAGAAAAGAAAGCATCAAAAGACGCAAATACGAGCCGTGTATATTCCAAGTTTGCACTTGAAATATATGTGGTTGCCAAGCAAGGGGAGCCTGATCCGGAAGCAAACCAGGCTTTAAAATTTGTGCTCGAACGTGCAAAAACATATAACGTGCCAAGAAATATCATTGATCGTGCAATTGAAAAAGCAAAAGGCGGAGCGGAAGAAAACTATGATGAGCTTCGCTATGAAGGATTCGGGCCTAGCGGATCCATGATAATAGTCGATGCATTGACTAATAACGTAAATCGCACAGCTTCTAACGTACGTGCTGCATTCGGAAAAAATGGCGGGAATATGGGCGTGAGCGGATCCGTTTCCTATATGTTCGACTCAACCGCAGTTATCGGCATTGAAGGCAAATCGGAGGAAGAAGTCCTGGAAATCCTGATGGAAGCAGACGTAGATGCACGTGATATTCTGGAAGAAGATGATACGGTAATCATTTATGCAGAACCCGATCAGTTTCATGCAGTTCAGGAAGCATTCAAGTCAGCAGGCATCAATGAGTTTGCTGTTGCTGAATTAACAATGCTCCCGCAAAATGAAGTCACCCTTGAGGCTGATGCACAGGCTCAATTTGAAAAGCTGATTGACGCCCTTGAAGATCTGGAAGATGTCCAGAGAGTTTATCATAATGCAGACCTAGGTGAATAATAGAGAAAGAGAAGTCCACTTAATTGCTGGACTTCTTTTTTGTAAAATAATTTTATTATGTAAACTAATAAATCCAGTATAAAGTATTATGCATATGGAAAAAAAGGAATACTGGATTATCAAATTGAATTCACTCTCTTTTGCAAAACTGCTGAAAAAAATATGGTTTTATGGTGATATCAGCCGATATCTGTCGAATAGCAATTTGCTATTAAGTGCTATCTCCTTGCCGAATGTAAGTATTGTCCCTAATTTCCCATCCAAAGATACATTGGAGTTAAGTCTGACTAATGGAAAATAACTGCAATAGAAATTTCTGTGTTTAAATACTGTGTACACGGGAACTTGAATGGGGAAAGGAGAGTTAAGCACACATGAATACGTTTAAGGTTATTTATACTTTTGAAAAAGGTGTTACCGTAACAGAAGAGGTTGAAGCAGAAAATAAATCCGAAGTAATTGGAAGCATTAAAGACCTGGAAGGATTTGTAGAACTAACATGTACTGAAGGCCACTACCATCGATTTGATTTTGCAGATGTAAAGTTAGTCACAATTACAGAATAAAAGGAAGGCCAAAAACGGCCTCCCTCTAAAAGCCCGCCTGGTTAGCGGGTTTTTCATTTTCTTACAAGATCTCCAATGAGGATATATCTCTGTGGTGCATCGCCAATAAAGTCAAAAGGATAACAGGTTGTGACAGTAAGAGTTGCTCTCGGCTTAGGTACAATTACGGTTCTGTCGTCTGCATCGACGATTCTTACTTTACGAACTTTATAGGTAAATTCACCAGCAGAAGTGTTCACGACAAGCAAATCGCCAATGTCTACTTCTCCAAGTTTGCGAAAGACTGTATCCCGGTGGCCGGAAAGGACTGAATTGTCTTCTTCTCCTGGAAGGACGCTGCCGGCATAATGGCCAACTCCCTTTTCTAACTCATCTTCGTCCGTACCATGGAAGATTGGAAGATGGGCCGATATTTTAGGTATTGATAGTACGCCCATTTCTTCTCCCATTTCAGGACGGACAGTGTATAGGCTATGCTGTTCCGTTTTTTGTTCAGTCTTCACATCTGTTTTTCCAGTGCTGGAGGGATCTATATGGGCTGAAGTTTTTTGGCTATTCAAATATGGCATAAAATTTGAAGCGGCAATCCAAATTCCACCCAAAATAAACGTTAGACCAATAGCTCCTTTTAATGTAAGTTTCCTTTTCACGCAGCTCTCACTTTCCGTCTGTGTAAAATGGCCATTCCTATAAGGATCAGACCGATGCCTGCTAATACTCCTTCAATATAGTTGCCTGCTGTGTTTGGCAGTTTTCCGCCTTTTACAGTTTTTGGGTGTTTGGAAACTGGTTTGACTTTAGCAGGACCCTGCTTTTTGATAACAGTTTCCGCCTGATTCAAATCAGTCACTGTGTCTTCAATTAGCTCTGAACTGAACATCTCAGCTGTAATAATCATATCTGCCAGGAACTGGCCTTGAGTATTATAAAGTTCAATAAGCAGGTCATGGCCTTTTGTTTCTTCCAAAGCAACCATTTCAGCTGTTGTTAAATGGGTTTTTTCGCCATCTTTCACAAGATAAAACTCGGCATCAAGCTGGAATAGATCCATCATTTCCTGCATAATGCTGATAAGTTCAGCTATTTCTGCTTCTGTTAAATCCCCGGCACTATCAAACTCGCCAAATGCCATTAAACGGCTTTCAAGGTCCATCATTTTATCAAGCAAGTCTGGGTTCTCGAAATCCAAAGTCATAAAATGTGCAAATAATGCTTCAAGTTCTTCATCGGTAAGATCTATATCTGCGAGTATTTGGTTCATTTCGTCTTCACCAGGCAATTCATCTCCACCTAAATAAATGGAAACCATGATATCAAGGTCCTCAATATATTCGTAGTTTTCAAGGGAGTCATCGTTCTCCTCAAGCAGGGAAATGAGCTCTTCTTTTGTAAGCCCGTAATCATTTAATAGCTGCTTAAGAGTTTCTTCGTTAATTTCAGTGCCTGTATATGTTAAAAAAGATACAGTGGAATCTAGGGCATCAATATATCGGAAAACATCCCGAACATCATCAGTCGTTTCCATTTCTCCATTCTCCGCAAGCAGTGCCACTAACTCTTCCTCATTTTCAAAAACATATTCAGCTAAGAGCTGCTGGAGATTTTCTTCCGTAATAGGCTCACCCAGATATTCGATCATTTCCTCCAACGTATCGAAATCTTCGATATTCATATCCCAAAAATATTCCAGGTGGTCAATTAATCCTTCTTCAGACCAATTTGTTTCCTTAACGAATTCAGCCACTTCATCTTCACTTGGTGCTGCAAGGCTGACAGCCGGAAACAAACTTAACAATAAGATGGACGCAATAATTATACTTAGTCTTTTCAATGATAGCTCCTCCATATAAGTAATAATTTCTAGAATAATATAATGGAAAAAATATTTTCCGGATAGAATTGTTATTTAACATTTTATTAGATATAATATTTGGATTTTTTTGCAGCAGAAAGGGACGGGGAAAACGCAGGTTAATCAAGGGGTTTAAAAATTGGAGTGGGATAATTTGGGCCAGAAGCGCGCGCGGAGCTCCTTAAAATCCCATTTCTTCCTGTAATTAAATAATATTTATATAAACATCCTTGAGAAGTAACAAATGCCAAAACAGGGATTGATTAATTAGTTTAAAATGTGTAAAATTACACTAATAGAAACAATCGAATATTATTCGATTTAAAAGAGGTGGACCCCTTGAAGCCCGAAACAGAAAAATATCATCAGAACATATTTCAAGTTGAACTTACGAAATTGAAAGATAAAGATTATATAACATCAGAACATTATGAAATCACCTTGAAAGCCCACCATCAGTACTATCAGGACCTTGAAGAGCTGAAGCAGTTGCAGGTTAAGGCAGCAAAAGCTGCAGAAGAAATCAAGCAAAAGCCCATTCAGACGGCAAAAAAAACAGTGAAAAAGAAATTATCTCAGGAAGAAATCCGTGAAAGAAACATTTCCTGGCTGCTGAATGTTGGAGTCATCCTGCTCCTTATCGGCGGACTTTTTGTGGCAACAAGCAATTGGGATACAATGTCAAATTTCATGAAAAGTGCATCCATTGCTGTTGTTTCACTTATTTTCTATGGCTTTGCCTTTATTTCGGGTAAGGTATTAAAGATAGAAAGAACGTCGTTTGCTTTTATTGTTCTAGGGAGTTTATTTTTGCCAATATTTATTTTATCCATAGGCTGGTTTCAATTGCTTGGCCCTTATCTTTCTTTTTATGGGGAAGGACGCTTTATACTCGGAGCAGCTGGCAGTTTACTGGTCGTTCCAGTATACAGTATATTTGCACAGAAGCTGGGCTCACGTCTTTTTGTATGGTTTGCTTATATTGCCCTGTCTGCTGGGGCAGGTTATACCCTGGCAGCATTCAATCTTGAAAATGACAGTTTTTATCTTGGTTTGATAATTTTCAATGCGCTGCTATCTGCAGCCTATCATCGCCTGAAAAAACAGGCTTCCCTTAAACTGTTTTCGGGAGAATTGATTTACTTTGCTCAAATCAATTTAGTAATCTCTACATTATTGATGCTTGTATTTTTCAATAGCCATGTTTTATACAGTCTGAATATTCTGCTGACGGCAGCCGTTTACTTATCAATGGTGTATGTAACAGGCAGGAAGGAGTTTCATTTTGTCTTCAGCTTACTGATTGTCTATGGTGCCTATCAGCTGATTGAAAATACGATTCTACATTTGGCAGGACCAGTTTTATTTGCGCTTATAGGGATTGGTTTTCTGTTTGTTCCTAGAGTTATGGATAAGCACTATTCCTGGGATAAGATATTTAGACTGACCAGTGCAGCGGTTTCCATACTTGCTTTTCTCTATATTTCAGTTGAAGGTCTCCTGTTAATGGCCGGCGAACCCTCTGCAGCACTGCTGCTGGCTTACATTATTCTTGCGGTGCAGTTTCTATATTTGGCAAATGTTATGGAAAACGGGCTATTTGCTTACTTGGCACCCGTGTTTTTAGCCTCTGCTCTATTTGAACTAGTATTAATGCTGGATAAAGCCGCCCCGTTCAATAATCTATCTTTACCTGTTTTCTTCATTGGCTTTGTGCTTTTTATAAGTTTAGGGTATCTGCTGAAGTATCCGCTCTTAAAAGTGGTGGAATCAAGCTCACGAGATGTGGCTGTTAGTATTATGTTATTTTCAGTTGTGACTGCAGCAGGATTTCTTGATTGGCTCGCTGCAGGCTCCATGCTATTAATCTTTAGCTTTGTCATGTACCTCATGAATAAGGCTGAAAATAGGGTTTTTTATACAGAAGCAATTCCTTGGGCCATTCCTTTGTCAATCGGGTTTGCCTTTATGTTTTATGGTGAACATCTGCGAAGCTGCTCAAGCTTTTATCAGAATGAGTTAGGTATGGCCATGAATACCGTAATGGCAAGTATTGCCCTGCTTATCCTTTATGGCGCTCTTTCTAAGAAAGGGCACAAAACTCAAGCCGGAAACGTGTTTTTAATCTCATTGGGATTTTATACAATCTCACTATTTACAGCAGTTGCTTTGTCAATCAATGAAGTCTGGATGAGACCGGCAGTATTTATAGGCGGCATTATGATGTATCTTGCCCTGTATCGATTCCATAAACAAAGCTGGATTCCGTTTGTGTCAGCATCGATTTCACTTTTTGCTTATTTTATGATCTTGATTGGTTTGCCATTTAACTTTACATTTTTTAATTGGGTGCAATTTCCCCTAGGGGCATGGATCCTGCTTGGTGCGGCTTTCTATATTTCTAATAAAGACTTTGTCCTGTCAAGAGGGTTCAGCTGGATTGGCCATATTTTCATGCCGTTTGCCATGATCCTGACATTTTTTATCTATAGGGAAAATAGTTTCTGGTCCTTCCTGGTCACCCTGGCAGCCTATTGGATCAGTTTCAGGGTTTCTTTTAAAGAGTGGAAGGTAAAGATATTCCTCTACAGCTCATTCTTAACTTTGTTCATGGTAATCTTAACGGGAATGAATCATGTATGGGAAGAGAACTTCAGTGAGTATGCCGTTCTTTTAGTCAGCTGTGCCGTATTCTTATTCTGGCTAACCGGAAAAACTCAAGATAAAATGAGAAGTGTTTACTTTCTTATACCCTGGTCTGTGATTGGGATCCTGGCATTTTTAACTTCATATCCCTTTGGGTATGTGCCGTTTTTCGTTTCTATTATCTATTCTGCAGGATTGATCGTATATTTGCATAGAACTAAACTTGATATATTGACTGCAGTTCCATTGTTATTAATATGTACGGCAGTACTCAAATTCCTGTTCATTAACGGAATCGCTCCAGATATGAAAATTTTGGTTGTAGCTGGTTTCGGCCTGGCATCGGCAATCATCGGCAA
>Ga0180215_1000920_pt1 | contig 34089 bp, 35 predicted proteins | sample eDN3rd37CBELigBY_FD_128871 | JGI IMG/M metagenome (GOLD analysis project Ga0180215, IMG submission 128871) | Enriched backyard soil microbial communities from Emeryville, California, USA - eDNA 3rd pass 37_C BE-Lig BY (version 2) (version 2) | ecosystem: Environmental > Terrestrial > Soil >...
ACGTGGCAGATATAGGAAACACGGCGAGGCTCGAGCCGATGTTGACTTATCGCACCGAAGGCTTGCAGAAGTCCGCTAGGCGCTAGGAGCCGCAACTAGATTATACAAAAAGTGAGGCGACTGTTATTTTCAGAACGTTAGAAACAGCCGCAATTTCTATATTAATTCGGTATTATTCAACTTCTACCGCTTCGTCTTCAATTCCTAATTCTTTCTTAATCCAGTCATAACCTTCCGCTTCTAAACGTTGAGCAAGTTCAGGTCCACCAGATTTTACAACACGACCGTTCATCATAACGTGAACATAATCAGGTGTAATGTAGTTTAATAAACGTTGATAGTGTGTAATGATTAAGCAACCGAAATCATTACTTCTCATTGCATTAATACCTTTAGAAACTACTTTCAAAGCATCAATATCAAGACCAGAATCGATCTCATCTAAAATCGCAAATTTTGGCTCAAGCATCATTAATTGAAGAATTTCGTTACGTTTTTTCTCACCGCCAGAGAATCCTTCATTTAAGTAACGTTGTGCCATATCTAAATCCATTTCTAAAAATTCCATGTTTTTATCTAATTTTTTAATAAATTGCATTAAAGGAATTTCATTGCCTTCTTCACGACGAGAGTTAATTGCAGAACGTAGGAAATCAGCATTTGTTACACCAGAGATTTCACTTGGATATTGCATTGCTAAGAATAGACCTGCTTTTGCACGCTCGTCTACTTCCATTTCTAGAACATCTTCACCATCTAATGTTACAGAACCTTTAGTGATTTCATATTTTGGATGCCCCATAATAGCGGAAGCCAAAGTTGATTTACCTGTACCATTTGGTCCCATTACAGCGTGGAATTCACCTGTTTTAATTTCCAGGTTAACTCCTTTTAAAATTTCTTTTCCATCAATTGCAACATGAAGATCTTTGATAACTAATGTTGACCCTGCCATTTGTCTACCTCCGTATTTACTATATTAAAGTTAATAATAATTCTTCTCAATTTATTATCATTCCAATCTTATAACAAATTAAAATTATTATCAACTAAATAGCTGACCTACATTTCGAATGAAATAAACTTTTGATTCAGGAAGAATATCTTTATTAACTTTCTATCCTTTTATTTTACCAATTTATGAATTAAAAAAACCAGTGAATGTTCACTGGTTTTAGATTTTTCCAAATTATTTTTTTCGAGAAAAGAACTCATTAATTGAGAATAACGATTCCTTATTCTGTTACTGGTACAACAGAACCTTCCCATTCTTCTAAAATGAATTTTTGAATCTCTTCTGAACGTAATACCTCAATTAATGCTTTAATCTCTTCTTTATTTTCATCGCCTTTTTTAACTGCAATAATATTCGCATAAGGAGAGTCACTACTTTCTAATGCGATACTATCTTTACTTGGATTTAACCCTGCTTCAATTGCATAGTTTGAATTAATCGCCACTGCATCTCCTTCATTATTATTGTAGATGGTTGGTAATAATTCTGGAGCATAGTTAAAGACAAATTTTAAGTCTTTAGGATTTTCTGCAATATCTAGAACAGATGCACTAAGTTTATCTACACCTTCTTTTAGTTTGATTAAACCATTTGCTTCAAGAATGGATAACACACGACCATGATCAGCTGTTGAGCTACTCATTAAGATGATTGCACCTTCTGGAAGTTCGTCAAGACTTTTATATTTTTTCGAATAAATACCCATTGGCTCTAAGTGGATGCTACCAGCATTTGCAAGCTCATAACCAAATTCTTCTACTTGAGCGTTAAAATATGGAATATGTTGGAAGTAATTTGCATCAATATCTCCTTGATTTAAAGCTGGATTGATAAGCTCATATTTTGAGAATACTTTAATGTCTAATTTAATCCCTTTTTCTTCTAAGATTGGTTTAGCTTTTTCTAAAATTACTGCATGTGGTTCACTAGTTGCCCCGATGACCAATACATCCTCATTATTTGAGCATGCACTTAAAACAAATAATGCTACTAATAAAGAAATAAATGCGAACATAGATTTTTTCATGATCCTCTCTCCCTTTACCTTTTATCTATTTTTTTTGTTATAAAATCTCCAATAAATTGGAGAATAAACACGATCATTAAGATTAAGATGGTTGCAAAAACGGTAACGTCTGGGTTGTTCATAGAGAAACCAACTAAGTAGGCATAGTCTCCAAGACCTCCAGCTCCAATCACACCGGCAATAGCCGTATAGCCTACTAATGCTACTCCTGTTACTGTTATTCCTGATATAATAGCAGGCATCGCTTCAGGCAATAGTACTTTTAAAATAATGGTTAGATTACCAGCTCCCATCGCTTTAGCTGCTTCAATAACTCCTTTATCAATTTCCCTAAGGCCAATTTCCACCAATCTAGCAAAAAACGGTGATGCCCCAATGATTAAAGCAGGAAGTGCAGCAGTCATTCCAATCATGGTTCCCATTAGTAATCTTGTAAAAGGAATTAATAAAACAATTAATAAAACAAATGGAATTGCTCGGAATATATTCACAATTGCACTGATACCCGCATAGAGAATTCTGTTTTCCCACAAATTGTCTTTTGATGTTAGAAATAATAATAATCCTAGAATCGTTCCAAAAATGACAATAAAAACTAAAGATACACCTGTCATAAACAGAGTTTGATAGGTATATTCCCAAGCTTGTTCGGCTCTTACATTAGGGAAGAGTGCCTCAAACATTTTGAATCACCTCCACCCTTACTTTCTTTTCATTTAAAAATTGAAAAACTGAATCAAAATCTGTCATTTCTCCATCTAAATGAACATATAAGGTTCCGTAATTTCCATTTTGTGTTTGCGAGATATTTCCTTGCAATATATTAACGCTTACTGGAAACTTTCGGATTAACTGTGTAATGATTGGCTCTTCAGCCGTTTCACCAATAAAAGTTAGTTTAACAATCATTCCTTGTTGATATTTTTTTATTAGTTCTTCAATAATGTCATTCGTATTTTCAGACTCTGTTAATTGTCCGACGAACCTCTTTGTGATATTTTCTTTCGGGTTTTGGAAGACTTCGATAACATCACCGATTTCAACGATTCTACCTTCCTCCATCACCGCAACACGATGGCAAATTTTTCGAATCACATGCATTTCATGTGTAATTAAAATAATCGTCAAACCTAATTTCTGATTAATATCTACTAATAAATCTAGAATCGAGTCCGTTGTTTCTGGATCAAGTGCTGATGTTGCTTCATCACATAACAATACTTTTGGATCATTTGCTAGTGCTCTTGCAATACCGACTCGTTGTTTTTGTCCTCCACTTAGTTCGGAGGGATAAGCATTCTCTTTTCCTTCTAAACCAACTAATCGGATTAATTCTTTTGCCTTTTTCTCTCTTTCCTCTTTAGGAACTTTAGCAATTTCTAACGGGAACTCTATATTTTTTTGAACTGTTCTCGACCATAAAAGATTAAAGTGTTGAAAAATCATCCCAATCTTTTGACGGGCTAATCGCAATTCCTTTCCACGCAGTTTTGTTAAATCTTGGCCATTTATCAATAGCGAGCCACTCGTTGGAAGTTCTAGACCATTGAACATTCGTATGAGAGTGCTTTTTCCTGCACCGCTATATCCAATAATGCCAAAGATTTCTCCCTCATTAATCTCAAGATTGACTTGATCGACCGCGGTCACTCGAGAAAACTTGGACTCGAAAACTTTCCGTACGTTTCGAACAGATATCATGAAGCAACACCCTCCTATCATAAATTTCTTATGTGAATTCTTTTATACTTTTTTCGAAATAAAAAACGCCTTTCTGCATAGACAACAGAAAGGCGCACGAAAAAATATATTGTCGAACAGTCCTTTCTCTCATCTTTCAAAGATTACTCTTTGCGTGAATTGGCACCATTTCAAACTAGTTGACGGTTGCCGGGCTTCATAGGGCACTTCCCTCCACCTCTCTGGATAAGAGCAGACAATAATTATTCAATTTTAATTACTTTGTGATTTTAACACTGTGATATATTAGTGTCAATATAATTTTTCAAAAAATAATATATAATTAATTTAACTTCCTATTTTACTTAACCAAAATATCGATTCTATCAATAATAAATCTCTAAATTTAAATTCTGCCCGAATTAAATTTGTTTGAATAGCATCTCGAAGTTTAATATGCCCTGATAAAAGAGACTCAATCGTTTCCGATTTACAAACTAAACTTCCATTTAATAATCCTTCATAGCCTGAAGAATACGAAATAAAAGATTTCGATAAAGAAACGAATTGCTCTCCTTCTTCAGTCTCAATTCGAAAAACAATTGGATTGTCAGGTAATATTAGATTTACATATTTGTTATTCATTATATTTACTTTCCATTTTTCTAAATATTCCATTTTGAGCCCTCAAATCCTAAAATTTATCTATATATTTCGTGATAAAAAATGGTTTTCCTGCTAGATATAAAAAAAGACTACCGAAAATGGCAGTCTTATAATTGTTTTAATTTTTCATAAAGATAAGGGACTGATTGAAATGCGTATATTTTTTCCTTAATCATTTGGCGATCAAATATTAATAAGCAAGGTACACTTTCTACTTGATAATCTTCTGCGATTTCAGGAATGTAATTTAAATCGGCTTTCCCAAGTGAAAATTCTGGTAGTAGTTCTGAGACGATTGAGAGCATTTTACTTGCTACTTGACACGTTCCACACATTGGCGTGAATAAATAGAAAGCTCCTTTTTCACCACTTACTAACTTTTGCAAAAACTCTTCCTTTGTCCATTGCTTCATTTAAAAATACTTCCTTTATTTTTTGTTAAATTAGAAATTGAGAACGAACGTGAATATTTGCTTTTAAAAGAACAGATGCTACATGGTTCTCTGGAGCAGTCGCAACTTCCCGATAAGCACGATCAATATACAAATGTTTTGCTTCTGGAAACTCACGCTTGAATTGTTTTCTTAATCGTTCACCTGAGGCATCAGCATCGACTAATACATACACATCTTTATCATATAACGTATCGATTAATTCATCTAATCGGCTCACACCGATTGTACCGTTTGTGCAGATAATCTCAACAGGTTCATTAATTACCTGTAATACTTTACGTTTATCGGAAGTACCTTCCACAATTATTACTTTTTCAACCATTTGCACCATAGAAATCACCTATTTATAGGATACAAGGAACGTATGTTAATTCCAATTGTTCCGTTTCTTTATAGTATGCATTTTCATTATAAAAATTGAGGATTTATTATTGAAATGAATTTTTTCAAAATATCCGATAATTAATGAACCATTTAAAATAAAAACGTGCTTAATACCTATTATTCGCTTTTGGAAAAACAATATTTTACTTGATGATCCAAAGTGAATAAATGTAGGTTATTATGCACGTTTTCGTTTTATTATTTTTTAGTTTTCTGAGATGATTGCTTCATATTGTTCAGCTGTTAAAAGATTATGAACATCTTCAAGATTTGATGGCTCAATAATAATCATCCAAGCTTTTTCATAAGGAGATTCATTAACAAACTCTGGACTATCAGCTAAGTCTTCGTTAACTGCAACTACTTTTCCGCTAATAGGAGCATAAAGTTCTGAAACTGTTTTTACAGATTCAACGCTTCCAAATGGCTCGTTAGCACTAACTTCTGTACCAACTTCAGGTAATTCAACGAAAACAATATCTCCTAATTCAGATTGTGCAAAGTCTGTAATGCCGACGCGCACTTGTTCCCCTTCAACTTTAACCCACTCGTGTTCAGACGTATAACGTAAATCTTTTGGTAATGACATAGGATACCTCCATTATGTATGTGTTTTATTTAAAGGTAGCTATTAATTTATAGCCACGTTTTTTCGTATTCCTCTTCTTTAAAACCTACTGTAACTTTTTTACCATCAGTGAGTATAGGACGTTTAATTAATCTTCCACTTGAAGCTAAAATATCAAGAAGCTCATCTTCAGCAGCTGTTTTTATAATATCCTTTAATCCTAATTCACGATATTGAATACCGCTTGTATTAAAGAATTTCTTTAATTCAAGTCCACTATTTCGATAGATGGTAACTAGTTCTTCTCGAGATGGTGGGTTATCAAACAAGTTAATTTCTTTATAGGAAATATTATGCTTGTCTAACCACTTTTTTGCAGCTCGGCAAGTTCCGCATTTCGGGTAGCAATAAAACGTTAACATTAAAATGACACCACCTTTCATACAACTCATATTATAGCATTTTCACAAAAATGAAACACTAAAAATAATTTTGATTTAAGGTGGAAAATTAATGAATAAGAAGAGCTGCTGCAAAAGATGCTTGCAGCAGCCCCTCATTCGGCTAGCAATTACACAATATATTTTTCTGCTTCAATTACTCGATTAGCCGCTTCACGTTTCTTTGGAATGACATTGATTGGGTTATGACGAGTAAGTTTTCTTAAAGCAGATAACATCATCATTGTCATATCACCATCAGATACAGCGACAATGGTTTCTTTTGCATCTGCTTCGATTTTATTAAATGCTTCTTGAACAAAAATTTCAGTGTAAAGTAGTTTTTGCTTATGAGCTTCTACACCGTCTTTTAAAATGGCTTTCTCTGTACGTAATACGGCAGATTCCATTGCATATAGGTTAGAAACCATATCTGCAATATTCACTAATATTTCTTGCTCTTTTTCTAATTCTGTTCCGAATTTTTGAACGGCAAGACCTGCAGCCATTAGGGCAATTTTCTTAGAATTTTTCACTAAATATTTTTGTAATTCAAGTGGCTCATCTCCTGGAAGTTCTGGCATGAATAGCATTAATTCTTCTTGTAATGTTTGTGCTTTTTCAAATAAAGGAAGTTCTCCTTTTAATGCTTTTTTCACGAATGTTCCTGGAACGAGCAAGCGGTTAATTTCATTTGTTCCTTCAAAGATTCTGTTAATACGAGAATCACGGTATGCACGCTCAATTTCATATTCTTGCATAAATCCATATCCACCGTGAATTTGTACACCTTCATCAACTACATGATCCAATGTTTCTGTTCCAAATACTTTATTTAAAGAACATTCAATTGCATATTCTGCAATAGATTTAGCGATTTCTTTACCATCTTTTGCTTGCTCTGCAGTTAATTTACTCATACGTTCTTCAAATAAACCAACTGTTCGATACACAGAGCTTTCTGTTGCATAAATTTTTGCGGCAAGTGTTCCTAGTTTTTCTTTCGTTAAATTAAAGTCAGAAATTGGAGTATTAAATTGTTTGCGTCCTTTTGCATATTTAACTGTAATTTCATATGCAGATTTTGCTCCTCCAACAACACCAACCCCTAATTTATAACGGCCAATATTTAAAATGTTGAAGGCAATGACGTGTCCTCTTCCGATTTCTCCTAATACGTTTTCTACAGGTACTTTTGCATCTTGTAAAATTAATGTACGAGTAGAGGAAGATTTAATCCCCATTTTCTTTTCTTCAGCTCCAGTAGAAACACCAGGAAAATCACGTTCTACAATAAATGCTGTAAATTTATCCCCATCAACTTTTGCATAGACAACAAATACATCTGCAAAACCAGCGTTGGTAATCCATTGTTTTTCACCATTTAAAATGTAATGTGTGCCTTCTTCATTTAATTTTGCTACTGTTTTCGCACCTAGTGCATCAGATCCTGAACCTGGTTCTGTTAGTGCATAAGCAGCAATCTTTTCTCCTGTCGCTAAAAGTGGCAAATATTTTTGTTTTTGTTCTTCATTTCCAAATAACACGATTGGTAATGATCCAATTCCAACGTGGGCCCCATGTGTTATAGAGAAGCCACCTGCACGAGCCATTTTTTCTGCAATTAATGCTCCCGTAATTTTATCTAGTCCTAAGCCACCATATTCTTCAGGAACATCAGTACCTAAAAGTCCTAGTTCACCAGCTTGCTTTAATAGTTTTACAGAGTACTCAAACTCATGGTTTTCGAGCTTTTCTACAAGAGGCAATACTTCGTTTTCTACAAAGTCCTCTGTCATTTTTGCAATCATAAGATGTTCTTCAGTAAAGTCTTCTGGTGTAAAAACTTGATCTGGACGAATCTCGTCAATTAAAAAGCTACCACCTTTTACAACTTGATCTAATGAGTTAGTCATTCTTTTTCCCCCTTTGTTCATCATAAAAATTTATTAATCGATTAATTCAAAAATTCCTGCGGCACCCATTCCTCCACCAATACACATTGTTACAAGACCAAATTGAACATTTCTTCTCCTCATTTCGTGAATGAGAGACAATGTTAATTTTGTTCCTGTACAACCAAGAGGATGCCCTAACGCAATAGCTCCACCATTGACATTTACTTTTTCTTCATCTAATCCAAGCTCACGGATGACTTGAATGGATTGGGAAGCAAAAGCTTCATTTAATTCAATTAATCCAATATCAGATAGTTCAATGCCTGCTAGTTTTAAAGCTTTCGGAACAGCTGCAACTGGTCCAATGCCCATTACTTCTGGTGGAACTCCGCCAACTGCAAAAGATCGGAATTTAGCAAGTGGTTTTAATCCTTCTGCTTCTGCTTTTTCACGATCCATTAATAAAACTGCTGCCGCTCCATCACTCGTTTGTGAAGAGTTTCCAGCTGTAACAGACCCAGTAACACTAAATGCTGGCTTTAATTTAGCCAATACTTCCATTGATGTATCCGGTCTTACCCCTTCATCAGTATCAAAATCAATCTTCTTTTCTACTAATTTATTATTTTCATCCACAGAACGAAGAACGACGTCGACAGGAACAATTTCATCTTTGAACTTTCCTGCTTGAATTGCCTCATAAGCACGCTTATGACTTCTTACTGCAAAAGCATCTTGATCTTCTCTTGATACGCCATATTTTGTTGCCACTTGTTCTGCGGTATGCCCCATACTCATGTAATATTCAGGCGCAGTTTCTGCTAATGTCGCATTTGGTCGGACAACATGCCCCATCATTGGAACTATACTCATGGACTCAACGCCACCAGCTAAAATGGCTTCCGCTCCACCAAGCATTATTTTTTCTGCTCCATAAGCGATGGATTGTAAACCTGAAGAACAATAACGATTAATCGTAATGGCCGGAACCGTATAAGGTAGTCCTGCTAACGCTCCTATATTTCTTGCAACATTCAATCCTTGTTCAGCTTCAGGCATTGCACAACCGATAATTAAGTCATCAATTGGTCCTTCGTAATTCCCTGCCCGTTTCAAAGTTTCTTTTACAACAATGGCACCAAGGTCATCTGGACGAACTGTTGCTAATGTTCCTTTTTTCGCCTTACCGACTGGTGTTCTTGCACCTGCGACGATTACCGCTTCTCTCATATGTCTTCCCCCTTTGTCTTTTCTAAAATCTATTTCACAATTAGTTACGTAATGGTTTTCCTTTAACTAACATGTGTTGCATACGAGCTTGTGTTTTCGGTTCACCTATTAAACTTAAAAATGCTTCACGTTCTAAATCTAATAAATACTGTTCGTCAACTTCTGTTCCGAATGGTACCTTACCACCAGCAAGCACGTAAGCTAATTTTTTCGCTATCTTCATATCGTGTTCAGAAATGTATCCAGATTGATACATGTTTTGTGCACCTAGTAAAAGTGTGGCATAACCAGTTTCACCGACAACTGGTACTTTTTTGCGGATTGGTGCTTGATATCCTTTTTCATATAGACTTAAGACAACTTGCTTAGCATCATATAGTAAATGATCACTATTATTACTAATTCCATCTAATTCATTTAAGAAGCCATATTCTTTTGCTTCTTTTGCTGATGTAGAAACTTTTGCCATTGCAACCGTTTCAAATACTTTATTAGCCACATCTTGAAGGTCAAATTTCACTTTTGGCATGCTAATTAAATGCTTAATATAAAGCTCTTTCGTACCCCCTCCACCTGGGATAAGGCCTACTCCTACTTCAACAAGACCCATATATGTTTCTTGAGAAGCTTGAATTCGCGCAGCAGGTAAGCTTACTTCTGCACCACCACCAAGTGTCATTTGATGAGGAGCAACAACGACCGGTTTAGTGCTATATTTAATTTTCATCATGGCTTGTTGGAACATACGGATAACCATATCAAGCTCGAAGAAGTTTTGATCTTGTGCTTCCATTAGCATTAAGGCAAGGTTTGCACCTACACAGAAGTTTTTCCCTTGGTTACCAATGACTAGCCCTTTGTAATTTTTCTCTACTTCATCAATGGATTGATTAATCATTTGGATAATATCTAATCCAATTGCATTATTAGGGGATGTAAATTCTAATAGTGCGACGCCATCACCAAGATCGATTAAGTTAGCTCCTGTATTCTTTTTAATAATTTTGTTTTGTTTCTTTAAAACTTTTAAATCAATAATCTTTTTATTTTTAACAATTGGCTTATACTCTCCTTGATGGTAGTAGTAAACTTCGCCATCTACTTCTTTATAGAATGAAGTATGACCATTAGCTAACATTTCTTTAATCCAGCTAGGAACTTCACGGCCTTCTTCTTCCATCTTTTTCACCGATTTTTCAATCCCAATAACATCCCAAGATTCAAATGGTCCTAAATCCCAGCCAAATCCCCATTTCATTGCTTGGTCAACAGCTACAATATCGTCTGCAATTTCATAAGCAAGGTTTGCAGTATAAATTAATGTTGGAGCAAAAATATTCCATAATAATTGGCCTGCTCTATCGTTTGCATATATTAGCGCTTTCATTTTGTTTTTTGTTCCTTTTTGCTGCTTACTTAACTCTGTAGCAGCTGTTTTTAAACTTTTTCTTGGAACATATTCAAGCGTTTCTGGATTAAGTTCTAAAATATCTTTACCTTGTTTCAAATAAAAACCTTGACCACTTTTCGCTCCTAACCACCCATTTTCAAGCATCTTTTCTAAAAATGGAGGTAAAGTAAATACTTCTTTTTCTTCGCCTTCTACTTGGTCTTTAACGTTATTCGCGACATGGGCAAACGTATCTAACCCAACCACATCTAATGTACGGAATGTCGCACTTTTTGGACGACCAATCATCGGTCCAGTTATGGAATCAACTTCACCAACTGAATAATTTCCTTTCAACATTTCACGAAGACTGATCATTAATCCATATGTTCCGATACGGTTAGCGATGAAATTAGGCGTATCTTTTGCGAATACAACACCTTTTCCAAGAACATCTTCACCAAATTGACGAATATATTGGACGACTTCTGGTGAAGTATCTTTTGTTGGAATCACTTCCAACAATTTTAAATATCGTGGAGGATTAAAGAAGTGTGTACCTAAAAAGTGTTTTTTGAAGTCTTCAGATCTTCCTTCTGACATAGCGTGTACAGAAATCCCTGACGTATTAGAGCTTACAATTGAACCATTTTTGCGATAGGTATCAATTTTTTCAAACACAAGTTTCTTAACATTTAAATTTTCAACAACAACTTCAATAATCCAATCAGCCTCTTTTAATCGGTGCAAATCATCTTCAAGATTACCTACCTCAATTAGGCTTAAACTATCCTTACTTGTAAGTGGAGACGGCTTTTGTTTTAACAATTTTTGCTTATTGCTTTCAACAATACGATTACGAACGACTTTATCATTTAATGTTAAGCCCTTCTTTTCTTCTTCAGCAGTCAATTGGGTAGGTACAATATCTAATAACAAGGTAGGAATTCCTACGTTTGCCAAATGAGCCGCAATCCCTGATCCCATTACACCTGAACCAATTACTGCAGCCTTTCTGATTTGATTGACCATTTTTTCTCCCCCTTTAGTTTATATGTATTTTTTGAATGAATACTCATTCATTTTTTCGTTAAAAAAATATAACGGAAAATTCATTCTTGTTTTTAATATATAAAAGTTTCGATTAATTCGCAATAAAAACTTCCCTTTTTCGAAAAAAAAATGAACCTGCTAAAAATACAGGTTCAATGATTATTATTTTTTGAACATCCCTTTTAAAACAAATGCTACGTTAGCAGGTCTTTCTGCCAGCCTTCTCATAAAATAGCCATACCAATCAGTACCATATGGGACATAGACTCTCATTTTGTAGCCTTCTTTTGCTAATTCTAACTGGCGCTCTGAGCGGATTCCATATAACATTTGGAATTCAAATTGATCGAGTGGGATCTGTTTTTCCTTCACATAATTCTTCGTAAATTCTATGATTGCATCATCATGAGTAGCAATTGCAGCGTAATTACCATAATCAAGATGCATTTGAATAATTTTCTTATAATTTTCATCAACATCTGCTTTTACTGGAAACGCCACTTCTGCTGGTTCTTTATATGCACCTTTAACAAGACGTAAATTCGGCTTTAAATCTTTTAAACTAGTAATATCATCAGCAGTACGATAAAGGTAAGCTTGTAGAACCGTTCCTATTTGATGATATTTTTGCTTTAATTCTTTAAAAATTTGAATCGTTTTTTCACAACGAGCAAAATCTTCCATGTCAATAGTAACAAACACATTATGTTTAAGTGCTGCTTCCATAATCCGATTCATGTTATTCATAACGATTTCATCTGAAAGATCCAAACCCATTGAAGTTAATTTAAGTGATAGTTGAGCGTCCAAATTTTCTTTTCCGATTGCCTCAATTGCTTCAATACAGTGGTCTGCCATTTCATTCGCTTCTTTTTCATTATCGACAAATTCTCCTAAATAGTCGACAGTAACAGCTAGTCCACGTGCATTTAGCTCTTTAATTTTACTGACAGCTTGTTCAATTGTTTCCCCTGCTACAAATCGGGATGCACCAAAGCGCAATCCATATTTTTTAGCCATTTTTGTTAGCGCTTTATTCTTTGATAAAAATAGAAAAAAATTACGCATCATTTTCTCCATTATGTCTCCCCCTGAACGATAAAAATTAAAGACAATAGGGACGCTTCAAACCTGCATTTCCATTGTACCATGATTCGACAATATCTGAATATAAAAAACAAATGGATATTACATAATATTTTTCTAATGTGGAATGATATTCACGATTTAAAAGTAAACCGAGGAGGGATTACATGCAACAACAACAACAAAATTTAAATCAAAATACAACTCCGATGATGGAGCCACCACCAATTGTTACCGTCAAAGATTCACTTTATATCACAGATATGTTGTCTTGGAATTTATTAGCAGCGAAAAAAGCTCATTTTTTCGCTAATCAAGTTCAAGATCCTGAAATTAAAGCTGCATTAAATAAAGCAGGGGCTATGCATCAAGCACACTATCAAAAAATATTAAAACACTTAAATACTCAACAAAATCAACCTAATCCGTCTAAATTCACCCAATAAACCGACAAGGAGGGTTTTCATTGAATCAACAAAATAAAATACAAAACCAAGCAGTTCCCGTTCAAAAAACTCCTGAAATGAATGACCGAGATTTCTGTAATGATATGCTTGCTACTGAAAAATACTTATCTAATGCTTATAGTGTAGCAGTCAATGAAATGAGCCACCAAAGCTTATTTAATGATATCCTCTCCATTTATACAGAAACTCAAAATTGCCAACGGGATTTATTCGAGCTCATGTTTAAAAAAGGTTGGTATGGCTTTGAAGCCGCTAATCCGCAAAACTTACAAAACTCATATCAGCAATTTCAAGGATATACAAATCAGTTTCCATATCAAAATAACTCATTTACTCAATAATTTAACAATAAGAGGCGGATCTTTTCACCGCCTCTTTTCTTTTGTGTTTGTTCTCTTTTATTTTTATACTTTTAAATTTTTTTCGCAAAACAAGAATATCTAATATATAATTTATATATTCATTAGTTTCGAATACATAGCTAAAAGATATGATAAGGAGGACAAATTCATTTGAAGGCAAAATTTCAATATTGGACACTACAAATATTAATGATTGCTGGCATTATTTTTATAAGTACCCAAATCACTTTTATATTTGAACCTATCTTCGTTTTTGCATCTACATTATTTTTTCCAATCTTGATTTCTGGTTTTCTATTTTTCATCTTTAATCCAATTGTAAGACTGGCTGAAAAGATAAAAATACCAAGAACTCTCGCAATTTTACTATTGTACTTACTAATTATTGGACTTTTAACCATTATTATTTCAGTAGCTGGTCCAATCCTTTCTAAGCAGGTTACGGATTTAGTGAATGCAGTACCTACATACTTTAATGATCTTCAATCTTTTATTTTAAGCTTTTCAGAATCCACAACCTTTAAATGGATCTTAGAACAAGACTATGTGGACTTACAAAAGGTCGGAGAGACAGTAACGTCGTTCTTATCAGCAATTCCATCAGCAATTTCATCTAGTCTTTTAGGCATACTCGGTGTCGTTACGAACGTTACACTAACACTTGTAACCGTTCCGTTCTTATTATTTTACATGTTAAAAGATGGTCATAAATTTCCTCATGCCGTTGTAAAGTTTTTACCAAGAAAATTACGTGATGAAGGTTTAGTCATTTTAGCTGATACAGGTAAAACTTTATCGGCCTATATTCAAGGACAAATGATTGTATCCATTTGTGTAGGTACACTATCATTAATTGGTTATTTAATAATCGGTCTTCCTTACGCATTAATTTTGTCTATTGTAGTTGCTATAACAAATATCATTCCGTATTTAGGACCTTTTTTAGGGGCAGCACCTGCTGTAATCGTGGCGCTTTTCCACTCCCCTATGCTTGCATTATTAACAATTATCGTGATTGTCGTTGCTCAGCAAATTGAAAGTAATTTAATTTCTCCACTCGTCATCGGAAAAACTTTAGATACACATCCAGCAACAATCATTATCGTTTTATTAGTTGCAGGAAATTTAGCTGGAATTATTGGGATGATTTTAGGGGTTCCAGTCTATGCGGTTTGTAAAACTTTCGTATTAAATATCGTGAAATTTGTCCGCCTTCATCGACAAGTAAAAGAAGCTGAAGCAAATCAATAATACATAATTTTAATAATAGAGCCTCATGAACTTAAGTAGCTATAAGCATTTTCTTATCATAACGATTATAAAATTAGTATAATATAAGAAATGGATATGAAAATGAGGTGCTATTCTTGGGGCTCTTTACGAAAAAGAAAAAATCAAAATTACTATTTTGCACGAATAACATCGAACGCTTCTATAGTGATGATGACCTCGATATCATTGACAATTTAGCTGATGACCATAATTTAAATGTTGCTGAATTAGAATGTTTAAGTTATTGTGATGAATGTGAATGTGGTCCATATGTATTAATTAATAATAAATTTCATCAAGGAAGTTCTACAATAGAGGTTATCCAGTTTATAGAAAATCATATTGAAAAAAAATAAAGGTATTCTCGTTTAATCTCACCATAGTTTGTGAGTGTTAAACAAGAATACCTTATTTTTTGTATAAATTAATACTTCAACAGTAAATTAGGATTGAATAGACGTACGTGTAGTCCGGTTTTCTTCTTGAAGAAATTTAATAAAGTTTGTCATCGCTTCAACCGGTTGTTCTTTTACTTTTTTTAGATAGTAGTTTTTCCGATCTTCAGACACAACACGGCTTTTTTGAATCCGGTCAACAATATAAACAAGCCCGATTTTTTCAATTTCCTTTTTATTAAGCTTTGTTTCCTTCCATAGTGCCATTCCTAAAGCTCCGAGTATAGCAAAGAGAACAAGGCTACCAACTGTATCTTCTGTTTTTGGCGTAAAAGCTAATAAATATACTAAATTAACTAGAGAAATCGTTAATAATGGGAACGTCCATAGCATATATTTCGAAGTTTTTCTTGCAACTGGTAAAATCAAGTTTTGAATGGCTTCAATTTCCTTTTTAATATATTCAGGAAAACTGTTTCTCAAAAAATTATCCATAACAATCATCCTTTTTCATTAAATTTATCTAAACATATATTAGCCTATATCATAAAAGTTTCTTAATTCTATCCTTGACGGAAAACAAAAGTTTAAACCAAAAATCTATACTTCTATGATAAAAAAACTTTTTCGATATAATACTAGTATATGCAAAATCGTATTAAAAAAGACCTACCTGTATTACGAGGTAAGGTCTGGCTAACAACGTCAAGTTGCCAATAAAGCCGAGAGCATCGCTCTGAATTGACGACTTTATTGTTAAAGCTACTCCCCTTAAGGTAAGCTTATTAATCTAATAAAATCATACTAAAATTAGCTGAATGTGTCAAAGAAAACGGCCTGGCAGTCTTGTCTAAAATAAAAAAAGAGGCTTAACCAATTTTTATAGCCTCTTTTTATTTCATCTTTAAATTAGTTTGAACGAATTTCTTGTCTTGTGAAAAGTAAATAAGCAATGGTAAAACATATTAAAGTTCCTGCGATTAATCCTGTACATTGTGGCCAAATGATAAGCAAACTTTGATCGAGTTGTAATGGGCTAGCCACTTGCCCTAAAGTCTGTTCATACGTATACGGTCCAAGTGTACGAATTGCTGGTGATAGTAAGGCGATGGTCGATTCACTAAATAAATAGTTTGGAGAAAGCCTCATTAAACTTAGTACAACTTCTTGGCGACTCACCCATTCTATTTCTGAAGCGACTGCAGTTGGATCTAAGTAAGATTTTGTTAGCATTTCAATAATCATTTGATAAAACATAATAAAAAATAACCAAACCGCAAGTCCAGCCAAAGCCGATGTAGCTGGTTGTCTAAATACAATGGAGAAAAGGATACCTAAATTTAGCCAAAAGGCAATGTAGACAATACATACGATTAAGAAACAAATCACTCTTAGGAACTCATCAAAAGTTGGAGGAACTCCGAGAATCAAAATTCCAAATGCCATGACTAAAAGCCCGAGTGAGAAAAATAGTAAAATATTTAAAAGGACAGCTGCTACAAACTTCCCATTGATAACATAATCTCGTGGAATAGGCTGTGCCATTAATCGGCTAAGCGTCCCTTTATTTCGTTCGGAATTAATGGCATCAAATCCTAAAGCAACACCCAAAAGTGGACCTAGGAAACCTACAAATGAGATAAAGTTCGGTAAAGTACCATCAGAAATAGTAAACATTTGCACATATAAGTAAAGATCTCTCGCAATAGCTTGAGCCTCTTCAGAAGCCTTTAAAGCCTCTTCAATAGATGTAATCGCTGTATAAAGAGAGCCCACACAGGTAAGTAAAATAATGGCAAGTAAAATAATTATTCGCCAACTTGTTACATAATCAGTAAATTCTTTTTGAACGATTGCCCAAAAAACTTTTCGATTCACATGATTTTCACTTCTGACTTGATATTCACTTTGATTCTTCCGAGCAAAAAAACTTTTCACCGCTTGGAACCGTTCCTTCATACTCTCATTTTTCATGCCGATTCACTTCCTTCGAAATAGCGATGATAAATCTCATCAAGTCCGTATTCTTTTAAACTTAAGTGGTATAACGAAACTCCACTTTCTATAATGAACTTACCAATTTCTGCTGAAACGTCTTTTTGACAATATATATGGACATAATGGTCATCTATCTCTACTCGATTTACATCATGAAAACTGTTGATTTTTTCAATTAATTCTTGATCAATTGGTGATGCTTTTACTTTTATAATATAGGAATCTTGTAAAAATAATTGTTTAATGAGACTTTCCATATTACCTTCAGCTAACAGTTTCCCTTTAACAAAAATTCCTACCCGATCACAAATCTGTTGAACTTGATGAAGATGATGAGAAGATAATAAAACAGTCATTTGGTCGACCTGATTTAAGTTTTTAATCAGTTTTAAAAAATCTCGTACACCTTCTGGGTCAATCCCTAATGTTGGCTCGTCTAATATAATCACTTCTGGCTTTTTCATTAAGACATCCGCAAGTCCTAGCCTTTGTCTCATTCCACGTGAATATTTCCCAACCTTTTTATTCGCAGCTTCAAGTAATTGAACTTCTTTCAACAACTGAAATGCACGATTTTCTGCTTCTTTCCGATCAATTCCATTTAGTGCTGCGGTATATAAAAGGTTCTCTAATCCTGTCATATGTTGATAAAATCCAACATCATCAGGAAGATAACCTACTTTACGCTTCACCTCAATTGGATAGCGAGTAGAATCAATACCACAAACTTGAACTTTCCCTTTTGTCGGTTCACTCAAACCTAATAACATTAAAATGGTCGTCGTCTTTCCAGCACCATTCGGTCCTAATAATCCAAAAATTTCTCCTCTTTTTATGGTTAGAGATAAATCGTTAACAGCAAGAAATTGATCATATTGTTTTGTTACATTTTCAATTTTTATAATTTCCTCTACCAAGGTTATCTCCTCCCATATTTACGAATCACATAGTAGAGTACTCCCGCAACAATAAGAATGATTAGGACTGCAATAGCCCCCCAAAGAATAGATGTTTCTACGGATATTCTAAATGTTGCACTTGAAGAAACTTCTGCTGATGATGCCGTAAACGTTGTTACATAATCTCCAGCGATAGCTTTATCAGGAGCCTTTAAAGTCGCTTTAATCGTTTTTGATTCTCCTGGCTTCAATTCTTGAATATTACTCATATCAAATTTTGATTCCCAATTTGGTGGGGTGTTGGCACGAATCGAAATATCCATTAAAGGTGCTGTACCAGTATTTTTTACGACAAGGTCAATCGTTTTTTCATCTCCTGCTGTAAGATCTGTACTTAATTTTCCATCTGGTGTACTAATTTCAAGTCCATACGTACCCGTAATCACGGCCTCTAATTTTAATTGTGCCGAAGTATCACTTGTTGCAGCTTTTACTAAGACTTCATAAGTTCCTGCCTCAACAGATTGTGGAGGTGTTACTACGACTGTTACATTCTTTGTTTGATTTGGTTCTATCGAAATACTTGTTATTTTATCTGCACCAGATTGGAAATAAACTCCCCATCCATTTTCCACTGAAGCACTTAAAGAATAGTTTTGTTCACTTGCAGTTCGGTTATCAATTGTAATAGTATAATTAAACTTCGAGTCTGAAGTACCTTGTAGATTGGCTTGATCAGTTGTTAAGTCAGTTTTAAATGAACCTTGCTCTGTAACTACAACAAGTAATGGCAATTTGGATTTACTGTTACCATCAATTGCAACAAAATCAAAACGATATTCACCCATATCCGCATTTAATGGTACCGAAATATTTACATTTATCATTTCCTCTTTATTTCCACGAACAGAAAGCTCGCGAATATCTCTCCCACCAGATGTAATGGAAGTTTCCCATCCTTTTGGTAAGTTTTCAAAAGCAAATGACATACTTTTAATGCTTGAACTATTATTAATGACGTCAATAGAATATTTTATTTCATCTCCAGGTATTGCCGTTACCCCTGTATAAGGAGTAAATAAAGAGACATTTTCAGCTGCTAAAGCTTGAGCAGGTAAAAATAATGAAAAAGTTAGTAGAAAAATAGAAATGAGTGTAACAAACTTTTTAATCATCTTTATTATCCTCCTTAAATTTTTTTCATATTTGATACGAAAGATAAGTTCATTTAGATTTGTATTTATTAAAAAAATTCGTAAAATATTTTTTGAAAGTGGTCTCTAAGATGTTTTAAGGGAGGGAAAATAATGAATGATTGTCGAGAAGATTTCGATTTGCTGAAAGAGGCAGCTCGCGGTTCTCGTAAATCATTTGATTGTTTTTATCAACGTTATGAATCTTTTATTTACAATATTGCCTTTTGTTTGTTAAGAGACCCGCTTGAGGCTGAAGACTTAGTCCAAGATGTATTTATAGAAATTATTCAAAAGTATTATACTTACAGTCCAACTAAAGGCAGTATCAAAGCATGGATTGCTGTAAAAACAAAGAGCAGAGCACTTGATCGATTACGAAAAAATATGCCCCTTCTAGTTAATAGATTAGAAGACTTAGTCATTCGCAAAGAACAAGGCGCTGATGCTATATTTTTGAGAGAAATCGAAAAGGACATCATTTGGAATGCTTTAAATCATCTCCCGTGTGAACAAAGACAAGCCATAATTCGCTCTTATTTTCTTGAAGAAACCCATAATGAAATCGCAAGCTCAATGAACAAGCCACTTGGTTCAATAAAATCACTGATTCGATATGGCTTAAATAATTTGCGAAAACAAAAGCCGCTTATTCAATGGTTCCAATCAAGTCGAGGTGAAGAAAAAAATGAATTTTAATAAACATATTCCGGAGACGGAGCTTGTTGATTTTCTTATGGGGAATGTGGAAGAAAAAGTAAAAAGACAAATGACTTTGCATATACAGAATTGTCATCAATGTTGGATGAAGTGCAAACAATGGGAATCTTTATTAACTCAAGACGAAGTCCAAACTAATCCCCTTCATTCGACTTTACAAGAAAGAATTTGGTATGCATTAGATTCGAAAAAAGAAAGGCAAAAATGGTGGAATCGTCCAAAATCAATTTTTGCCTTTGGAACGGGAATTACTGTTTTCGCATTAATTTACCTATTAATTACTAACCCACTCTACCCATATAAAAACGATCAATTAAGCATTGATCAACATATTCCAAATACTGATGTTCTTATTCAACCAACTACAAAACAGTACTCAATAAAACCTCTTTCTACTCATGATTCTATGGATGGAAAGCTATGGATTAATTATGAAACAGAGGAAATTCTTTTAGAAGTGGATGGATTACGAGACTATGCAAATCAAGACTATCAAGTTTGGATTGTATATAGGAATGATTATATTGTTGGAGAAGTTTTGCAAATTATTAATGGTTCAGCACGCCTCTTTATTTCAGGAAGCGATGTCAATCAGTTTAAGCTAATAAAGGCAAGTATTGAACCAAAAGGTGGTAGCTTAATTCAAACAGGACCTGATACGTTTATCGTAGATTTTCATAAATAAAAATTATAAAAATATGTCAATCTAAAACAAGAAGTTTTAGATTCTACTAACCCGAACATAAATTCAAATGATGTTTCGGGTTATCTTTTTTTACTATTTTCGAAGTCATTCATTTTTGCTACATGGCTAATATTTTCCTATCCTCAAAATAGAAGCTATTTTTCACATAAACTAAAGTAGAAGATTTTTTTATTTGATTAATCATACGTTCAGTATGAGTCGTATATATATTACCAATATTAAATAAAGAGAATAATTTAAAGCTTCTGGAAAATTATGGTAAACTATATATACACTTTTTAGAGGAGATAAAATCAATGAAATTATCCGAAGTTATCCACCGATTAAATATAAAAAATAATATAAGTAAGGACTTCCAAAATATTGATATTGAAGGAATCGCAGATAGTTCAAAAGATGTACGTCCGGGCTTTCTTTTTGTCGCAATTAAAGGTTTTAAAACTGATGGTCATCACTTTATTCATGAAGCCATAAAACAAGGGGCTGTAGCTATTATTGGGGAAAATGACTTAAAATACACTTCAGTTCCTTATTTCCAAGTTGATAATAGCCGGAAAGCATTAAGTCTTGTCGCGAAAAACTTTTATCGAAATCCTTCTCGTAATAAAATCATGATTGGGATAACTGGAACAAACGGAAAAACCACTACTAGTTATTTTATTAAACATATACTTGAATCTGCCGGTAAAACCTGTTCTTTGTTCGGAACAATTGAAAATATAATCAACGGCGTCTCCTCTAAAAGCTTAAATACTACCCCTAGCTCACTCATCTTGCAGCAAATGCTGTCTGAAAGCCATGATGAAGTAGTCATCATGGAAGTCTCTTCTCATGGTCTTTCCCAATTTCGTGTTGATGGAATAGAATTTGATTTTGCACTCTTTACGAACCTTGATCACGAACATCTTGATTATCATAAAACAATGGAAACCTATTTCAATACGAAAGCTCTTCTGTTTGACCTATTAAAACCTAGTGGAATCGCAATTATTAATATCGATAATAGGTGGGGCGTTCGTCTCGTTGAACAATTACAAAAGAAAAACAAAAAAACAATTTCAATTGGCCAGTCTGTACATAGTGATACGAGATTGATTCAGTTAAATATTAGAGACTCAATTGTTTCTATAGATGATCATGGTAAAACCTTTGAACTTACTTCTCCTATTATCGGAATTCACAATTTATATAATATTACGATGGCCTATCAAATTGGCAGACTTTTAGATGTAAGAAAAGAAGATATCATTCAATACTTCCGTGATTTTAATGGGGTTAAAGGACGGTTTGAATCCTACAGACTTCCTGGAGGCATTACCGTCATAGTCGACTACGCCCATACTCAAGAAGCCATTCAACATTGCTTAACTACAATTCGTCAATTTGACGCAAACAGAATCTTTCATATTTTTGGTTTCCGGGGAAATCGTGACCAAGATAAAAGAAAAGACATGATTAAAACAACTTCAGAGCTGAGCGACCAATATATATTAACCTTCGATGATTTAAATTCCGTATCTGAATCTGATATGTTGCAAACTCTTCACTACCTTCAAGACCATTATGGAAATGCCAAAGGAGTTATTATTCCAGATCGAACACTTGCCATTAAGTGGGCTATTGAAGAGGCTCAAGAAGGCGATTGGATTATTATTACTGGAAAAGGGCATGAAGCTTATCAGCAAGATTTCTCACTAAAAACGAATTCAGATAAAGAAACTATTATTACTATAAAACATGAACTCGAGGAGAAATTTCGTACGATCAATCAAATGAATGTAGCAAATCAATAATATTATTCAATAATTAGAAAGACCGCTATTTTTGTTAGATAGCGGTCTTGTTATGAAATGGTTATCCTTCATCTTCTTCTGTTTCAAACATGTATGTTTTATGATGGAATCTCATACTAAAAATTAAACCCATTGCGAGCATATTCCCCATTAAGGAACTTCCCCCAGAACTAATAAATGGTAATGGAATTCCTGTTATCGGCAATAATTGTAATTGCATTCCAATATTTTCTAGAACATGGAATGTTATCATACAAATGATTCCAGCGCAAACATATGAACAAAATGGATCTTTGACGAGCAAAGATATTTTAATAATGTGATAGATTAATAGGAAAAATAAAATGATGACTAGGCTAGCCCCGATGAATCCATATTCCTCACCGATAACTGAGTAAATGAAATCTGTATGTTGTTCTGGAACATGGACCACTTTTTCCATAAAACCTTTACCCGTAATCTCTCCTGACCCAATCGCCTTTAATACTTGAATTAAGTTATAGCCTTCATCTGTCGGGTAGTTATACGGATCCACCCAAGTATATATTCGGTCAAATTGATATTTTTCTATGCCAAATTTTTCAGCTAAAAATTCAGGTTTATATAACACAAGTAATAAAGCAGTAGTTCCAATTAATCCAATCGTTCCTATCGTTGGAATAATGATTTTCCAGCTGATTCCTGAGACTAATACCATTCCTGCGAATATTGCGATGAATACTAGAGCAGTTCCTAAGTCAGGTTGCAATAATACTAAACCTAATGGAATGGCTGTAATAAGAAATAGTTTACCTACAAGAATAAAATCTGTTTTAATCATCTTTACTTTTGTCTTTTCATTATGATCAACAATAAATTTTGATAAAAGCAGGATTAAAAATGTTTTCATAAATTCTGAAGGTTGAATCGTACCAATAACTGGAATTTTAAACCAACTTTTAATATCTTTTTTAGCTAGCATTGAATCTGGCGCGACTAACAATAGTACTAACATTAAAATACCTAACCCGTAAAAAACCCATGATAATTTACGATATTGGTCTGGATCAAAATACATCGCCACTGCAATAATGACAATTCCAACTGCATAAAACAATATTTGCCTAGATGCATAATTAAGAGGCTCGCCTACTTGAGCACTCGTGATCGCTGCAATACTTATGATAAAAAATAAAAATAATATAAAGGACAATGTCCAATCAAAACGATCCACTAGCTTTTGTTCGTTATCCATCCTATTCACCTAACGTCAATCAAAAGTTTTTTTCATTTATGATTATGAAAGACCATGAAAATATTATAACCTTTTTTCAGGAAGAATGGATAGAATTTAATGTGAATAGGTTTGGAAAGAGAAAAAATTTCTTCCTTAAATTTAAATACTCCGAAGTTCTCGCATTAAAAACTCTCTTGTTCTTTCATTTTTAGGATTGCCTATTACTTCTTCCGGTGTTCCAGATTCCATAATTTCTCCTTTATCCATAAAAATAACTTTATTCGCCACCTCTTTAGCAAATCCAATCTCATGTGTAACAACAATCATCGTCATTTGCTCACTAGCTAAATCTTGCATGACTTTCAATACTTCACCTGTTAATTCCGGATCAAGTGCAGAAGTTGGCTCATCAAATAACATAATTTCAGGCTCCATCATTAATGCTCGAGCAATCGCAACACGCTGCTTCTGTCCTCCTGATAATTTGGAAGGATAAGAGTTAATTCCATCGAGAAGCCCAACTTTTCCCAATAAGTTTATGCTTCTTTCTTCAAGTACATCAAGAGGTTCTTTTTTGACGGTTTTTGGTGCAATTATTAAATTGTCTTTCACCGTTAAATGTGGGAATAAGTTAAAATGTTGAAATACCATTCCCATTTTTGAAGTAATTCTTTTCTGTTCCTTTAGGTTTACATATTGTCCATCTTTAACTAAATAGTTTCCATCAACAGCGATAGAACCACCATCAATCTGTTCTAAATTTGCAAAAGATCTTAATAATGTACTTTTTCCTGAACCAGAAGGACCAATTATAGCAATGACATCATTTTTTTCTACTTGAAAACTAATCGATTTTAATACTTCTTGTTTGCCGAAACTTTTTTTCAAATTCTCAACTTCAATGAACGCCATCTTTTACAGACCTCCTTTCTTACTCAAAACGGAATCTTGCTTCTAATTTTTTCAAAATCAACGTTAATATTAAGGTAATAACTAAGTAAATAATTCCTGCAAATAAATATGGAACGAGTGTAAATTCACGGTTTACGATTGTTTGTGCATAATGAAGAATTTCGTGAACAGCAACGGCATATAAAAGAGACGTGTCTTTTACTAATGTAATAGACTCGTTTGAAACAGCCGGCAATGCGACACGAAACATTTGTGGCATGATAATTTTAGTAAATGTTTGAAACTTATTCATCCCTAGTACTTGGGCAGCTTCGTATTGGCCTTTGTCAATAGCGAGCAATCCACCACGGAAAATTTCTGCAAAATAGGCTGCATAGTTTAAAATAAAACCGATGCAAGCAGCAACAAACCGATCTAAAACTAAATAATCCCCAATAACTGGAATCATTGGCAAGCCGTATACAATTAATAGTAATTGAAGCAATAATGGTGTTCCTCTCATGACATAAATATAAATATGTGCTAGCCAGGAAAAAATTTTAACTCGGCTATTAACAACTAGTGTCAATAAAAAACCGAGTGGAATGGAAAATACGATGACGATTAAAAATAATAAAATTGTATATTGAGCGCCTTCCAACATCGGGCGGATCATCGAATTGTAGTAATCAAAAGACATAATTGCCTCCTATTAAAAAGTTCTTTTTATTAGTATTTCAATTGATGTAGGAAATACACAATCCCCTTACCAAAAGCAAGGGGACAAATATCGTGTATGTAGACCGAACGTACGGACTAAATTATTTTAAAACTTTATCTTCTCCAAACCATTGTTCAGAAATTTTAGCAGCTGTTCCGTCTGCAATTAAGTTATCAATTGCTTTTTGAACTTTTTCAAGTAATTCTTCGTTATCTTTCGCAACACCAACTCCGTATTCTTCTGGAGCTAATGATTCATCTAAAATTTTATATTTACCTTCTTCTTTTGCCATATAGTAGCGAATAACCACTTCATCGATAACAACTGCATCAACTCGACCATTATCAAGATCTGTTAAAGCTAATACATTATCTTTATACTCGGTTACAGAACCAACTTTATCTTTTAGTTCGCTATCGTTTAATGCATCAAGAGCAGAAGACATTGCTTGTAATCCGATATTTTTACCAGCTAAGTCATCAAATGTTGCAATTTGCGAATCTGATTTTGTAACAATAACTTGGGCGTTAGCTAAATAAGGTTTTGTGAAAAGAACTTTTTGTTTACGATCTTCAGTAATTGTGTAACCATTCCAGATTAGGTCAATTCGACCACTGTTTAATTCAGCTTCTTTCGTAGACCAGTCGATTGGTTGAATTTCAACTTCTACTCCCATTTTTTCTCCAACTGCTTTTGCAAAATCAATATCAAATCCTACAATTTCATTGTTTTCATCTCTGAATCCCATTGGAGCAAATGAATCATCTATTCCAACGACAATTTTTTCTTTACTTCCATTTGTTCCGCTTGAGCATGCTGCTAACATCAATGCGACTAATGTAAAAACTACTAATGATAATACTTTTTTCATTCTGATTACCGTCCTTTGTTTTTAATTTACTTTAGTTTGCTAATATATTAAATTGCTAATTTGATAAAATTATATTAACATCAGCCCAATAGTATGTCAACAAATAAATTTTAATTTATTAGCAGACTAAAGGAAATTTTTATAAAAACGAGAAGAAACCTTTTTAAATAGTGCTTTTGTGATTCGTTATAAATGAAAAAGCTTGAAAGGTTTTGCCCCTCTCAAGCTTTGATAAGTTAAATATTTTTATACCATTCACTAGCCGATTCCACTTCTGATAAGGTTAATTGGTGGCCACGATTTTCCCAGTGAAGTTCTACTTCTGCTCCCGCTCCTTTTAAAAGGTTTGCGAGGTCTTCTGATTCAGTTTTAGGACAAATTGGATCATTTGTCCCTGCTGAGATAAAAACTTTTTTGTCAGAAAGGTCCGGAAGTTCAATACCACGTCTTGGTACCATTGGATGATGGAGGATAGCTGCCTTTAATGCATCCCGATAATGGAATAATAGACTCCCCGCAATATTCGCACCATTAGAATACCCTATCGCAACAATTTCATTTCGATCAAATTCGTATTTTATAGCAGCCTCAACAAGAAATTCATTCAGCTCTTTCGTCCGCAAGATTAAATCTTCTTCATCAAATACCCCTTCTGCAAGTCTTTTAAAAAACCGAGGCATTCCATTTTCTAAAACATTCCCTCTTACACTCAAAACATTGGCGTTTGCATCAATTCGTTCTGCTAATTGCAAGAGGTCGTATTCATTTCCACCGGTTCCGTGTAATAAAAGTAGAGTTATTTTCGAATCCGGGCTACCCGCACGAAAAATATGTTTCATGTTTTCTCTCCTTTTTAAGTTTTGATGATTATTTTGCCGTGTTACGCTTAATTTTCGTATTCTTTTTCAAAAACTTTTGTACTTCGTACTGTATCGAAGTGACGAACTAATTTTTCGATTTTTTCACGTTGATGCTCAAAGTAAGGTGGAAGAGAGAGTTTTTCACCTAATGTTTCATAAGGTTCATCTCCCATAAAACCAGGTCCATCTGTCGCAAGCTCGAAAAGAATCGTCGGCGCAACTCTTGTATATAGAGAACCAAAATAATAGCGTTCAACATAACCAGAGTGTCTAAAACGAAAAGACTCAAGGTGTTTCGCCCATTCTTCTAATTCTGAACGGTTTTCAACTCGGAAAGCTGCATGGTGAATCGTACCGAAACCTTGGCGCCCCCTTGGGAGTGTTGTATTATGTTCAACAATGACCTGCGCTCCGTTTCCACCTTCTCCTACCTCAAATAGATGGAAAGAACCTTCATTTGCTATTTCTTTAAATCCAAGGACTTGTTCGAGCATAGCTTTGAAATAATCAAAGTTAGAAATGCGAATAATGATCGGACCTAAACCTGTTATAGCAAATTCATCAGGGATGGGACCTTTTTTCCAAGGTTTTCCTGATGCAATACCTATATTGTTTTCATCAGAAATAAGTTGGTATTGTTGATCATCAAAGTCAACGAAAGATAAGGTCTTTTTACCAAACTGCTCTTGAATACCAGAGTGTTTGACATTTAAGCGATCAAATCTTTTTAGCCAATATTCCATTGCGGCATCACTTGGTACACGAAATGATGTTTTATAAATTTCATCTGTACCGTGAACTCCTTTTTGAATGCCAGGAAAGTCGAAAAATGTCATGTCTGTTCCTGGGTTTCCTTCATCATCGGCAAAAAATAAATGGTAAGCTTGAATATCATCTTGGTTAACTGTTTTTTTTACTAGGCGCATACCTAATGTATACGTGAAAAATTCATAGTTTTTCTCAGCACTGCTCGTAATGGCTGTTACATGGTGTATACCTTTTAATGGGTTCATCGCTTTAGACCTCCAAATTTAATTTTATTGATACTCAGTTGCTTTTATTTCAAGTGTAACGAATGATACAACTAATTTTTTTCAAACTTAGCGGAATTATTTCGAATTAGAGATATTAGTGTAAAAAAATATCTTTTGTCGGGAATTTATTTCGAATTCGAGATAATTGTATAATTTTTAGGGATGAATGTCAATATGTCAAAAAAATTGTTATAGTTTAACGCTTATCGTGATATTCAACTTTTTTGCTGGTATTCCATTAGACAACTCAGGAGTGGCTACTCTTCATTTTGACTTTTGATAAACTCCCATTAGACATCTCGCGCGTCATCCATCTTCATCTTGTCTTTTGGCGACGCCCATTTGACAACTCATGCTCGACTCCTCTTCATTTTGTCTTTTGGCATTCTCCAATCAGCTAGATTTATCAATAATTAACCTCATTTTGTCTTCTAAACCCCATTCCAACTTATCTTTAACAAAAAAATCGCTATTACTCGCTACTTTTAATAACGAGAAATAAGCGATTTATATGATTTCCTTATTGCATACCTTTCTTTATCCATTCCGCAACAGTTACAGTACGTTTTGCTTGATGTTTGACTGCCGCTTCTACATTTTCAACCATTTTACCGTCTTGTCCGACTGTTACGCTTGTTCCATACGGATTTCCTCCTGCAGCAAATAATAATGGATCAGTGTATCCTGGAGGAACAATAATCGCACCCCAATGCATCATAGACGTGTATAGAGATAAAATAGTTGCCTCTTGTCCACCATGTGGGTTTTGAGCAGAAGACATGGCACTTACTACTTTATTAACCGTTTTTCCTGTCGCCCAAAGTCCACCTTGTGTATCAAGAAATTGTTTCATTTGAGATGCAACATTACCAAATCTTGTTGGTACGCTGAAAATAATTGCATCTGCCCACTCAATATCAGCTGAAGTTGCTTCAGGAACGTCTTTTGTTGCTTCAACAGTTGCTTTCCAAACTTCATTACTTTGAATAACAGATTCAGGAGCAAGTTCAGGCACCTTAAATATTTTCGCTTCCGCTCCCACTTCTTCAGCACCTTCCTTCGCCCATTTTGCCAACTGATAGTTTGTTCCACTCATAGTATAAAAAATAACAGCTAATTTGACATTAGACATGTACATACTCTCCTTATGTAAATTAATGCATACTTTAATATTTTCTATAAATGTTGGAAAATTATTCTTTTGGGGCGATATTTTTATATTTCATTAATTTACTCGTATTTGGACGCATTTTTTATTTTAAAACATACTATACTGATATGAATTATAAGAATTGGAGTTGATTTCAATGACTAGAGAGTTTGACGTTTTATTTAATCAATGGGCAGCCACATATGATGAGACAGTTGTGGGGAATGATCTTGAATATCAGGATGTTTTCCTCTATTATGAGGAAATTTTGGAGGAGGTTGCGAGTCGGTCTGTAGGAAATGTTTTAGAGTTTGGGATTGGAACGGGGAATTTAACGAGAAAGCTTATAGATAAAGGACATTATGTCGTTGGGATTGAACCTTCTTCGGAAATGCGGATTAAAGCAGCTGAAAAACTTCCTACAAACGTCGAGATTTTTGATGGAGACTTCATACATTTTCCATTACCTGAACACCCAATATCTACAATTGCAAGTTCGTACGCTTTTCACCACTTGACTGACGATGAAAAAAAGAGCGCGATTTCTATCTACGCTTCTTTACTCGATAAAGGTGGTAAGATAGTTTTTGCAGATACAATGTTTGAAACGATCGATGCTCATAAAGAAATGATTTCGCATGCCTTAAAAAAAGGATTTTACAGGCTTGCCAATGATTTGCAAAGTGAATATTACACAACACATGATGTCTTACGCGAAATGCTACTTGAACATGACTTTGTAGTTCGTTTTATGCAAATGAATGATTTTGTATGGGTTATGGATGCAATAAAAATAAGATAAAAATATGTTGGGCTGCTTAATTAGACAGCAGCCCTATCTTGTTTTAGCTCAAGGTGATCTTGGAATCTTTTTGTCATAAATAATGCAATCATAAGAACTAGTTCTGAACTATTCATGACGATTGGGTTTTTAAACCATATTATGATTATATTGACAATCCCCATCAAAAGGACTCCTATGAAGAGCGTCTTCCAACCTTGCTTTTTCCAAATGATAATTCCGGCGATAAGTAATATGACGGTCGTGATGATGAGCATTATAGGCATTGTGGGCATGCTTTCAGGTTCATAAACTAATGTACCATGATCCCATTTGGGCTTTATGTTGGTTCCAATGACATGTGTAATTTCAAAAATAATCAATCCTAGTGTAAGAAGATATGCAAGGGTTTCGAGAACTTTTCTTTTAGCGTGAAAAGCACCCGTTCTTATAATAACATCCCATGAATAAATGATAATCGTTGGTGTTACAATGCCGTGCAACCAGTAACGAAGAAGATTAAGCGATTCTAAAAGCGCTCCTTCTCCAATAAATTTTCCACAAGCAATGATAAGGTTATCGTAAATTAAAGCTGCGATGATGAAAAGTAGGAAATTCGAATTGGTCCAATAGCCTAACCTAAAAGCTATTCGCAATCCTATGATAAGGAAGACTAGATAGATTAGAGCTAAAATGATATATAATAAACTTTCCATACATTCAACTCCTTTGTTACTTATCATCCCCTTTTCTCTTGTAAACGTATATAAAGGACAACGATTAAATTTTTCCAACTATCACGAGTTTTTTTAACTAACCCTTTTCCTTCTCATCATTCTTTAAATGAAATTTCTATCTTCTAAAACCTATAATCGTGCATATAAAAACAAAAAGACCATAAAGTTTCCTGTAGTACGGAAATTTATGGTCTTAATTTATCTATGTATTATCCACCATTTATGTATTGGTGGAGACGGTGGGAGTCGAACCCACGTCCAGAAACATCGCCACTTAAGCGTCTACGAGTGTAGTCAGTTTACTGTCATTTCGCAATCAACTCGGCCAACTGACAGGCTTTGTTGATGCTAGTCTGATTAATCTCTTCCTTCGCCCCCAGACGGAGAGCAGCCAGCGTATCCCACTAGAATGAGCCCCGGACCCTACCACATGGGCGATGGAGGGAGGAGCGCTACGTGCAATTAAGCAGCGTAAGCTAAGTTTTTGTTAGTGTTGCCAGTTATTATTGGCGTGGCGTTATTTACGAGATCGCCTACTCGACCCGCAGCCTAAGCTCGAACTATCCCTGTCGAATCCGTAACGTCCCCATTATAATATAGGAAAGTACGAAATAGTTTAAGCTTGCTACTATTAAGTTTTTGTTTTTTATTGCCGCTCACTAGCGACATCTTTATTATATCAAAGTGTCATGAATATTCAAATGAAACTTTTGGAATGCGTTACAGATTTTGCCACTTTAAGAATCTCGCGAAATGCATTTTTTGTTGTTCACACACGGTGTATCACGAACTACATTTTTTGTTGTTCATGCGTGCAAGTTCACGAATTACATTTTTTGTCGCTCGCGGAATGCACGTTCGATATCGCGCTTTGCTTCTTTTTTCTTCATATCTTCACGCTTATCGTATTTCTTTTTACCTTTAGCAAGAGCAAGTTCCACTTTTGCAAAACCATCTTTTAAATATAATTTTGTCGGAATCAATGAATAACCCGCTTCTTTCGTTTCACCAATTAATTTATTAATTTCCTGGCGATGAAGAAGGAGCTTTCTTGTTCTTAATGGATCATGATTGTAACGATTCCCTTGTTCATATGGACTAATATGCATGTTATGCAAGAATACTTCGCCTTTTTCAACCCTTGCGTAAGAGTCTTTTAAATTCACTCGACCATTTCTAATAGATTTAATCTCAGTCCCTTGCAGCACAATGCCTGCCTCATAAGTTTCTTCAATAAAATAGTCGTGGAATGCTTTTTTATTTTGGGCAACGACTTTCCCTTTACCTTTAGCCATATTCATTCCCCCAGTAATATCTCATTTTAACAAATTTTCTTTTTAAAGACAATATTTGCCGTGTTTTACTTAAAATTCTTTATGATTTCTTATTTTTAAGGAGGAAATTAGATCAATTTTCAAATTTTACGCATTTTATTTTTGATAAAGTTTTGATTACAATTAATTCGAAAATTTCTTTATAAAGGATGTGAAACATGTATTTTAAAGAAAGAGAGAAATCTCAAAAGTTACTTACTTTGGAATCATTAGATACTAGGATGATTTTACCTGAACCATTCAAACAACACTACCTTGCATTAAAAAAGGGATTTGAAGGTGAGTTGCAATTTGACTCCATGCTTCGCAGGCTTGAATGTGAATGTATTATTTTGAATGACTTACTTCTTAAAGTGGGACAAACCTTATTTCAAATAGATACTTTTGTTATTTTTTCTAGCCATGTTCATATCTTCGATGTTAAAAATTATGAAGGAGACTATCTATTTAAAGACCAGAAGATTGTCTCAAAGAAATCAAATATTGAAATCGTAAACCCACTTAATCAGTTGAATCGTTCTGAGTCATTAATGAAACAAACATTAACTAGCTTTGGCTATTCTCTTCCCATTGAATCATCAATCGTATTTGTTAATCCTGAGTTCACTTTGTATCATGCTCCAGAGAATGAACATTTTATTTACCCTACTCAGTTAAAAAGACTAATTCGGAATTTAAATAACACCCCTTCAAAGATTGGTAGCAAACATATAAGATTGGCCGAAAAGCTAGTCTCGCTTCATAACGATGAATCACCTTATAATCATTTGCCTTCTTATCAATTTGAGGACTTGAGAAAAGGGATGTATTGTGGGATTTGTAAAGGTTTCGAAATTAAAATTGAGGGAAGACGATGTATCTGTAATAAATGTAGTCATGTAGAATTCACTAAAGATGCCATTCTCCGAAATATTAAAGAGTTTATAATGTTATTCCCTGAAGACAAAATTACAATGAATACTATTTATGAGTGGTGTGGAGGGGTAGTTTCAAAGGCAAAAATTAGAAAAGTTCTTAAGGATCATTTTAATATAATTGGAGTACATCAGTGGGCTTTTTATGTAGAGAAAAAATCATGATTATAGTTATGTGAACCGCTCATTATTAAATAGCGGTTCTTATTATTAGATTAGATAAACCGTAAAGTATAAATAACTTTCTTATCCTTCATTACTTGTGTTTTGAATGCATTTTCAGGATATTTGCTTCTACGTTTCTTTATTCATCTGGACTTTGAAGTCACTTTCTCGACTTCAAACCCACTATTTCTCCATTCATCTAGCTTATGAATTCACTTTCTCGACCTCAACTCCTCTGTTTCTTTACTCATTTGGCCACTGAATAAACTTTCTCAATCTCAATGCCACTATTTCTTTACTCATTTGGTCTTTGAATGCATTTTCTCGGACTCAATGCTGCTATTTTTTAATTCATCTGGCCTTTGAATGCATTTTCTCGGCTCTTGCATCTGCGTTTCTTTATTCATCGAGCTTTTGAATGCATTTTCTCAACCTCAACGCCTCTGTTTCTTTATTCATCGAGCTTTTGAATAAACTTTCTCGATCTCATTTACCCTGTTTCTTCATTCATCAGGCTTTTGAATAAACCTTCTCGATCTCAACACCGCTATTTCTTTATTCATCGAGCCTTTGAATAAACTTTCTCGATCTCAACACCGCTATTTCTTCATTCATCTAGCTTATGAATTCATTTTCTCGAACTCAAACCCACTATTTCTTCATTCATCTAGCTTATGAATTCATTTTCTCGAACTCAAACCCACTATTTCTTCATTCA
>Ga0180215_1000921_pt1 | contig 34076 bp, 37 predicted proteins | sample eDN3rd37CBELigBY_FD_128871 | JGI IMG/M metagenome (GOLD analysis project Ga0180215, IMG submission 128871) | Enriched backyard soil microbial communities from Emeryville, California, USA - eDNA 3rd pass 37_C BE-Lig BY (version 2) (version 2) | ecosystem: Environmental > Terrestrial > Soil >...
GTCTTGCTTTTTGAAGTCATATCTTTACAAAATCATGCTTATACATAAATAATTAATATTATACTCAAAGGGGGGCTCATGGATGTCATCAGTTGCAGAAAAGTTTCTCGGCTTACCTACAACAGGAATTTCGGATGCGTTAAAGGGTTATAACCATATGAACACGGCCATAAAACCATTAAAGGATTCATTCAAAATTGCCGGAAGAGCTTTTACGGTTTCCATTCCAGCTGGAGATAATACAGGCATATTAAGGGGAATACGAGATGCGAAGCCCGGTGATGTGCTGGTAGTGGATGGAAAAGGATATACGGAGCGCGCGGTTGCAGGTGATTTTGTTATTAGTCTGGCCCAAAACATGGGGCTTCAGGGAATCGTCATAGATGGTGCTATTCGTGATATCCAAGGGATAAGGGATCTTGATTTCCCTGTGTTTTGCCGTGCCTCAACCATTGCAGCAAGTGCAAAGGCGGCACCAGGGGAGCTGCAAATCCCAATTTCCTGCGGTGGAGTAAGCGTTAGCCCGGGCGATATCATTGTCGGAGATGCGGATGGAGTAATCGTGGTTCCTTCAGGGAAAGAAGAGGAAATTCTTGCAGCAACGATTGAAAAATTAAAGAAGGATCAGCAGCGGCAGGAACAATATACCGGAAGCAAAGAAAAAGCACTGCACTATTTACTCTCCGTTCTTGGAGACAAATAAGCACTCTTGAACTGAGCAGGTACCAAACGTAAATCCTTTTTTCTAGGCACGAACCTATACATAGTCTTTTATCCCACATAAAATACATTAGTCTGTGCCTGTGGAGGATTTACAAATGCCTGAAAATAAAAATAATACAAATGATCATTACGATTGTGAGCCCAAAAAACACCAGCTGCATCATAGCAGTATGGTGACTAAGTTTCCAGTTGTCTTAGCAGAAGTAGACTTACAGAAATGTTTATTTCATGTGACAGAGTTTACTGAGGATGTATTAGAAATCAAGGATGTAAAGAAAAGATTGGTGATTACGCAATGCCGCTTGTTACTGCCTACAAAAGAATTATTTATAAAAGGGTATATTCGTAAAAACATTCGATACGCAGCCCCAGCCCTTTTTGTAGAGCAATCGGATTGTTCCCCGGAGCAGATACTGGAGCCAGCGTTATCTGATTACCTGACACAAACCTCTATTCAATCCGATATTCGATCGCATACCGAGAAAATCCCTTTTGAATTGCGGACAGAAATAAAAGAATTTAGTTCAATGCCTGAGCTGCCAAAAAGTAGCAGCCATAACGAATTTGATTTTTTTATTTCACAGTCACTACCTTCGGGTTTTCCAGAAAAGGATCAGATGCTTTCTAGTGATTTAACCCAATTTCATCAGGAAAGCAAACAATACTATAATGAACTACCGTATTGTGAATTAATTTCACATACTATCATTGAATGGAATGAAGCGTTGACTAGGTATCCTATCGCTCGAAGACGAACCTATGGAATTTTCGGTTCATCCGGTGAACTTCTACAGGAGGATGTACCTTTTCAATCCACTGATGATAAAATCGTAATTGACTTTAAGCTGAAGATTCTCCAGAATCAACAGATATTTATATCATCAGCTGGCATCTAAACATGACTGTAAGTAATCGCATGGCATGCTGTATACGACCTTTCATTTTTAATCAACACTCACCCAATCTATGTACAAATTTTCATAGACTAACTCTAAAAAAAGATGCTAAAAAATTATATATTTTATATACACATTCACCCTTCTTTGCATACGCTATATTGGGTATTAGTCAATAACAAAACCAGCATTGAACCGCATTTTATATGCGGTTTTTTTTTGCATGGGTCGTCCTAAAAAGTACTAGAACTCACTATTTGTCTAGTTGACTGCCATGGTGCATAGTGAATGGGTTATTGCATACCATTCTATGTCGCCCATGTGTTTGTGACGTTCTTATCATTTTTATGTTAAAATATTATTAAATAACTGAATGTAATAAGAGGATATGATGTATGAGACTCCATGGACGAGTATTTTTTATTAGTATTTTTATTCTTTTTGAATGTTTCCAGGTGCTGTTATTTGGAGATTTATCAATATGGAAGAGTATGATTGATCTAATCATTGGAATATTGATTGCCTGGTTCATTGGCAATCAATATGATAAATTAAAATTCTATATTGATAGAATGAATGAAACAGAAAAGAGCTATCAGCAATTAATTGAAACGATACCGGACTCAATCCTTATCCATCATCAAAATATGATTCTTTATGTAAATGAGGCTGGAAAAGATTTATTGGGAGCTGATCACAAGGATCAGATCGTCGGTAAATCCATCTATCACTTTATCACTCCTCATTATCAAGAACTTGCGAAGAAACGGATGGATCTACTCCAGCTAGAGAAAAAACCAACGAATAATGTGGAGCAAAAACTAGTACGACTGGATAACAAAACGATTTTCGTTGAAATCTCCAGCAGGTTAATCAGCCATAATGGGAAAAAGGCCATCTTATCTGTGTGTAAAGATATTACGGATAAAAAAGAAGAAACTGAGGGTCTTCTGCAGAAATCAGAAAAGCTGGCCTTAGTCGGACAAATGGCTGCTGGGATTGCACATGAAATACGGAATCCTCTCACTTCCATCAAAGGGTTTGTCCAGCTGTTCAAATCAAAATATACAGAGGATCAAGAATATTTTGACCTTGTCCTATCAGAATTGGACCGGATTAATCTCATTATCGGTGAATTCCTAGTTTTAGCAAAACCAACCGCCATAGTGTTTCAGGACAGAGAGATTCAGCATTTAATAAAGGATGTCGTGACGCTTGTAAACACACAGGCTATTATGAATAATATACAAATCTTTGTTGAATTTGAAGCAGATATCCCGACGATTGTTTGTGAAGAAAATCAATTAAAACAGGTATTTATTAATATTTTGAAAAACTCTATTGAAGCCATGCCAAATGGTGGAAATATAGATGTGAAAGTGAAGAAACTAGAAAAGGACAAGGTTTCGATTCGTTTTATTGATCAAGGCATTGGCATTCAAGAGGACCGCATTCCCACTTTAGGAGAACCCTTCTATACCACAAAGGAAAAAGGAACGGGTTTAGGATTAATGACCAGCTATAAAATCATTGAAAATCATGATGGCGAACTACTAATCACAAGCAAACTGCATAAAGGAACGACCGTTGAAGTCATTTTACCCACTGTTCCAAAAAACCACCTAGTGTAAGCATAAACTATGAGAACCGCTGCTTGTTCTATGGGAAAAAGCAGCGGTTCAAAAAAAATGTGGGCGGTTCTGTTGCTTCCATGAAGCAACAGAACCGCCCACATTTACTTTTTTATGAAAAACTTGGCTTAACTGCGTTTTTTCTGTCTAGTTCGAAATATAGGTTTTTATATTCTTTAATTGATAGTTCGCCATATATATAACTTCTTTGAACAAAATCTAGTAGTTCATTGACATGTGATGGGTTACGATTTCTTTCTGATTTAAAACGGTTAATTAATCCTTCTAGTAACATAGTAATCCCACTCTTTCATTGGCATTTTTTTACTTACGATTATTGACAAGATTATTATAGCATGTGATTTAGATTACACTTATTTTAAAAAAATTCAAACTACCGACATTTTTCTACAAAAATTTTACGGTGTCAGGCACCACAAATGGACAGTTCACGTACTTTGTCCTTTTGTGGTGCCTGACATCTTATTTTGTCGCTAATGTGGTGGTCCCCTGCTCCAGCAGTATTTTATTACGGCCAAAAAGAATCGTGAGGATGAGCATTAGTAATCCGGTTCCGGTGAGGAGCCATTCGATTGGGAATATGTCAGCAAGCGGGCCGAAGATCAGCATACCAATAGGCATCATGGATGTGGATATCATGCCAAAGACACCAAAGATCCTTCCCAGATAATTCTCATCTACCTTTTCCTGTAATAAGACATTTGTCGGTGTATTAAAAATAGGCATTGCAATACCGGTAACAGCCATAAATACAAGATAAATCCAAAAATTAGGGACGATGCCCAGTGCGAAAGTACAAGCCCCCATAATCAAACTAGCAAAGGTCATCGTATGTATTTTATTTTGGAAGCCTCCCCAGGCTGCGATAATCCCCCCGCCTGCCATCATCCCAACAGAAAAGGCAATTTCGATAGCGGTTAACTTCCAAATTTCATCCCCGAACGTGCGGGTCACCTGCAGCGGCGTTAAAAAAGCAGCCGGCGCCATTAAGACAAAGAAAATAGCGAAAAACAGAAAGAACACCTTTAAAAAATCATTTCGCTTAATAAAAGAGATCCCTTCCTTTAAGTCAGAAAAATAACTGGTTGATTGTTTTTCCCTTGCTTTTTGATGTAATGGAATATGGAAGAAAATTAACAACGTCAAAATCGCAATAGCCGCTGTCACGACATCAATAAAGAAAATGATTTCAAGCGTTGTGACAGATAATAAAGCTGCGCTGACAATGGGTGAAACAAACATAATAATTGCTTGGATGCTCCCATTGGTTCCGTTCACCTGTGTCAGCTTCTCCTTCGGTACAATTTGAGGTAGAATCGCACCAACTGCCGGTGTTTGAATCCCGGTACCTAACGCACGAATAGCTGAGATGACAAATAATAGCCAGGTCGCATCATACCCCATTAAAAAGACAACAGCCAAAATCAATGTAGCACATGCAATCATTCCATCTGACATCATAATCAGAAGCTTTCGGTTATAACGGTCAGCCCATACCCCCGCTATCGGAGACAAAATAAAAGTGGGAATGAACCCGCATATAATATACACAGTCATCATGACACCGGAGTCCATCGATAAGGTTATATACCAAAAAATAGCATATTGAACTAACGAGGAGCCAAAGAGTGAAATCGTCTGGCTGCTCAAAAAAAGAATAATATTCTTTTTCCATTGATCCGTCGCCTCAAGATTTGTTGCGTTCATCTTGTTCACTACCTTCTAATTTAAAGTTTGTATTCGAAAATATGTAATAGAGATGTATTAAGTAGTAGAAGTAACATATATCAGATTTTAAACTAATGTACTTCATGATAAATGTCAATTCAGAAGGCATGCTTCTGCATTTGTCATCCACTTTTAATTTCCTATCAACATAAAAAAACCTCCAACAAATTTGGAGGATTTTTTTTGGCGGCTTTGTCTATTACTCCGCTTTCTTCGATAAGCAATAATCACATTCCATTAAATGGGACTCAACCTTCTCGTCAATCGTTTGACCGCAATCCACACATACCTTTTTCGGTAATTCCTTCACCTGATCAACTGTACTACGCATTTTATACCCTCTCCTTTTTATAATACAGATTCATTCGAACTTTATTGTTATAGTACAGTATATGTTGATTATCACAAATGATGATTATTTTTTTATCCCAAATCCACTATCCCTGATTTTAAATGTTTTTTCGTTTTCTAGTTTGTCTCTGGGCGTTTACCCAAACATGGTTATTTGCCCAGCATAGAATACACTATTCTGTTCCCAGTAGGAGGCAATAAAATGTCAAATAATAATAAACACAATCATAAGGATGATTTTGAGCAAAAGCATTACCGCCCACAAATAAGCATTGGCAAGGTACTAACAAAGATGCCTGTCGTCTTAGCTGAGCCTAGTTTACAGGTTCATACGATCCACAGAACTCGTTTTCCTGAAGATGTTCTCGAAATTAAAGATGTTAAAAAGCAGCTGGTTCTTACACAATGCAGACTGCTACTGCCAACGAATAAATTATTTATTAAAGGGTATGTTCGTAAAAACATTCAGTATGCAGCTGTAACAGAGCAATCAGCAGCTTCAACAGCAGTTTCAAGTAATATACAATCCCATACTGAGCATATTCCGTTTAATCTCATTACAGAAATTAAAGATTACATTGTAAAGCCAGAAATGCCGAAAACGAATAACCGTCATGAGTTTGATTTTTACGTGACGAGACCTTTACCAGTTGGATACCCTGAAAAGGATGAACTGCTATCAAGTGACCTTTCCCAATTCCATCAGGCAAGTTCAGAGTATTATAACGAACTTCCCTATTGCGAATTGGTTTCCAGTAAAATCATTGAATGGGTGGAGGCAGTGGATAGATGTCTGCTTGAATCTACTGGACTCATGAATGAAGGCACGTTTACAGAAACGGAAGATAAATTAGTTATTGATTTCAGCATAAAAATTCTCCAAAATCAGCATGTATATGTATCATCTACAACCAATGACGATGACTGTGATTGTGAATAACTGTTAAAGAGACATTTTACAAAATCATAGTATTGCCAGCATCGAGCTACACTTCCTCATTGTTTTATGAAAAAGTTCCTGCAAATTATCATCATCATTTATTGATCCCATTCTGAAACTGTTGAAATATGCATGTGAGGGATGGTACTTTTACCATCTTCCTCACAATGCCATTATTTTCTTAAATAATGGCCTTACTTCCCTTTGTATATTTGAATTTTGATGAACTCTTGTACATATGAAGAAAGTGGCTGCTCACATGTGAACAGCCACTTTCTTCATTAATACTATTAAGTATCATTCTATCTGATACGTCCTGTTATCCCGTCGTCCCCGATAATGGTTTCCCCGACTCTTGGTTTACTCGCCAGCTTTGCATTCTTTGTTTCCTTTTCAATTCCAAGGTCCGTACGGCTTTTAGCCATTGAGGGCTGATCTACCACATCTGTTACTTTTTCATCATTCGGCATTTTAATTCTCCCTTTTCATTTTGACAAAATTGAAAAGCAGCTGCTTGTTTCAGCAGCCCTTATTTATATTATTGCTCCATTGGACTAAGCGCATCCATATGGCTGGCAATCATCGCAATAATCGTACTAGCTTCTTCCCTGCTGAAAATAAAATTTGTTTCATCTTTTAGCAAATCATCATCCTCTGTCCAGATCCGATTGACACGTCTTAACACACCATCACCAGTTTCCTGCACAATACCAAACTGGTACGTGACCTCCACTTCATTTTCCAGATAATAGGCTGTCACTTCGGGTGTTTCCCATTCGACATCAACCTGTTCTAAGAGAATGTTTGCATCGTCCCCATCATCATCAATACTTTCTAACTCATCATCATCGGCTACATAATAACCGGTATCCTCGTCAAACAGTTCATCTGATGCTGCCGCATCCTCATCCATATAGATGTGGAAGCTTTCATGTACTGCATCAACAATATCCTCAATGTCAGCTAACACGACCTTGCTCTCATATCCTAAATCCGGATCAAAGGATTCTATATAAAATTCTTCATTTCGCGGATCAAAATAAATCGTACAAAAATAATCCCTATCCTCATCGCCATTTTCAACGAAAAAATCAATTCTCGGATGCTTTGACCCACGTTCGACAGACATCCCGCCATTTTCATCATACTTACTACAAATCGAATCCAGGCTATCCTGCAACTCACCACAGACCCGGTCAAACCATTCTAAATCCATACACACTCTCCCCTTTCAATACCAACAACAATAGTATGACCACCCAATAAAAATCCTTCCTTCATTTAGGTCGTTAATTATTGGAAGCAGGGGGACGGTTCTTATGCTTCTAAAATATTTTATACAAAACAAAAAACCCTTCATAAGAATGGGTTATCCTACAAAGAGTTCGTTCATATTAAGGAGTGTTGTTTTTATTCATTCCGCTTTGATAAGCAATGGTCACATTCCATTAAATAGGATTCAGCCTGTTCCTCAATAGCCTGACCACATTCTGCACATTCCTTTTGTGGTAATTGTTTAAAAAAGTCAACTGGGTTTTGTAGCATTAGAATCGCCTCCGTTTTATACTACAGTTCATTTTAATTAACTGTTGTTATAATACAGTATATGTAATTCTTCACAGACTATGTACGTTTTCTCATAAAAAAAGAAGCAGGAATTGATCCCGCTTCTTTTATTTCTTTATGATATGGAAGCAAGAGAACCGTCCCTCCGCTTCCTAGACTGTTCTGCCGCCAGCCCCTGGTGATTTGTCTGTATTTTCCTGTGTATTATAAGTGTCTTTATTTGAACCGTGGCCTTTTTCTCCACCATACTCACTCTTATGTTGACTCTGTATCTTCCTAAATTTCTCAAAGTTATAATTAACCATTGTTATCCCTCTTTCCTTCTTTGGATATCGTACATTTATAAGATACACGACAGCATAAAACTTATTCGGGTTATGAAATTATGAAATTTCCTCTCATTTCTGCACTTTTTTATTGAAAAGTTTTTTCAAACTGATTTTTCTGCTATAGTAAAGTGGACAAAGGAAGAAAGGAACTCACCAACATGAAATGTTTCTCTATAGATTTAGATGGTACATTATTAAATTCTAAGCATGAGGTTTCAAATGAAAATCTACAGGTCCTCCGCGATCTGCAGGAGCAGGGGCACAGTGTCATCATTAACACTGGTCGTGCCGTTGAAGATGTAGTGAAATTGGATGCTGTACAAAAGATTAAGCCGCCCATTATCAGCATAAACGGGACAATCATTTACTCTGAAACAAGTGATACGTTATTTGAAGCCTCTTTGCCAATTCCAGCTTATAAAGAGTTGTTTCCCATTTTACATCATTTAGGTTTATGGATAATGGTCTATACAAACCAAGGCGGATTTCCGTGCCGAAATCCGGACATCCAGGATAAACGCCCTGAAGAAATTGAACCGATTTTCCAGGATTATGATTACGATCAAATATTGGCAAAAGAAAACATCAAAATTTATAAAGTTATGGCTGTTTCTCGACACGATGAGCTTGAAAAAATTTCCCAGGCTAGAAAAGCCATCGAAGGGAAATTGGAGGTTTCTATGGCATCCTCCCACCCAAACAATATTGAGTTTACGTCTATTGAAGCAAACAAAGGAACGGCGCTCCTGCGCTTCCAGGAACTTACCAACAAGAAATTCGATGAAATCTATGCGTTCGGAGATGGCGGAAATGATGTCGAGCAATTTAAAGTTGCGACAGCCTCCGTTGCTATGGGTAACGCCCCATCCTCAGTACAGCAGCAGGCAGACATTGTCACCAAAACAAATGACGAGAACGGATTTGCCTATGCTGTGAAGCATTTATTGAACCTATAAAACAGAGGGACGGTTCTGTCGCTTCCAAAATGGAAGCAACAGAACCGTCCCTCTGCATCCTTTACTAAAAAAAGATGTGAGAAAATTTCTCACACCTCTTTCTTTACTTCTTTTTTCACTTCATCTATTTCATCTACAACTTCACTGGTTAATTCACGAGCTGATTTTTTAAATTCACCTAGTGTTTGGCCAACTGCACGGCCTAGTTCCGGAAGCTTCTTTGGTCCGAATATAATAAGAGCCAACACAATTATTAATATTAATCCAGGTACACCTATATTTGAGAACAAAATAGAAGACCTCCTTTATGAATAAAGTAATATTTATATTGCTATTATAAAACTTATTAAATTATTTTGTTAAGAAATGAGGGAAACTTCATATAAACTTCACAAATCATATGGGTCCGTTCTATTATTGATGTGTTCTTCTTGCAAAATCGACAAATCTGAATTTGTCGGGTCTATGTCTGGATTCGGTGTATTGAAATAGACTTGCGTTATCAAGGTAGACATAATTCTTAATGATGACGACACAGTGAAACCCTTCTAAATCTAGTAAACGCTTATCCTCTTCTGTTGGCTCTTCGACAATAATTTCCTTTTTCGCAAAGCTAATCGTTAATCCAAGTTCCTTTTCAAGATACTCGTAGATAGAGTTTTCGCAGACCTCTCTTGTTAGCTCAGGGACAAATTTCTTATTCAAGTAATCCTTATCAAGAATGACCTTTTCCCCGCCCATTTCTCTTATCCGAAATACCTGCCAGACCTGGTCCTTACTTGATAGGTTCAGCTGCTTTTGAATATATGTTTCCGGCTTAACAAGCGACAATTCCTCCACAATCGTCCGAGGCTTTTCACCCATCTTATCTGCCAATTCCTTAAAGCTTACTAAGCCGGAAACTGGAAAATCAATCTTTGTGCTTTTGATGACAATCGAGCCTTTTCCGCGTACCTTTTGGATATAGCCATTTTGCGATAGCAAATTCAAGGCCTTACGAATGGTTTCTCGCGAAGTATTGTAACGATCACTTAATTCATGCTCAGAAGGCAAAAGTGAGTTGGTTGCAATTTCTCCTTTATCGATTTGCTTGGCAATTTCGTTATGGATCATCAAATACTTGTTTGTCATTGTCAAAACCCCAGTTTACTTTTTTAGGTAATATACAACAGACTCGTACGGTCTTAATGTTAATTTTAACGGATTTTCAGACGTATCACTATAGTTGGATAAGAGAATTTTGCTGTTAAATTCCGTTAAATCCTTGTGTTCAGGGAGCTGAAATTCAACATCTTTTTCATAAAAATTATTCACAACCAATAGCTTTTCATCACCATCGTTCCGTATATAAGCAAAAATAGCATCATGATCGTCCAATATCAACTCAAAATTCCCCTCTGTAACAATATCGTACTCTTTTCGTAGAGAGATAAGCTTTTGATAATGATAAAAAATAGAATCCTTATCGGTCATCGCTTTTTCTGCATTAATTTCCTTATAATTTGCCGCTACATTGATCCATGGGGCTCCTGAAGTAAAGCCCGCATTCTCAGTATCATTCCACTGTACGGGAGTTCTCGAATTATCTCGTGATTTTTGCTTCAAAATATCTAGAATTTCCTGATTGGACATTCCTTTTCCCTGTAAAATCTGAAACATATTTAACGATTCCACATCGCGATAGTCATCGATGCTCTCAAAGTTCGGGTTCGTCATGCCAAACTCTTCGCCTTGATAAATGTAAGGAGTACCCTGCATCATATGAATGGTCGTCGCAAGCATTTTCGCAGATTCTCGGTGATAGTCTCCATCATTTCCAAATCGTGATACTACGCGAGGTTGATCATGGTTACACCAGAACAGGGCATTCCAGCCGCCGCCTTCGTTCATTTCAACCTGCCATTTAGAAAGAATTTGCTTTAATTGTAAAAAGTCAAATTCAGCTTTCGACCACTTTTCACCATTTGGATAATCCACTTTTAAATGATGGAAGCTGAACGTCATATCAAGCTCTTGGCGGCTTGGATTCGTATAATTAACACAATTAGCAATGGAAGTTGATGACATTTCCCCCACAGTCATCATGTCGTACCTTGAAAACACCTCTTGGTTCATCTCATGTAAATACTCATGAATTTTTGGACCATCTGTGTAAAATTTGCGCCCGTCTCCAGGTGCGACTGAGCCGTCATCGTCAAGGAATCGCTGGTCCTTTGAAATCAGGTTAATCACATCCAAGCGGAAGCCGTCAACCCCCTTATCAAGCCAAAACTTCATCATATCGTAGACATCTTTACGAACCCGTTCATTTTCCCAATTTAGGTCTGCCTGTGTCACATCAAATAAGTGCAGGTAGTACTGACCTGTTTCTTCATCAAATTGCCATGCATTGCCGCCAAATTTCGAATCCCAATTTGTCGGCGGCTCATCGTTTTGTCCGTCCTTCCAAATATAATAATCTCGGTACGGACTGTCCTTAGAGGATCTGGATTCAATAAACCATTGATGCTCGGTGGAGGTATGATTCACAACAATATCCATAATGATTTTCATATTGCGCTGATGTGCCTCAGCTAAAAGAAGCTCAACGTCCTCCATTGTTCCATATGGTTCATGAATTTGAAAATAATCGCTGATATCATAGCCGTTATCACGCTGTGGCGATTCATAAATCGGCGTTAACCAAACGACATCAACACCAAGCTTTGCTAAATAATCCAGCTTCTCAATAATTCCTTTTATATCCCCGACACCATTACCTGTCGTATCATTAAAACTCTTTGGGTAAATTTGGTACACGACCGCTTTTTTCCACCAAGGCTGATTCATATTCAAACACCTGTCCTTTATTAAATTCTTCCATGAACATCTAAATAGTAAAAGGAGAACAACTAATTGTTCCCCTTCTATTTGTTTTTATTTTCTTTTAAAAGAAACCTTACCCATGCCTGTTTTCGCAAATACAATCGTTAAGATGAACGGAATCACAATCGCTGCTACCATGGCAATCGCAAAAGTCAGCATATGCTGCGGCTGAATGGATAGAATTCCAGGAAGACCGCCGACACCAACGGAGTTTGCCATCACATTGCTTCCTACTGAGATCACGCCTGCCACTAGGGAACCAATCATGGCAGCTAAGAACGGGAAGCCGTATTTTAAGTTAATACCGAACATCGCCGGCTCTGTCACACCAAGATAACAAGAGATGGCAGCAGGAATCGATACTTGCTTTTCTTCTTCATTTTTACGATTAATGTAAATCATCGCTAGAACGGCTGAACCTTGAGCAATATTAGAAAGGGCAATCATTGGCCATAGGTTTGTTCCGCCAAGCTCACTCATTAGCTGTAGGTCAATCGCATTTGTCATATGATGTAAACCAGTGATAACAAGCGGCGCGTAAGCAAAGCCAAAGATTGCTGCAAATAACCATCCAAAAGCAGAAGTTAAACCAGAGTAAACCACATCAGAGATGAACGAGCCGATTTGCCAGCCAATTGGACCTAAAACGGTATGGGCTATCAAAACCGTTGGAACTAATGCAAAGAATGGAACAACAATCATAGAAATCGCATTTGGAACAATCTTACGTAATTTCAACTCAAGATAAGATAATAATAGACCTGCTAGTATAGCTGGAATAACCTGTGCCTGATAACCAATCATATCAATTTTTGCAAAACCAAAATCCCAGAATGGAATTTCTGTCGCGCCGGCAACACCATAAGCATTAAGCAGCTGTGGTGAAACAAGCGTGATCCCTAGTACAATTCCAAGAATCGGAGTAGCACCCATTTTTCTTGCCACTGCCCATGTAATTCCAACAGGCAGGAAGTGGAAGATGGCTTCCCCAATCAGCCATAAAAATGCATGGGTTCCAGCCCAAAATTGAGAAATCTCGATTAAGGATTTCGTGCCGTCCTCGAACATTTTAATGTCCCCGATAATATTTCGGAATCCAAGAATTAGACCCCCAACAACGATAGCCGGAATTAACGGTGTAAAGATATCAGCAAGGTGTGCAATCATTCGCTGCAGAATGTTCATGTTTTGCTTCGCAGCTTCCTTTGCCTCATCCTTTGAGGTATCGCTTACACCAGCCATTTTAATAAATTCATTATAGAAAGAAGACACTTCATTCCCGATAATAACCTGGAATTGTCCAGCTTGGGTAAAGGTTCCTTTTACAAGCTTAATAGCTTCAATTTTATCCTTATCCGCTTTCTTTGGATCATTTAGCACAAAGCGCATTCTTGTTGCACAGTGTGTCACAACAGAAATATTTTCACTGCCGCCAACATGCTCAAGCAGTTCTTTCGCTGGTTGAGTATAGTTACTCATCATTTTTCCTCCTCTTCTATCGAAGAACATAATTAAAGTATTTGTAAAATAAATATGGAATATTAATCCGTTTCCATCCCCTCCAACATGTATATACATGTTTTCCTGGGAACGTTTTCATTGTAACTTGTATATACAAATCTGTCAATCTACTTTTTTAGGAAGCAGGGGGACGGTTCTCCTGCTTCCTATTCTTAACGAAACAAGAAAACTCTTGACAATTCAGTGACATTCCGAACATTTTTTATTTTCAAACGTATTAGCTATTGAAGATACACTTAACTAGAATCAAGTTTCCTATCTTAATAAAAGGGAGAAAATAATGATGAAAAGGCTGGGAGCATTATTATTGCTTATTTTAGTTTTACTTGTTGGATGTTCAGGAGGATCTTATACGATTACAGTAGGAGAAATTAATGCGTTCGAGAATAGGATAACGGGCGAATATAATCAGTTTTCGGGAGAATTTTTTAATAATGTAACAGTGGGAGATTCCGAGGTTATAGAGGTTACCTTAACCGCCCATACAGAAGCTGGAGAGATTAAGGCGATTGTACTAGATTCCGATGGGAAAGAAGTCAGCACCCTGAACCCGGGTGATACAATACAGATTCAGGAAGCCGGTGAATATAAACTACAGGTAGAAGGTAAAAAGCATAAAGGCAGCGTTCTCCTTTCCTGGGAACCGCTATAAACCATTGGAAAGAGACTGAGTGCCTACTATCCACACTCAGACTCTTTCCTATTTCATTACCGTTCATTCGCTATCATTTTGGAAGCAGCAGAACCGTCCCTCTGCTTCATTGAAAGCAGCAGAACCGACTCTTTGCTTAATTGGAAGCAAAAGAACCACCACTCTGCTACATTAGAAACAGAAGAACCACCCTTTCCTGCTATTTTTTGGCGACAACGATCAATGCTGGTGAGTTCGCTGAATAGTCTTGTCGTGCGAAATTCCCATATATATGTTCCACTTCAAAGCCGGTCTCTTGAAGAATGGGAATTAATTTTTGGGAGGTTATGGGAAATAATGGGATAGAATTTGAGAAGCTATCCCCTTTTACGTTTAAGTTGGTCGTAAAGATAATCTTGTCTCCTTCCTGTCTATACTCCCTAGTAAATAGTAAGCCCTCCTTTTGAATGACTGGGAATGAAAAATCCTCAACCGCTGAAAGTACTTTTTCATAATTTACAAGCTGTAGGATAAAGTGGTCACCTTCGCTTAACAGCTCATGGCATTTATTTATAAAAACCTTTAACTCTTCTGCGTTACTCACATGCGGCAGTGTATTTCCAATACAATAAATCCCGTTAACCTTTTCGGTTATTTGATCCATTCCCTGCATAGCTTTGATATGAACGGGAATGGTTACGTTTTCTTCAACCGCCTTTTGCCGAATATAATCAGCCATCGTAACATCCGGCTCCGCCGCAATCACCCGCAGCCCCTTCTTCGCGAGCGCTATTGCCATATTACCCGTACCAGCGCCAACATCCAGCACAAGGTCAGCCTTCTCAAAAAACGATAACAAAAAATCACAGGCCGTCACATTCACAGGAAAAATCTCATCATAAAACGGTGCTAAACTCTCATAAAACGCCATCAACAAACACCTCACTTTAGAAGCAGCGGGACGGTTCTTCTGCTTCATTATTCTGCTTAGTTTTCATCAATAAAGACTCAATTATCACATGACTTATTAAGAATAATATTTCTATCGCCATACTAAACAGCAGCTAATATCCATTCAGCTGCTGTTTTCCATTCTCAAAAACCTATTAATAATTCAGTTTCGGACGCACAATCACTTCATTGACATTCACATATTCAGGCTGTAACACTGCATAGACAATTGCATTGGCAATATCCTCCGCTTCTAAAAGCGTTCTCTTCTTATTTCCCAAATTAGCACGAACCTCTTCATCTGTAATGTGCTCTCTTAATTCACTTTCAACTGCTCCAGGAGAAATATTTGTTACGCGTAATCCAGTTGTTGAGAACTCTTTCTCCAGTCCCATAGAAAGAGCACGGACAGCGTATTTGGTTGCAGAATAAACCGTACTTGTTCGGGTCACCTCATGACCGGCAACTGATGAAATGTTGATAATATGACCAGTATTTTGTTCAAGCATCGTCGGAAGGACTGCATGAATGCCGTGTAGCACACCTTTGATATTAACATCCACCATCCTCGTCCATTCATCAATTAGATCATTTTTGATATAGGAAAGGAGCATCACTCCAGCATTATTCACTAGGATATCAATTGAGCCAAATGCTTCCTTCGTTTTCGCGGCAAGACCTTCCACAGCAGCCTTATCCGTTACATCGGTACGTATAACAATCGCTTTTGCGTTTGTTTCACGTTCAATCTTCACTTTCAATTCTTCTAGACGCTCTGTTCGGCGAGCTGCCAACGCCACATTTGCACCCGCTTTTGCCAGCGCAAACGCAGTCGCCTCCCCAATCCCACTGCTTGCACCCGTAACAATTGCCGCTTTTCCACTTAATGTCATATGTAACCCTCCACTCATATAGTCACCTAAATTGTATCAAATGATTTTTTTATCTCAAAGAATTACACACTTTGCTTACCTTCCATTCCGAATGAAGCAGGGGGACGGTTCTCCTGCTTCCTGCTTTTAAATTTGTTATCATACAGAACAAAACACCATGACCGTGTCTTATATTTCAACCCAAATCTAACAAATAGAACGCACAAAAAAACCTCCGAATAAAGGGAGGTTGGGTTACGTGCGAGAGAAGTGTATCGATTTCATTTATTCAACTCGTTTTGACAAACAGCGATCGCATTCCATTAAATAGGATTCAGCCTGCTCCTCTATAATCTGCCCACACTCTGCACATATTTTCTTCGGTAATTCCCTGAAGAATTCAACTGGACTTTGTAACATTTTATCCCTCCCTTTGTTTGAAACAGATTCACTCCATTTAAACTGTTATAATACAGAGTATGCAGCACGCATAAAAAAATGCAAACATTTTATAAAATGATTCATTAGCAGAACATGTCCAAGTAAGCTATTAATTAAACGTTTCGAAACCATCGTCCTTTTGTATCTTCTTAACCACTTCAAACCCATGTCCTTCAATTCTATTAATGATTTCCATGCTACTAACGAAGCTTTGCTGAAATTTTACGATAATCTTTCCCTTTGGCAATGTACCTTTAACTGAAACAATGCCGCTTAAGTTTTTGATGCACTGCTCGATGGAACGAAGTCTGTCAATGTAAGTTATTCCATGTACATATAAAGTAAGTTGAGTCATTTCAAATCCCTCTCCTCTTTTGAGTTAATCTATTTCATACTGTAAGCAGGCACCTACCATTGCATCTGCTGATGTTGTCACTCTTTCTATTATCATTATATGATAATCGTTCTCAATAAAAATTGATCCGAATCAAGTTTTACTATTACTATTTCAGGATCACATAAATTGAATAGAGCTGTATGAACGTAATGGATACATACCAACCAGAAGATACCCTACTGAAGAATACTCCACTAGATAAGAATAAAACCAAAAGTTTTTCCCTAAGGAAACTTTTCCTTGCAAACGCATAAACTAATAAAAAAGGAGCTGAGACAAACTATGAATCATCGCGTCAATAAAAGAGTTCTCGGTTATTCAGCCTTGTTTACTAAGCTAGGCATTCTTGACGAAGCAGCCTTCCAGCGAATTACCCACCAACTTACCCAAAAAGGAAAACGTTAAGCGTATGTACCCTATTGTATTCCACCAAAAAAAATGAAAGAAAGTAAGCCAGAGCCCACTTTCTTTCATTTTTTTGATTTTACTTACTCATAATCATATTCTCCGTTAAAGCAATTGCCTCTTCTACCGTTAGGTCTGGATGCTGAATTATGATGGAATACCGAATCCCATTTTCATCCCAGCTAATCGAGTTTATTTCCTTCATTATCTCTGTATTTTGACCGCGAACCTTTACTTCACTCTCTTTAATTTCCATACCCGGTTCTTCTGGAGTTGGAAACACGGATAACATCAATGACGGGATACCATCCTTTTTATAGTAAACGGTAACCTCCGTCCGATTGATCTCACCCTTTAGTTCATACCATTCGATATGTTCGATTTCTGCATCCTTCTCAGCCAAAAGTAGAAACGATTTACCAAATGCCTTCACTGCTTCCTCCACTGTACCTGTCTGTGACTGAAATTCATCCTCCATATTCTTCATTGCCACATTTTCCGGCAGCTCCAGCGTGAACGTATCATCAGTAAAATCAGGTGAGAATTGAATTTCTGTGTATTCCATTTCAGAACGTATATCGCCCGTCGTTGTGATAGACTTCAAGACAAACCACGTTTTCTGGTCCACCCAATACTCCATATCTCCTAAAATAGCATCCTTTGATTTGGCCTTCACCTTTAGGTGATACGTATCAAAGCCAAGAATCTTTTCTTCTCCTGCCATTTCGACATCGTGGGTTTCTTTGATTCCCTCAAGCAGCATCGTTAATTGCTCCTTTTGCGTCATCGTTGAGGGAAGTTCCTCTTTGGAAATATCCATTTGATAGGCAACATCGCTGCCTTCTTCATAGGAAAGAATCTTTTCACCATCATTTACAGCATAGCCAGCAGCGTTGTCTTTCAGCTTGTCGTTTGTAATAATCTTTCTTTTCCCATTTGTACCTGCAAACTCCTCAATATCGATTTCTCCCATTAATTCTTTCCCTTCGTAATGCTTCATCACTGCTTTAGCATAGTAAGGTTCAAATTTTTTCTCGCTATCCAATACATTTGAAATAATTTCCTCAGAAGAAGATGCCGCCATTTCGCCTGAACACCCCGCTAATAAAGTAAGACTGACTACCACTCCATAGACTAACTTCTTAACTTTCACCTGTGACCGACTCCGTTTCTCTTAGCCAGCATGCAACTAGTGTACCTAAGCCATCTGCTGACCATAATTTGATTTTTCCGCCATTCTTTTCAATTAAGATTTTTGCCACACTAAGCCCAAGACCGGAGCTGCCTCCACGGCCTCTTGCTCCTTCACCCTGCACAAACGGCTGAAATATCTTTTCCTGCCATTCCTGTGGAATCCCATTCCCTTCATTTTGGATAAGAAGGATTGTTCCTCCCGCTCTCCAATCTTCCAGCTCACTGTAAAAATTCGAAAAAATCCAATCCGGCAGCCTTTGATCGCTTGAAAAAGCTGCCAGCCAAATTCGACCACCTACATATGTATGGCGTATCGCATTCGTCATTAAATTATCTACAATTCGCACGAAATGCTTCACACTTACGTAATAGCTGAGTTTCACAAATTGCTCAACCTGCAAATCTATCTCTTTGTTCCGACATGGCTCCTCGTAGCCAGACAAAAGCATATCAAAAAACTCCTCCCCGTCCACTTCAATCAGCTCGACGATTTCCTTTGAGGATTGAAGGGCTGTATACACACTTAAATCATCCAGCATCTGTTTCATATAGGTTAATTTTTCAAATAGAATGGTTTGATACTCCTGCTTTTCCTTCTTAGATAACTCATTATTGCTCTGCAATGCCTCTGTATAGGCTTGAATGACTGTTAACGGTGTTTTCAAATCATGTGTTAAGGAAGCAACGATAAATTCCTTTTCCTTCTGTTGTTTGGCCAGCTCTATACGTGATTGTTCTATTTGCTCCTTCATTTGATAAAAATGGCGCAGCACCTCACCAATTTCATCCTTGCTCGGCCGAGCGTTTTCTTGTTCCGCTTGTCCTTGCGCGAAAGCTGTCATTTGGAAACGCAACTGCTGCAACGGTCGGTTTAGCTTTCGATTCAAAAGAATGACAACAATGGCATACGTGATTGTGAAAAATAAGAGAAAGGAGACAGCTAGAATAAGAGAACGATTTTGCACCATTTCGACCCATTGATCTCGGCCCAGTGTCACTTCATAAATTCCAATTAGCCTTCCTTTATAAAAGACCGTTTTTTTTACTGAATACGTTCGTAAATTTTTTTGCACTTCATTCAAGTTTTCATAAAATTGATTAAGATTACTTTGATTAAATCGATTTAAGTAAGGTTCGTTTATGGAAGAAAACAGCATCACCCCATCATAACGATACAAAGAAATTTTGGTCCTCTCATTTGCCTGCTTCTTTATCTCCTCGTAGGCTGTCTCAGGCTGAATTTGATAAAGCTGATGATTTTCTAACAAGGGCTCTAAGGTGGATAGTGTACTAGAAACCTCCATGTACTCAATTAAATCTTGTTTTTGGTCATACTGACTGATCATAATGTAAAGAGTAAAAAGGGCAGCAACAGGCAGGAGCATGACAATAAAATAACTCAGCATAAGCCAATATTTAATTTTCATAGAATCGGTTCACCAATAAAGCGGTAGCCGACACCCCATACCGTTTGAATATATTTGGCAGATCGCATTTCATCCTTCAGCTTCGTCCGGAGACCTTTGATGTGTACGGTCACCGTATTATTCCCGTTTTGGTCATCCTGCTGCCAAATATGCTGATACAGCTCAGACTTTGCAAAGGTCTTGAAAGGATTTTTTGCTAAAAGAAGAAGTAAATCCTTTTCCTTCGCTGTTAACAATAACGGCTCATTATCCAAATAGGCAGCTTCCTTTGAAAAATCAAGCTTTAAACCATGGAAATAGGATGTTTGATGCCCCTGTTTATCCTTACCTAAATAACGCCTGTATCTGCGCAGATGTGAACAGATTCTGGCATGCAGCTCCTCAAGCCGAAACGGCTTAGTTACATAATCATCCGCCCCGATATCCAAGCCCTGAACAAGACTTTCCTGTTCATGTCTTGCACTAATAATCAGAATTGGCACATCACTTTCAAGCCGAATACTTTTGCAAAGCGTAAACCCATCCATCTCGGGCAGCATTAAATCTACCAGCACCAAATCATAGGCCTCCTGCCGGAAATCCTCCCATCCTTCCTTCCCGGTCGAGGACCACGTTACAAAATACCCCGCCTTCCGCAAAAAATCACATACAATTCTAGCAATCTCGCGATCATCCTCCACCAACAAAATCCGCTCACTCACACCCATCACCAAATCCCTCTCACATCATCTATTATAAAACCAGAAAATTACCATTTATGGAAATTTATAAACACTTAATAAATCATAACATAAAGCAGGGGGACGGTTCTCTTGCTTCCAAAAAATCGGAAGCAAGAGAACCGTCCCCCTGCACTTATTTTGAAACGGCCGCTCGAACAATAGGTGCTACTTCTTTGCCTAACAGTTCAATGGCCTTCAAGACCTCATCGTGTGGCATTGAGCCTACCGGTACATGCAGCATAAAGCGTGTAATGCCAACGTTTTGGTTGAGGTAGATGATTTTTTCTGCAACGGTTTTAGGATCTCCTACATACAACGCGCCCTCTATGCTGCGAGCGAAATCAAAGGTAGCTCGGTCGTATGGACCCCAACCTCGCTCACGTCCTAGTTTATTCATAGCCTGCTGGGTAGAGGGAAAAAACTGATTTGCCGCTGTTTCCGAATCCTCTGCAATAAAACCATGTGAGTGTGACGCTATTGGCAGCTTCGAAACATCATGGCCCGCTCTGGCTGCTGATTTTTTATACAGCCTAACAAGTGTTTCAAACTGCAGTGGTCTGCCTCCGATGATTGCTAAAACCAACGGCAGCCCAAGGTGTCCTGCGCGTGCAACTGATTTTGCCGTACCTCCGCTCCCAATCCATACGGGCAATGGATTCTGAACAGGACGTGGGTAAACACCTCGATTTTGAATAGAAGGCCGATGCTTTCCGCTCCACGTCACTTTCTCAGATTCCTGAATTTTCAATAATAATTCCAGCTTCTCATCGAACAATTCATCATAATCATCCAAATCATATCCAAACAACGGAAACGATTCAATAAATGAACCCCTTCCTGCCATGATTTCTGCCCTTCCATTTGAAATAGCATCAAGCGTAGCAAAATCCTGAAATACACGCACAGGATCTGCAGAAGAAAGCACTGTAACCGCGCTGGTTAAGCGAATTTTTTTCGTTTGCGATGCAGCCGCCGCAAGTACAACGGCTGGTGATGATGCTGCATAATCCTCACGGTGATGTTCACCGACACCAAAGACATCTAATCCGACTTGGTCGGCTAAGACAATTTCCTCAACAACCTCCCGAATTCTCTCCGCGTGACTTTTCACCTTTCCCGTATTAACATCCGGCGTCGTCTCTACAAATGTAGTAACTCCTATCTCCAATGGTCATCCCTCCAGCTGTATGTTCTTTTTATAAATTTATCTAGAAGTCGGCATTCCTTTCTTTATTAATATGCCTCAAAGTAATCAGACAAGTTCATAAATATCAGTATCTATTTTCTATGATTTTTTTATGATTCTTAAAACTATAATACAAAATGGAAGCAAAAGAACCGTCCCCTTGCTTCCTAAAAAAAGAGACCTGAATAGGCCTCTATCGTATTTGTTCAATATCACTAATACTGTATTGTATCAGAATGGTTATTGCTTTTCCTTTTGATCGGAACAGTCTTTGCAGATGCCATACCATGTCTTGACACCGTTTGTATTTTCGACTGCGTCTATTTCCTTTTCACACACCTGACAAATAATCGTTCCCTGCCTTACAACTGCTTGATCTGTCATTTCACTCACCCCTCCAAAATTGAAGCGCTTTCAAATAACAAACAACGGAAACATCCTGGTGTCAATCAAGCAACCTACCATTCTCTATTCCTATTATATCACTTTGGTGTCAGGCACTGCAAAAAGACAAATTCCCCAATTTGTCTTTTTGCAGTGCCTGACACCATTCTAATTATTTCGCAATAGATAGGCGATCCATTTGCAGTGTGGATGATTGCGAATATTTTCAAGCAATCCTTTTACAATAGCAGGACTTAGGCTCGGTTCAAGTATATCCTGCTTTAACAGGACTAATGATTCTTTTTCAATGGATTCTTCCATTTCGGCGATTTTTTGCTCCATCATTTCTACGAGCTGTTCCTTTGATATTTTTTCTTGGAACTGCTGCTTTGTGATTTGGACAAGCTCTTCAGATAAAAACGGAATGGTTGTATGCTTAGCCAAGATGGTTGTTTTTTCTACAAGTGATTGGCTCATCTGATTCAAGTCTAATGGAACATTATGGAATAAAAATAAATTGGAATAAATGCTCATAAAGCTTTTGATACAGTACATTAAATCATATTTCGTCTGTTTGATTTCTTCCCCATATAATCGGTCAATCATAGATAGAATTACTTTTTCTAAAAGAAGGTCGTACGAATGAATTTTTTCAATTAGCTCTTGATTTAACGTCTGTAGCTGCTCTTTGATTAGAATCTTAGCAAAATCAGAACGCTGATAAAAAGTATGGAATGTCGTGTAATAGAATTCATATAATAGCTTTTCATCATCTTTAGTATTTTTGACTATATAGTCAATGTCTGAAGTGATTTGAATCATAAAATGGTCAATCAATGTTAAAATCAATTCATCCTTCGACTTGAACGATAAGTAAAAAGCACCTTTTGAAATCCCGCAATAATCCGTTATCTGCTTAATGGAAGTTGCCTCAAAGCCCTGCCTCGCAAAAAGCTCTAATGCCTTTTCCATGATTAATTGTTTCTTTAGCATGTATTTCATCTCCTGTAATCATTGACAAATGACCGGCTAGTCATTAGTATAAATACTTGAGCTTAGTAAGTCAATTAAGGGTAGGTGTAAAAGTGAAAGGGCTAGTCAATTTTGTTATAAGAAATAAACTTGCAGTATGGCTGCTGACCATTATCATTACCGTTTCCGGTGTCTATTCAGCTACCAAAATGAAAATGGAAACCATCCCTGATATTTCGATCCCATACTTAATGGTTATGGATGTATATCCAGGAGCAACTCCTGAAAAGGTCATGCAGGATGTTTCCATCCCTCTTGAACAAGCAGTCGAGGGGCTTGAAGATGTGAAAAATGTCTTCTCTAACTCCTATTCCAATATGGCCAATCTTCAGGTGGAATACGAATATGGAGTGGACATGGATGAGGCAAAGCGCGCTCTAGAAGCTGCCTTAGATAATGTCAACCTGCCTGAAGGTGCACAAGAGCCAACGGTTACCGCCATCAGCATGAATATGATGCCGGTTGTTGCACTTAGTGTCAGCAGTAAAACAGAGGATATTGTTGAATTAACCTCTACAGTTGAAGACATTTTAATTCCAAAAATCGAGAAAATTGATGGTGCAGCTTCTGTAACAATTGCAGGACAGCACATTGAAGAAATTCAGCTTACGTATGATAAAGCCAAAATGGCTGAGCTTGGTTTAACGGAAGATAAAGTAAAGGAAATGATACAAGCAAGCGATCTTGCCGTGTCATTAGGCCTGTATGAGTTTGAAGAAGGTGAACAAGCCGTATCAATCGATGGCAAGTTCAACTCGATTGATGATTTAAAGGAAATGCTGATCCCTGTAACCCCATCAGCTACTCAGCCTTCCCCATTTGTAAAGCTTAGTGACATCGCGAAGGTTGAACTAATCGGTAAAGAACAATCTGTTTCACGTACAAACGGAGAAAACTCTATTACGATTCAAATTGTTAAAGAACAACAGGCAAATACAGTCCATGTTGTAAACGCTGTGAAGGATTTAATTAAAGACGAAGAAAAGAAAGTCGATGGTCTTGTTATCGATGTTTCACTTGACCAAGGAAAACCAATTGAAGATTCTGTTTCAACAATGGTTGAAAAAGCAGTATTCGGCGGATTAATTGCCGTATTAATTATTTTATTATTCCTGCGTGATTTTAAATCAACGATTATATCGATTGTTTCCATCCCAGTTTCGATTTTCATGGCACTCCTGCTCTTACACTGGCTGGATATCACGTTGAACATTATGACACTTGGTGCCATAACAGTCGCTATCGGCCGTGTTATCGATGACTCCATCGTCGTTGTAGAAAACATTTATCGCCGCATGCACTTACGCGAGGAAAAATTAACCGGTCGAGCGCTCATTCGTGAAGCGACAATTGAAATGTTCAAACCTATTTTATCCTCGACATTAGTAACGGTTGCGGTTTTCGCTCCACTGATTTTTGTCGGCGGTATGGTGGGAGAATTATTCGCACCGTTCGCATTAACGATGACCTTCGCACTTGGCGCTTCGTTACTTGTTGCGATTACGATTGTACCGGCACTCTCACATTACTTATTTAAGAAAAAGCTTTACAGTGAGAAAACCGAAAGCAGTCATAAAGAGTCAGGTAAATTAGCGAACTGGTACAAAGGAGTCCTTAATAAGGCACTTAACCATAAGATTATTACTTCTATTATTGCCATTGTTTTATTAGGCGGCAGCTTGGCGTTAACACCATTAATCGGCTTCAGCTTTATGGGAAGCGAAGAAGAAAAGGTAATGTATTTAACATACACACCTGGAACCGGTGAGCTAATGGAGGATACATTAGCAAACGTTCAAGATGTGGAACAAAAACTGTTAAAACGTGATGATATTGATATTGTTCAGGTTTCAGTAACGGAAAGCGGCGATCCAATGGCTGCGATGATGGGCGGCGGCGGTGACGGCGCATTAATGTACCTCATCTTCGATCCAGAAATGGATAACTTCCCAGAAGTACGTGAGGAAATCGAAGATTATGTCTTTAATATTGGTCAATCCGGAGAATGGAAAAGCCAAAACTTTACTTCTATGTCATCCATGGGTACCAACGAAGTCAGCTATACCTTCTACAGCGAGGATCTTGATAAATTATATGAGGCTGTAGATAAGGTTGAAGGTGTGATGAAAAAGAATGACCGCTTAGAGGATGTCACTTCAAGCGCTGAAAATCCGTACGTTGAGTATACCTTCAAAGTGGAGCAGGATGAATTATTGCAATACGGGTTAACGACAGGTCAAATCCTCATGATGTTAAACCCAATGAAAACAGAGGATGTATTAACTACAATTGAAAAAGACGGCAACAGCCTAAAAGTGATTGTTCAGCAAGAACAAACAGAAGAGCCAAAATCGGTTGATGACATTTTAGCGAAACAGGTGCCAACAGCACTTGGTACAACTATGCCGCTTTCAGAGCTTGTGACCGTTGAAGAAGGAACAACACTTAACACACTTGCGCGAAGCAAAGGTGAGTACTACGCATCTGTTTCAGGAACAGTCATCGGCGATGACCTTTCAAAAGCAACCTCAGCAGTTGATGATGCGATTGATAAACTAGACTTACCGAAAGGTGTCACACTGGGAGTAGCTGGTGTTCAGGCAGATATGACTGAAACCTTCACACAGCTTGGTATAGCGATGCTGGCAGCGATTGCGATCGTTTACTTTATTCTTGTTGTAACATTTGGAGAGGGTCTTGCTCCATTTGCAATCTTATTCTCCCTGCCATTTGCCGTTATTGGTTCATTTGTCGGCTTATTAATCGCCGGTGAAACCATTTCTGTGTCTGTTATGATGGGTCTATTAATGTTGATTGGTATTGTCGTAACAAACGCCATCGTGCTTGTGGATCGAATCATTCATATGGAACACGATGGAATGGGCATGCGCGAAGCCATCCTAGAAGCAGGATCCACACGTCTGCGCCCTATCCTGATGACAGCCATTGCAACCATTGGAGCCTTGATTCCACTGGCCATTGGTACCGGCGGTGGCGGCCTTATCTCGAAAGGTCTTGGAATTACCGTTATCGGTGGTCTAACAAGTTCAACCTTGTTAACCTTAATCATCGTTCCAATCGTATATGAAGTTCTATCAAAGCTATTTAAGAAGAACCGAAAAGATATAGAAGAAAACTAAAAAAAAGAGGAAATCCCGAATTCGGGACTTCCTCTTTTTTTTATACTGCTTTTTCATCCACTTCTTCTGAAGCTGATTTTCCTTTTTTGTTGAAGCCTCCCATATAATACGCTGCCACAAGGATGACAATCCATAGCGGACCAACATAAAGCGCTACTCTAGTATCTGGAAAATACGCCATGATGCCGATGACCAGCGCTAAAAACGCTAACGAAAAATAGGAGCTGAAAGGATAAAGCGGCATTTTATATTTTAACTGCTTTTGCCCCTCCGACGTTAAACCTTTACGATATTTCAATTGTGATAATAAAATCATTGCCCATGTCCAAATGGCACCAAAGGTTGAAATCGATGTAACCCAAACAAAAACCTTTGCCGGCACTAAATAGTTCAAAAGGACTCCGATAACTAAAGCTGCTGCCGTTGCCACGATCGCTAAACTTGGAACACCATTTTTATTAATTTTAGCAAATGCTTTTGGAGCTTCTCCATTTTCCGCTAGGTTAAACAGCATCCGTCCCGTACTGAAAATACCTCCGTTACAGGAAGAAAGAGCAGCTGTTAATACAACAAAGTTAATGATTCCAGCTGCTGCCGGAATACCAATTTTATCGAATGTTAACACAAAAGGACTTCCATTAACACCTATTTCTGTCCAAGGATAGATGGACATAATAACAAATAATGCTCCAACATAGAATATAAGGATCCGCCAGAATACAGTATCAATAGCCTTTGCAAGTGTTTTTTCAGGGTTCTTTGCTTCCCCTGCCGTCAGACCAATCATTTCTACACCTAAAAAGGCAAACATAACCATTTGCAATGACATAAATACGCCTGTAATGCCATTAGGTAAAAGCCCGCCATGATTCCATAAATTACTGATACCAGTTGCCACTCCGCCATTTCCAAATCCGAAAAATATCATAGCAAAGCCAACAACAATCATAAAGACAATTGCGACAATTTTGATGAGCGCAAACCAAAATTCAAGCTCTCCAAACGCTTTAACGGATAAAAAATTGACCATCATCATGATGACCAATGCAGAAAGAGCCCATATCCAGCGCGGAACGTCCGGATACCAAAAGCCCATATAAATGGCAACAGCTGTAAGCTCAGCCATACAAGTGACTGTCCAAAGGAACCAATAATTCCAGCCTGTAATAAAACCAGCCAAATTCCCTAAATAATCACGGGCATATTGACTGAATGATCCAGAAATAGGGTTTTGAATCCCCATCTCCCCTAATGCTCTCATGATAAAAAAGATAATCATTCCACAAAAAACATAAGCTAATAGAATTCCCGGTCCAGCTAGCTGTATGGTTGATGCAGAGCCTAAAAATAATCCAACCCCGATTGCCGATCCTAACGCCATAAGGGTGATATGCCGTTCTTCTAAGCCTCTCTGCAGTTGATTTGGCGAATGTCCTGCTTGCATCATGTTTCCCCCTCTAAAATGGATGACTTATGAAGTATGTAATAATGGTAGCGCTTTCAAACTTTGTTACCTATAAAAGATATTTTGCAACGCTAATATTATATTAATATTATACTATCATTATTATCAGACATCTATATTTTTTTATCAAAAGCAAAAAAAAATTTATAGATTTAACATTTGTACTCTTTTCTATTCATAAAAAAAGACAGTGCCCCTAAATAGATTATAGAAAGGCACCGTCCATTGGCTGTATTTAATAATGTTATCAAACGAATTGCTATATATAGAAGGTTATAATAAGCGGAGATTTTTCGTTTAAACTGTAAATAGTGCTCGATTCGGGGTATATAAGCGGAGCTTTTCCGATAAAGCAAAGCAAAATGACCCATTTTTATGTTTTTCGAGTAAATAGTCGGAATCCTTCCGTCTATTTAAGCTATTTTCAGTGTTATTTCCTTATTAAAGGAAGTTTCTCCGCTTATCTATCAAACACGTTTTAGCGTCTAATAAACTTGTATAACTTCCCCTTTATTTAAACAAGAAAAACATAGTAAAAACAAAAGCTTGGGAAAAATCCCAAGCTTTTTTGTGTTTTAGTTATATTGTTATTCATGCTCCGAAATCTTATGTTAGCTGTGCTGTGATGTTGATATTCTCATCGTTATCGGAACTACTTACTATACAAGGACTGTTGTTTTTTCCCAACGATTTTCAATAGGAATCCCTGCGTCCTTTAATGTTCTAAATACGGGGCAACGAAGGTCTACAGCTGCCTGCAGCTCATTAATTCTCTCCTGTGATTCACTTGTGTCAATGAAGGCCTTTACGATGACTTGTTCAAAATAAGGCTTAATATCTAGATTTCCCATCAAACCGCTAGGATCAAGATCTCCTTCTACTTCAAAGGAAATACCCTGTAGATCAAAATCCATTTCCTTTGCTATTAATTGAGCCATAACATTTTCGCAGCCAAGCAGTGCCGCCAATAAAGTTGACAGCGGATCGATAGCAGAATCCTTTCCACCCATTGAAACAGGTTCATCAAGTGCAATCTTATGCTTTCCTGCCACGGAATCAGAACGCATTCCATCCCCAATACCAGTTACCTTAAACTTCATTTTTTGACCCATAGTAAACATCCTCCATTCAAGTGTAAGTTACATGCATTTCAAATAGCCTTTACCCTCTTACTCGAACGACAAACCACTTTCACATAGTTAACTTTAATAATGTCTAACTTATGTACCCCTATTGATAACGTTTTCAAAACGAAAAGGGAAAAGTTAACTACATATCCATATTATACTACAATAACATACTCCATACTACACACTTTATAAATATATCAAACTAGGAAGCAAGGGGACGGTTCTCTTGCTTCCAAAATAATTATTTGTTTTTTCAAAAAAGGAATTTACCAGCCTTATGTCGAAATATTTAAAAAAGGTAAAAAACTTTATCATTAATAAAAAGAGAGGGATATGGATATGACAAATACAATTAAGACACCAGAGAATAGGCTTGAGGAGTTAGGAATCATTCTTGAACCGGCAAGACAGCCATTAGGAAATTATATTGGCTGTGTCCGTACTGGCAATTTGATTTTTACATCCGGTCAAATTTCAGATCAATACTTAGGAACACTGGGACAAGACTTAACGATAGAAGATGGCTATCAAGCAGCCCGTCAGGCAGCGATTAATGTCATTCGTATACTAAAGAGTGAGCTGGGAGAATTAACTCGTGTGAAACGGATTGTAAAGGTGTTGGGGATGGTGCATTCAGCTCTCGATTTTACAGATCATCCAAAGGTAATCAACGGTGCCTCTGATTTATTTGTGGAAGTCTTCGGTGAAAAGGGTGTACACGCGCGTACAGCAGTAGGATTGGCACAGCTCCCAAGAAATGCAGCAGTAGAGCTTGAAATCATTGTCGAGGTTGAGGATTAATTTATTTAGGTATACAAAATGCCAACATCCTATTATAAGATGTTGGCATTTTTTCTCTTTAGTAGGATTATGCTTTCACTGCAACTGGCACCAATTCTTTTTCAAATGCCTTATCCACTGGAACATATTCATATCCAAGGTCATTGGCAACTGATAGATAGGTAATTTCGCCGTTTACAACATTCACACCAAGCTTTAAGCCTGGGTTTTCATTAATTGCTTTTAATACACCCTTATTTGCAATTTGCAATCCGTATGGCACGGTTACATTTGTTAGTGCAATGGTTGAAGTTCTTGGAACAGCACCTGGCATATTGGCAACAGCATAGTGAACAACGCCGTGTTTTACAAAGGTTGGATCATCATGTGTTGTTACATGATCATTTGTTGCAACAATACCGCCCTGGTCAATCGCAACGTCAACAATAACGGAGCCTGGCTTCATTGACTTAACCATTTCCTCAGATACTAGCTTAGGTGCTTTTGCCCCCGGAATTAACACAGCCCCAATTAGTAAATCAGCTTCTGCCACTGCTTCAGCAATATTGAATGGATTAGACATTAAGGTTTTAATTGAGTTTCCAAAGATATCATCTAATTGACGAAGACGATCCGCACTTAAATCAAGAATCGTTACATCCGCTCCAAGTCCAATAGCCATTTTTGCTGCGTTTGCTCCAACAACCCCTCCGCCAACAATGGTTACTTTTCCGCGGGCAACGCCTGGTACACCTGCAAGCAGGATTCCTTTCCCGCCGTTTGTTTTTTGCAGGAATTGAGCTCCAATTTGTGCAGCCATTCTTCCTGCTACCTCACTCATTGGTGAAAGCAATGGAAGGGTACGGTTTACTTCTACTGTTTCATAGGCAATGGCTGTTACACCAGAGTCTTTAAGAGCCTTTGTTAATTCTGGTTCAGCTGCAAGGTGCAGGTACGTGAATAGAATTAAACCTTGACGGAAATATTTGTATTCGCTTTCAAGCGGCTCCTTTACTTTCATAATCATCTCAGATTGTGCCCAAACATCTTCCGCATGTTCAACGATTTGTGCCCCAGCATTTACATAATCCTCATCGGTGAAAAGGCTGCCAGCTCCAGCATTCGTTTCGACTAATACCTTATGCCCAGCCTGTATATATGAAACAACCCCAGCAGGTGTTAATGCAACACGATTTTCATTATTTTTAATTTCCATAGGTACTCCAATAATCATTGAAAAAGCCTCCCTTAACTTCTTTGTATTTCCTTTTGATAACGCTATCATAATTCAATTTATAGATAATATCTTTGTTTTAAAAAGAAAATATAAAATAATTTTTTTGTTTATTTTCACAAAATGTTAGTTATTTCACAAAAGTACTTTCGATAAGAAATAAAAAGCCAGGCAATCCTCTATCAGAACATTCCTGGCACATGATTTTCTATATTTCCATCCCTGCTTCTGCAAAGGTAGGCATATTCTTCAACATTGAACAGGCAGCATCAATGATTGGAAAGGCTAATGCAGCACCTGAGCCTTCACCTAAGCACATATCCATCAGTAGCATTGGCTCGATGCCCAAAAATTCGCTGGCCCTTTTAGCACCAGGCTCTTGTGAAGCGTGGGAAGCAATCATATAGTCCTTCGCCTTTGGTTCAAGACCAACAGCAATAATGGCTGCGATGGTAGAGATAAATCCGTCAATGACAACAGGAATTCGGTTAGCTGCTGCCCCAAGCATGACGCCGGCCATCCCGCCTATTTCCAGTCCCCCAACCTTCGCCAGTATATCGATCACATCGTCAGGATTTGGCTGGTTTAAATGAATGGCTCTCCTAATTACTTCCGCTTTATGTTCAATCCCACCTTTACCTAAACCAGCACCTCTCCCCGTTATTCCTAACGGATCACAATGGAGTAAAACAGACAGAATCGCAGTACTTGGTGTCGTGTTACCGATTCCCATTTCACCCGTGCCCAGCAAATTGACACCTTTCTCGATTTGTTCATTAGCAATGTCGATCCCAACCTCGATGGCTTTTATGGCTTCTTCTCTTGTCATAGCAGGTCCTATCGCCATATTGTCTGTTCCGTTTTTCACTTTTCGAAGGATAATCCCAGCATCTGCAGGCATCTCTACGTTAATTCCGATATCCACCGGTACAACCTTAGCTCCTGAGACTTGGCCAATGACACAAACACCGGTTAATCCCTTTGCAAAATTCAGCGTTTGTGCAGCCGTTACCTCCTGAGGATTATTTGTCACACCTTCCACATATACCCCATGGTCACCTGCCATAACAATGACAGCCTTTTGATTAAAATCTGGCTTCAGATTCCTTGTAATGCCCGCCAGCTGTACAGCAAGATGTTCTAGCTTTCCTAAGCTTTTCGCAGGCTTAATTAGTTTATCGACCCTTTCCCTGGCCATTGCTGTTATTTCCTGATCCAAGCCTGCAATCTTTTCTAATGTCTGTTGTAATAAGTTCATCTTCTCTTCCCCTCCATGGCTTTTACGTCATAAAAAACAAAAAAGCCTGCAGTCTATTTGAATATCAAATAAACTACAGACTTTTCCATCATCTATAACGTCAAAAACAGATAGGCAGGTCTCCTGGCTCAGGATCATCATTTCATCAGACCTTCCCAGATCACTCCAGTGGCACCTCCAATGAAACTCCCCCTTACAGTGGCGGGACCGCTGAAGATTCTCACTCCATTCCCTATTCTCCCCAAGGGGCACCTACTGTTAGTATGCATATTTTTCTACCCATTAACATAACAAGAATACTAGCCTTCGTCAAGCAGCGCCCTAGTTTATTGCGCTTCACAACCATTCTGTCTAGTACTAGTTTTCTTTTCTTCTAAAAATGCCCGAAACTCTTCTTTTGATTTGTTTGATTCCATGGCTTCCTTTACTAGTTTGAGCCATTCCCCTGAAAGTCTATCCTTTTCTTTTACCTTCATAAATATGTTCCCCTTTACATTTTCCACTATGATAGCAGCTTCAGCTTCTGATATTCTACGATAAATTGATCAAGTTTTTGGCTTTTTTCAATTGTATCATTATGCAGAAATCCTTTTTGCCCCCATATTTCCACAAGCTCTGCCTTTAACCTATTGATACTTTCCTCTATTTGAATCATTGTTTCTATCATGATGGATTCCCCCTCAAAAAGTCCCATAATCAACGTCAATATATACCCTTCATACCTCTATCACTTGATAACTCTATTATGAGGGAAGAAAACGCAGGATGATATCACCATGTATTCTTATTCTAACACACTCAAACGATATAGGAATAAGTTCCTATACTGATCTTAATCAAAAAAGGCAAAGCCTGTCCCACAAGACAAGTATCACGGCCCTATTACCCAGTATCACTTTGCGTAAACTGGCTCTAGAATAGGTAAATGCGGATGCTTGATAGCTGATAGGACAGCCTTTGCTTTTTATTTCATTTTCTTATACAGCTTCTGCTTTCTGCTGATTTCTTCGTATGAATCATTCATTTCTGTATAATAGAGTGTTTCTTTATCACCAAGGCCAAGTATGCCAAACATACCAAGACTATCATAAAAAAGCTCATGCACTTTCTTTTGTAACGTTTTATTAAAATAAATCAACACATTTCTGCACAGGATCACATGAAACGTATTAAAGGAACGGTCTGAAACAAGATTATGCTGAGCAAATACGATGTTCTTCGAAAGAAACGAGTCAAACTTCACACCATTTTTTGTAACGCTATAATAGTCGGAAAAGGCCCTCTTGCCTCCAGCCTGTATATAATTATTCGTGTACTTCCTCATATTCTCTAAAGAAAATATCCCGTTCTTTGCTGTCTTCAGGACATTGGGATTGATATCTGTTGCATATAATTTCGTATGTTCATACAACCCTTCTTCATGAAGCAGCATGGCCATCGAGTATACCTCTTCCCCTGTTGAGCAGCCTGCATGCCAAATTCGAATCGATGGATACGTTCGTAATAAAGGCACAACCTTTTCTCTAAATTCCTTGAAAAAGATAGGATCACGAAACATCTCTGTCACGTTGATGGAAAAGTCAGCGATCAACCTTTGTAAACATGCAGGATCATGGAGAATTTTATCAAGCAGTCCGGTAATACTAGTTAGCCTTTCCGCATGTACTCTATGCCAGATTCTCCTTCTAATGGAATGATAGGCATAATTACGAAAGTCATACCCGCACCAATCATACAGGCCTTTTAATAGCAATCCAATTTCAATCTTCTCCAATTCGCTCTCAGAATTTTCATGTGTTGACAAAATACTTGTATCCATTGAATCGATCATTCACACACAATTTCCCTTCTTATTGATATAACCAAACCTTCATTAATGAAATCAATTGATCAGGATTGA
>Ga0180215_1000923_pt1 | contig 34019 bp, 22 predicted proteins | sample eDN3rd37CBELigBY_FD_128871 | JGI IMG/M metagenome (GOLD analysis project Ga0180215, IMG submission 128871) | Enriched backyard soil microbial communities from Emeryville, California, USA - eDNA 3rd pass 37_C BE-Lig BY (version 2) (version 2) | ecosystem: Environmental > Terrestrial > Soil >...
CGGGGTGCTCAACGGCCCCACCGCCGCCTGCCTCACCACCTGCGAGGCCAACGTCTGCGGCGACGGCTTCCTCCACGTGGGCGTCGAGGCCTGTGACGACGGCGCGCTCAACAGCGACACCGGCGCGTGCCGCCCCGGCTGCATCCTCAACACCTGCGGCGACGGCTTCGTCCGCGCCGGCGTCGAGGAGTGCGACGAGGGCTCGGCCAACAGCAACACCGGCACCTGCACCACCCAGTGCCGCCTACCCCGCTGCGGCGACGGCTTCGTTCAGGCAGGCGAGGAGTGCGACGAGGGGATCGGAAACAGCGACGCCCCCGATTCGTCCTGCCGCACCATCTGCCTCCTCCCCACCTGCGGCGACGGGATCGTCGACTCCGACGAGGCGTGCGACGACGGCAACGACGTCGACAGCGATGCGTGCAGCAACGACTGCACCATCAACGGTGACGACTGCTCCAGCCCCGCCCTGCTGGCGCTCGATCCGACCACCTACGCCTTCACCGTCGCCGGCGACACGACCACCGCATCTGCGGACTACGGTGCGGGCTGCGCCCCCTCGAACAACAACGGGGACTTGATCTACCAGCTCACGTCGCCGATCCACGGGCGGTGGACCATCTCGATGAACCCCTCCTTCGACGCCGTGCTGACGGTGCGGACCACGTGCACCAGCTCGAGCTCGGAGCGCGCCTGCGCCGACGAGTTCGGCAACAGCGGCGCTGAGACGGTGGTGGTCGATCTTCAGCAGGGCGAGACCGTCTTCATCCTCGCGGATGGCTACGGCGACGCCACCGCCAACGAGGGTACCTTCACCCTCTCCGGCAGCGTCGCCCCCTTCCTCCCCGACGGCGCAGCGTGTGATCCCACCGGCGCGGCCAACGTCTGCATCTCCGGGGTCTGCGATCCGATGACCCTGGAATGCCGCGCCCCGGTCTGCGGCAACGGCATCGTCGAGGCGAACGAGCCCTGCGACGACGGAAACACCGACGACGCGGACGCCTGCTCCAACGACTGCACCGTCAACGGCGATACCTGCGCCAGTCCGGCCATCATCACCTTCGACCCGGTCGATCACAGCTTCGTGGTCTCCTCCAACACCACCGGCGTCGGCGCGGATTTCAACTTGAGCTGCACCTCCACCTCCCTCAACGGAGACCTGGTCTTCCAGCTCACCTCCCCCATCTCCGGACGCTGGACGGTCGACATGACCGGCGTCCACGACATGGCGCTGGCGGTGCGGACCTCCTGCCTCGATTCCAGCTCCGAGATCGATTGCTCGGACTCGGGGCTCGACGTGGGCATCCCCGAGCAGGTCGTCTTCGATCTCCTGCAGGGCGAGACCGTCTATCTGATCGCCGACGGCTGGGGGACGTTCATCCGCAACGAGGGCGCTTTCACCCTCGCCGGCACGGTCACCCCCTTCGTCGGCGTCGGGGATCCCTGTGATCCTGCCGGCGTGGTCGGCCTCTGCCCACCAGGCAGCCAGTGCGACACCAACTCGCTGACGTGCCGTGGCTCGGTCTGCGGCGACGGTGTCACCGAGTCGGGTGAGGAGTGCGACGATGGCAACGGCGTCGACACCGACGCCTGCTCCAACGCCTGCAGGCTCAACGGCGACAGCTGCGCCGCGCCGATCGTGCTCGAGCACGACCCGGTCACGTACGGCTTCACCGTCTCCGACGACACCACCGGCAGGCGCGCGGACATGAGCACCGGCTGCTCGGTCACCGACGACAGCGGTGACCTGGTCTACCAGCTGACCTCCCCCATCGCCGGCCGCTGGACCGTCACGATGACCGCGAGCTTCGACGCGGTGGTGGCCGCCCGGAGCTCCTGCGCCAACGTCAACACGGAGGTGAGCTGCGCGGACGCCACCGGAAGCGGCGCCGAGACGATCGTCCTCGACCTCCTGCAGGGCGAGACGGTGTTCATCGTCGCGGACGGCTGGAGCCTGTTCGGGCCCAGCGAAGGCTCCTTCACCCTCACCGGCACCGTCGTGCCCTTCGTCGCGCCGGGCGATCCCTGCGATCCGACCGGGGCGACCAACGTCTGCGCCCCCGGCAGCCAGTGCGACGACATGACGGCCACCTGCCGCTCTTCGGTCTGCGGCAATGGCGTGGTGGAGTCCGGGGAGCCGTGCGACGACGGCAACACCATCGACGACGACGCCTGCTCCAACGCCTGCACGATCAACGGCGACACGTGCGCCGCGCCCGTCATCATCCGGACCGACCCGCTCACCCACGGGTTCACGGTCTCCAGCAACACGGCCGGTGCGGGTGCCGACTACGACCTCTCGTGCACCGACTCGGCGTTGAACGGCGACGTGGTCTTCCAGCTCACCTCGCCCGTTGGGGCGCGCTGGACGGTGGAGATGACCGGCGGTCACGACATGGCGCTCGCGGTGCGAACCGCCTGCGCTGCAGTGAGCACCGAGCTCGACTGCTCCGACAGTGGCTTCGACGTCGGAATCCCCGAGGAGGTCGTCTTCGATCTCCTCCAGGGCGAGACCGTCTACCTCATCGCCGATGGCTGGGGCGGAATGCGCAACGAGGGGCCCTTCACCCTGACGGGGACCGCAATGCCTTTCGCCGGTCCGGGCGATCCCTGCGATCTCGCTGGAACGAGCGCCATCTGTGCGCCGGGAAGCCAGTGCGACGCCATGACGCTCACCTGCCGCGCCTCGGTCTGCGGCAATGCGGTGGTGGAGTCGGGCGAGGAGTGCGACGACGGCAACACAGTCGACGAGGATGGATGCACCAATACCTGCAAGCGGCGGGGCGACCGGTGCACCCTGCCGTGGGACCTGCGCCTGGTGGACACCGATCCGGCGCCGGAGAGCATCGCGGTGACCGGCGACCTGAGCACCTACAACAACGACCACCGGCCGGCGTGCACCACGAGCCCGACCTCCACCTCGAACTACCGCGACGTCGTCTACGCCCTCACCGGCAACGGCGCCACGGACGAGTACTGGACCCTCACCCTCACGGGCGGAACCAGCTCCAGCCTGGTGCTCGACGTGAAGGACGCCTGCGTCACTCGAAACGCGCGGGTGGCCTGCACCTACGGCGCAACCAGCACCACGCCGAAGTCGGTTTCCTTCTGGCTCGGAGCGAACGAGACCGTCTACGTCTGGGTCGATACGGAATCCACGAGCGCCTCCACCTTCACCCTCACCGGCACGGTCATGCAGGGTCTGGCGGTCGGGAACGCCTGCGATCCCGCCGGTGTGGCCAACATGTGCGAGATGGAGGCGGCCTGCGACGCGGGCATCTGCGTCGCCGCCGTCTGCGGCAACGGAACGCGGGAGGGAGTCGAGGAATGCGACGACGACAACGTCGTCGACAACGACGGCTGCAGCGCGAACTGCGACCGCGAGGGCGACACCTGCAACGCGCCGTTCGACCTCAACCTGCTCAACACCTCCACCATGCCAGACCAGTGGCGGCACGCGGGCACGCTGGCGGGGATGAATCCGAACTACGGCGGCAGCTGCGCGTCGTCGGGCAGGTGGAACGACGTCGTCTATTCCTTCACCGCGCCTGCGGCGGGCCACTACTGGTTCCGGCAGCTCAACATCAACAATGACGTGGTGATGTTCCTTTCGGACGTCTGCCCGCCGACGGAGGTCGACCACGAGATCGCCTGCACCGACGATCCGGAGGAGCTCACCGTCTCGCTCGCCGCGAACCAGACGGTCTACCTCTTCCTCGGCCCGTGGAACTTCAGCAGCCTGCCCACCGACCTGAGCTACGTCATCGCGGTCGACAAGCTCTGAACCGGCGGGGCTGAATCCACTCCGCAGAAACGAGGCGCCCTCCCGCCGCCGCGCGGGAGGGCGCCTTCTGTTTTCTCGGGGGCTTCAGGCCTTGACGATCTTCTGCCTGTTGCCGGTCACGCCCCGGGTGGCGTTGCGCGTGTCGATCACCAGCTTGGCGCGCTGCACCACCCGCTGGTAGTCGACGTCGGTGTGGTCTGTGAGAATCAGCACCGCGTCCGCCCTCTCCAGCGCCTCGTCGGTGAGGGGGACACCGGTCCAGGTCTTCCCCGGCGTCCGGTGCGATTCCGCCACCGGCACGTAGGGATCGTGGTACCGGATCCGGGCGCCCTTCTGCTCCAGCAGCTCCATCACCCGCACCGCCGGCGACTCGCGCATGTCGTCGACGTTCTTCTTGTACGCCACGCCCAGCACGAGGATGTCCGCGTTCTTGACGCTCTTCTCGTGGGAGTTGAGCGCCTCGATCGTCCGGCTCACCACGTAGTAGGGCATGTTGGTGTTGATCTCGCCGGCCAGCTCGATGAAGCGCGTGGAGAACTCGAAGTGGCGCGCCTTCCAGGTGAGATAGAAGGGATCGATCGGGATGCAGTGTCCGCCGAGCCCCGGCCCCGGGTAGAAGGGCATGAAGCCGAAGGGCTTGGTGGCCGCCGCGTCGATCACCTCCCACACGTCGAGCCCCATCCTGTCGCAGAGCATCTTGAGCTCGTTGACCAGGGCGATGTTGACCGAGCGGAAGATGTTCTCGAGAAGCTTGGTCATCTCCGCCACCTGGGTGGAGGAGACGGGGACCACCTTCTCGATTACGCTGCCGTAGAGCGCCGTCGCCGCGTCGAGGCACGAGGGGGTGTAGCCACCGACCACCTTGGGAATGGTGCGCGTGCTGAACCTGCCGTTGGCGGGATCCTCGCGCTCCGGCGAGAAGGCCAGGAGGAAGTCGCGCCCCGCCTTGAGGCCGCTTCCCTTCTCGAGGATGGGGCGCAGCACCTCGTCGGTGGTGCCGGGATAGGTGGTCGACTCGAGCACCACGAGCTGGCCCTGGCGCAGGTGGGGCGCGATCGCCTCCCCCGACTGGACGATGAAGGTCAGATCGGGTTCGCGCGACTCGGAGAGCGGCGTGGGAACGCAGATGATCAGCGCGTCGCAGTCCTTCGATCGCGAGAAGTCGGCGGTCGCCTCGAACCGCTTGGCGAGCGCGAGCTTCTGGAGCGGCTCCGAGGCGATGTGGCGGATGTAGCTCTCGCCACGGTTGAGGGACGCCACCTTCTTCCGGTCCACGTCCAGGCCCACCGTGGGGAAGCCCACCTCTGCGAAGGCCATGCCCAGCGGCAGGCCCACGTAGCCCAGACCGATCACGCCCACCACCGCCTGCTTCGAGCGAATCTTCGCGATCAGACTCGAAGCAGGTACCTCACGCTGAACCATACGAATCCGCCTCCTCTCGACGCCCCGCTGCCCCCGCCATCGGAAGGACTGCAGCGGTAAAAACACTCGGCAGCGCTTCCTCCAGCGGGAAGCACACATGGAGGGCGTGCGCGAGCTCGCCGTACCCGCGCGCGTAGAGGCCGTCGCGGAGCTCCGGCGCGCCACCGGCGCCGGCCCCCACCAGCAGCGCGACCTCGCAGAGCTCGATGGCGTGCTCGAAATCCCAGGGCAGCGGCGGCAGCAGGCCGCGCAGCCGCTCGCGCTCGTCCTGCCGCAGCGCGCGCACCCGCGCGCGCCCCGGGACGAGGAAGCGGGCTTCCGCGCGCTGGCGCCCCGCCCCCGCGAGGACGTCCTCGATCAGCAGGAGCTCGCGGAGCCGATCGAGGTGGACGTGGCGCCGGTGGATCACCGGCGGATCGAGGCGGACGTAGCCCCGGTGCTCCCCGCTGAAGCTTCCCTGCAGCTCGTCGGAGACGAAGCGCGTGCAACGCGCCGCCGCCGAATCGGGCAGCGCGAAGAGGCGTGCGGCGGGGAGCGGCTGCTGCTCCGCCCCTGCGACGAGGACGGTGCTGTGGGCGGCGGTCCCGCGCAGCCTGTTGCGGAGAGCGGGATCGCCCGTGTAGCTGCCCGTGCCCGGATCGGCGACGAGCAGCCTGCCGTCGAGGCAGATCTCCACCGCCAGCTTGTCGTTGTGGCCGTGGGTGCCCGTGCCACCTGTGCCGTTGGGCCCGCACGCGATGGCGCAGGAGAAGCGGCGCGAGCGGAGCAGGTAGATCCCCGCGTCGGGGAGCGCGGTGTCCCGCTGCGGCCGGCCTGGCGGCAGCGACTCGAGGGCGCGCAGCCCCGCCGCGCCGAGCAGCCAGATCAGCTCCGCGCTCGGAGGCGTCCGGTCCAGCTCCTTCCTTCCGAAGCGCGCCGCGCCGAGAGGAAGGAGGAACGCCAACGCCTGGGGATGGCGCGGAACGAAGGGGAGCGCGCGCCCCGAGTCGTTGTCGCCGATCTGGGGCGCGAGCCCCCTGCCGTCGATCAGACGGGCGCAGGCGGCGAAGACCGCGGCGAGCCGCTCCCGCGTCCGCGCGGCGAGGGGCGCGGCCAGCGCGTCGGCGGCGAGATCGCCGAGGAGGAAGAGTTCCGCGGCGAGGCGGTGGTATGCCACCGAGGCCTCGAAGGTGAAGCCGTCGGGGAGGGTCTGGGCGAGGATCTCCTCCTCGAGCCGGCGCAGCGCCCGGCGCGCCGCCGCCGTCGCGCCGGGGAGCGCGGGCCAGAGCGCGCCCACCACGGCGATGCCGACCAGGTCCGCCACCAGGTGGTTGTTGGGGACGGCGACCGTGTCCTCGAGGTGCGCCTCGACCCACCGCTGGTGGAAGGCGAGCGAACGGAGGATCTCCAGCGCCGCCTCGGGCCGGCGCGCCACCGCCTCGTGGCCGGCGAGGAGGCGGAGGGCGATCGCCACGTCGACCGCCCGCAGCGCCACCTCCATGGCGCAGCTCCACTGCACGCCGCGCGGCGCCGTGGCCAGATCGAGGATCCTGTCGAGCGCCGCGTCGGCGAAGGCCCGGGAGCGGGCCGGCTCGGCCGTGGTGAGCGCCGCGCCGCAGGCGAGGTGGACCGCCTCGTCGAGGCGCCCCATCGCCCACGGGTACTTCACGTCCGCCCCCGGCGGCAGCTCCGCTCCGTCGAAGCGGGCGCCGGAGACGGGATCCGCCTCCCAGTCCACCGCGCGCCAGCCGGCGCTGGCGAACGGCACCGGGCGATCGGAGGTGGGGAGCGGCACCTCCCTGCCGAAGATCACCAGCCGCCTGGCGAGGGCGCGCTCCGCGCGCGCAACCGCGCGGCTCGCCTCCTCGGGCAGGTGGCGCCGCAGCAGCCGCGCCGCGCTGGCCACGCCGGGTGGCGCGGCGAAGGCCCACGGCCCGCGCACCGGCGCGAGGAGCCGGAGCGGCAGCTCGTCGACGCGCTCCGCCCGGAAGCAGGCGAGGATCTCCTCCGCCGGGGGCGGTTCCGGCTCCCGCTCCAGGGTGCGCCGCGCCGTGCGCCAGAGTCGCAGCGCCGCCACGCGGGCGATCCGCTGCGGGGGGACGGTACGGGCGAGGTAGCCCGCGTACTCGAGTCGGTCCACGGCGGCGGGTAGCTGCAGCAGCCGTGCCCCGGGCGGCCGGGGCCGGCGGGCGCACGCACGGCACCCAGGGATGGGTCGCCAGCGCACCGGGAGGGCAAGGCCCTTCCCCCGCAGGTACGCCCGCTTCCCACCCACCGTCCGCTGCGTTGCGGCGCGCGGGGACGCGCACCGTCCAGGTGCAGCTCACGGCGTCTCGGAGGGGACGCGACGATTGGTGGTCGGTACGCCCGACGCGCTGAGGGCGGCGCCCCGCAGGAGGAGCGCCTCGAGCTGATCGGCCACCGCCGGATGGCCCGCCCGCCGGGAGATCTCCTGGGCAAAGCGGACGGATTCCCGGCTCCCGCCGTCCGCGGCGATCAGCGCGCTGAGCCGGCGCACGAGGCCGGGCTCCATTCCGTCCCGCGCCGCCAGGGCGAAGAAGAGGTCGCGGGCGCGGTGCTCGTAGGAGATTCCGAGCCGGTGCATCGCCTGGAGCTCGCCGATCGCGTCGCTCCACCTGCCGGCCTCGCCGTAGGCCGCGGCGAGGTTGATCCGGACCGCCCCCACCCCGGGCGCCCGCAGCCGATCCGCTTCCCAGAGGGCGATGCCGTCCCGCCATGCCTGCTGCCTCCCCACCGTCACCGGCAGGCAGAACGCCGCTGCAACCGCCACCGCCCCGGCGCCGGCCGCCACGCGCGTGGCGGCCCGCAGCCGTGCGCAGCAGGCGGCGCCCATCGCGACCAGCACCGCGGCCAGGGCGATGGACGGGAGCGATGCGAAGCGGTCGGCCACCGGGAAGGCGAGCGGCACCAACCCGGTCACCGGAGCGAAGGGGAGCGCGAAGGCGAGGAGCGCGCCCCACCTCGTCCGCGCATCGCCCAGCGGCAGCCGCCACGCGCAGAGGAGCGCGACGCACCAGAGGGCGACCGCCATGAGCAGGCGCACGTCGAGCCAACCCACCGCGGCGACCTCGTAGACCGCCTGCGGGTGGGCGACCGACAACGCCCTGCCCACGTACCACCACGGCAGGTAGATCGCCGTGGGGACCCGCTCGAGGAGGCTGCCGCCAGGAAGGACGCGCCCCTCGGGCGGTGGCTCCAGGTGGCTGCGCATCGAGACGAGCGCGCAGGCGATGGCCGGGCCCCAGAACGCCACCGTGCGGCGGATCGCGCGCGGCAGATCGGAGGGGCGCGCTGCCTCGAACCAGACGAAGAGCATGGCCAGGGGAAAGACGGTGCTCTTGGCGAGGAGCGCCGCGACGAAGCACGCGGCGGCGATCCGCTTGCGCCCCCGTCCCCAGGCGGCGAGGGCGAGAACCGTGCCGAGGAGCGCGAGAACGTCCTTGAGGCTCGACGCCCAGGCGAAGGGCTCCACCCGCATCGGGTGGAGCGCCCAGAGCAGCGCCGCCGCGGCGCCGTGCGTCCGCCGCATCCCGAAGGTCGCCAGCGCGCCGGGCAGGCAGGCGACCGCGAGCGCGGCGAGGAGGATCTGGACCAGGTGGTGCGCGAAGGGCGCGGGCCCCGCCACCGTCTGGATCACGCAGATCACCGCGTGGGTGAGCGGGTACCAGACACCGTCCCAGGATGTGGTGAACGCCGCTGGGATTCCCGCCAGCCCTCGGGCGGCGAAGGGGTTGCCGGTGACGTAGCGGGGATCGTCCCAGTTGGTGAAGCCGTTGCCCAGCGTGGGCAGATAGGCAGCGACCGTGGATGCAAAGAGCAGGAATGGAAGGGCCAGCTTGCGGTACCACATCGGCGGCGCCCGTGCGGGCGCCCGGGATCAGCGCCCGCCCCGTCTCTCGTATGTAGCGAAAATCGCTTGCCGGATCTCGTCCACCTTCGCCTCCCACGACTCGTGGGCGACGGCGGCGCTGCGCGCCCGGCTCGGCCCCGGATCCCGCAGCGCTTCGCGCACCGCTTCCACGAAGGCCTGCGGTCCCGAGGCGATCCGGCACAGCCCGATCCGCTCCACCTCCGGCACGGGTGTCGAAACCACGGGCAGGCCTGCCGCCAGGTACTCGCGCACCTTGAGCGGGTTGGAGTTTGCCGCGAGCTCGTTCTCCACGAAGGGCATCAGCGCCACGTCGAACCCCTTGCACCACGCGGGCAGCTCCTCGTACGGCCGCCTGCCGAAGTGGTGGACGTTGTGCGCGCCCCGCAGCGCGTCGAGCGGCGCGGTCGCCTTGCCGAGGAGGACCACCGAGCCGTGGGGAAAGGCGTCCGCCACCGCGCGGATCAGCTCGAGATCGACCCAGTCGGCGATGAGGCCGAAGAAGCCGATCACCGGCCGCGGCAGCGCCGCCAGCTCGTGGGGCACCACCGTGAAGGGATCGAGCGCCTTCGCGAAGTGGCGGTGATCGACGCCGTGGCGCACCACGTGGAGGTTCTCGTTCCACGCCCGCTTGCTCGCCGCCAGCTTCTCCGCGGAGACGATCACCACGTCGGCCCTGCGGGCGAGCTCCTCCTCCATCGCCTTGATCTCCGCGGGGGTGCCGCTGAAGAGCGAGAACTCGTCGACGCAGTGGTAGACCACCAGGTCCTCCCCCAGCGTGCCGCTCACCGGGGCGGATGCGGGGAGGAAGCTCCACGAGATCGGGTTGCGGAAGCCGAGCTTCCGCATCGCGACGAGGATCTGCTGGCGGAAGATCAACCGGTTGATCCGCCGTGCGATCGGACCGAAGGCGGGGATCGCCAGCGGCCCGAGCACGTACAGATTGGGATGGGGCTCGGTGATCCCCCGCGCCACGTCCGCGAGCTTCTTGGCGATCCGCCGCGCGTCGGCGGCGCTCGCCTGCGGCCGGCGGTTGGCCACCGAGTTGACCCACAGGATCCTGTTGTCCCTGGCGAGGATCTTCATGATGTGGGTCTTCGAGAGGGGATCGCCGTCCCAGTCGTTGGAGAAGACGACGATGTCGCGGCCGCGCAGCGCGCGGGCCGCCTCCAGATGGCGCGGATGGATCACGGTACGACTCCTTCGCGGATGGCGCGGAGGCCGAGGCTCCGCCACAGGTCGAGGATGCGGCGCCCGGCGTCGATGCCGTCCGCATCTGGATCGGGCGGCGGCCCCGCGAGCGCCACCTCGATCGCCGCGGCGCAGGCGGCGGCGTCGCCGGCGCGGAAGAGGGTCGCCGCCGCGGGCCGGTGGCCCACGTCGCTCGCCACCACGCGCACGCCGAGGCCGAGCGCCTCCCGCACCGAGACCGAGTCGCCGTCGGCGCGGGTGGGCCGGACGAAGGCGTCGGCCAGCGCCGTCACCGCCAGCGCGGCGGGCTGCTCGATCTCCCCCAGCCCCACCACCACGCCGGCGAGGCCGCTGCGCTCCACCTGCGCGGCGAAGGCGCCGTCGCCCGTGCCGGGGCCGTAGACCACGCAGCCCAGGTCGGGCGAGCGGAGGCGCGCGATCCGCACCGCATCGAGGAGCACGTCGGCGCCGTAGTGGTGGGCGGGGGCGAGCGCCGCGGCGAGGAGGCGCTTCCACCGCTGCCGCGCCGCTTCCGCCGGCGCGGGGGCCCTGCCCGGCTCCACGCCGCCCGCCACGAAGGCGGGCAGCACCTCGAGGCGATCGGGGGCGACGCCGCTTCCCTCCAGCGCCCCGGCGATCCGGTCGTTGGCGCAGAGGACCCGCCTGAAGCCCGCGCAGGCGAGCCAGGCGAGGCGCCGCGTCGCCGGTGAGCGCTCGAGGAGCGCGGGCGCGAGGCCGGAGTGTACGGAGAGGAGGCCGCCGGGCCGCGCCCGCGAGGCGGCGAAGGCGACCATCCAGGCCTTGGCGTTGTTGCCGGGGACGTGGACGTGGAGGATCGCCTCGTCCACCGCGGTCCGCACCAGCGCGCGCCCGAAGGCGGCGTAGCTGCCCGCGCCCTGGACACCGCCGGCGCCGGTGCGCGCCCCATGCCCGTCGCCCACGTCGAGGACGCGCACGTCGAAGCCGTGGCGCATGGCGAGGCGCTGGAGCGCGCGGAGGTGGACCGCAATCCCGCCCCACGGCGGCGGGTAGGGACCGACGAGGATCAGCCGGCGGGCGCCCGCGCCCCGGGGCCCGCGATCGAGCGCGGGCTCCATCAGCGCGCCTCCGCGCCGTCGCGCGCCGCGCCGAAGTCGGGCACCTCCACGCCGAAGTGCTCGCGCATCTCCCGGCGGAACGCCTCCCGCGCCTCGTCGGAGGCGCGCAGCGGCCGGGCGGGGATGCCGCCCACCACCGCCCCCGGCTCCACGTCGCGCAGGACCACCGCGTTGGCGCCGATGATCGCGCCGTCGCCGACACGGATCGGACCGAGCACCTTGGCGCCCGCGGCGATCAGCACGCCGTCGCCGATCACCGGCGCTCCGACGCTCCCCGATCTGCCGCCGATGGTGACCTGCTGGGCGATGAGGCACTTCCTGCCGATCTTCGCCTGGGCGTGGATCACCACGCCGAGGCCGCCGTAGCCGAGCTGCGTCCCCTCGCCGATCTCCACCTCCGGCGGCAGGACGGAAGAGAAGAGCACCTGGATCGACTGGCGGATCAGATCGGGCACCACCGGGATGCCCTGTTTGTGGAGCCTGTGCGCCAGCCGATGCAGATCGAGCGCGTTCATCCCGCCGCCTCCCTTCCAACCGCCTGGAAGGTAGCCATCGCGCGCGCACCGCGCTCAGGCCCGCGGGCGCAGCACCGCGAGGATGGCGGCGGGCCGCACGCCCGCGGCGAAGAGGACCGCGAAGTAGACCAGCCAGAAGCCGCCGCCCACGAGGAGCACCGCCAGCAGGGGCCCCAGGGGCGCGAGGCCCGCGGCCACCAGCGCGAGGACGGCGCTCGCCCCCGCCGCGATTCCGGCGCGGAGCAGATGGCGCGCGGGAAGGACCGCGCGGAGCGCCGCCACCGTTCCCGCGACGGGGCCGCGCGCCGCCACGCCGGGCAGGAGCGCCCGCGCCGCGAGGAGGAGGAGCGCGCCCTTGTGCAGCGCCTCGATCAGGGCGAAGCCCGCCATCGCGCCGATCGGTCCGAGGAGGTGGAAGAGCCCCAGCACCGCCGGCACGCTCGCCACCGCCTTGGCCCCGTACGACCAGAAGAGGAGCTTCGTCTTCGCCCGGGCGCGGAGAACGCCGTCCACCGGGAAGCAGGCGAGCGCCACCACGATCACCGCGATCCGGAAGATCGGCGCCGCCCCCACGAACCGCTCGCCGTAGAGGAGCGCGAGGAACGAGGGTGCGATCGCCCACAGCCCGGCGGCGATCGGCAGGAAGGCGTAGGCGAGCTTGCCCGCCGCCTCCCGGAAGGCGGCGGCCGCCTCCTCCGCCGGCCTGCCCCGCCGCTCCTGCTCGCCGATCCGGTACATCAGCAGCTCGGAGGTGGGGCTGTAGAGGAGATCGACGATCGGAAGGTTGAAGCAGCCCACCGCGTAGACGGCGAAGACCGCCGGATCGGTGGCGGCCGCCACCACATACTGGTGGAACTGCTGCTGCGGCATGGCGAGGAGCATCGCCGCGCCGAACGGGAGCGCGTAGCGGAGCTGCCCGGCGAAGAGCGCCCGCCGCGCCAGCGGAGCGCCGCGGGTCCGCCCGTGGACGAGCCACGCGGCGCAGAGACGCAGCGAGGTGAAGATCGCCGCGCCCCAGAAGACGCCGGAGAGGCCCAGGCCGAGGAGCGCCGGGGCCACGAAGAAGATCGTCTTGGCGGTGTCGCTCACCGCGTAGGCGGCGGCGGCGCTCGCCGGCCTTCCCTGCGCGGTCAGCCCCGCCTCGAGGGCGCCGGAGCCGAGGAGGCAGGCGCAGAAGATCGCCATCGGCACGCGCATCGCCGCGAGCTGCGGACCGCCCAGCGCCTCGAGCAGCGGCGCGGCGAGGACCAGCCCGATCCCCACCATCGCGCCGGCGCCGAGGAGCCAGATCAGCGTCTGCGCCAGATAGCTGCGCGCCTCCGCGCCTTCCGCCCGGGGCAGGAAGTAGTAGAGGCTCTGCGGCATCCCCAGCGTCAGCGCCAGATAGAGCGTGTTGGCCACGAGGAAGAACTGCTTGAAGGTGCCGTACTCGTCCACCTCCAGGAGCCGCGCGAGCACCACCGGGATGAAGAAGGTCGCGCCCGCGCTGTAGGCGCGCGCGAGGACCAGCGGGCGGGCGCCGGCGAGGACCGACTCGGGCACTCAGGCGCTCCCCGAAGACGCGGCGCGTTCCGCCCCGTCTCCGGCATCGTCCCCCCGGGTGGCCACCGTCCCCACCGCGTCGGGCCGCTCGCCGTGCACCCACGTCGAGAGGCCGAGCTGCCCCAGCGTGTCGTCGAGGTTGCAGGCGTTGACCGCCTCGGAGAAGCCGGCGACGCCGCGGGAGGTGAACTCCCAGACGCACTTCCGCTTGAGCGTGTAGGGATCCTCGCCGAGGCGGTTGGGACGATCCTCGGTGGTCACCGCGCTGCGGTACCCGTTGCGGATGAGCGCGCGGATCGCGCCGCGGGAATACCAGCCGTTGGGATAGGCGAAGTCGACCACGTCCACCCCCAGCTCCTCCCGGAAGCGCTCGCGGGAGTGCCGGAGCTGGCGATCCACCTCCTGGGTGGTCTCGTTGGGCAGGCAGGCGTGGTCGACGGTGTGCCCGCCCACCTCGAAGCCGGCGGCGCGCACCGCGCGCAGCTCCTCCCAGGAGAGGAGCGGCGAATCGACCAGCGCGTCGCGGGGATCGACGCCCAGGCACGCCTCGAGCGCCTGCGCCACCTGGAGGCAGAGCTCGCGGGGCCGGGTCTCGAGGAGCCGCTCCAGCGCCCAGATCACGTCGCCGCGGAGCGCGTCCTCCAGCGCCTGGGTGACCAGCGGGCCCCCGCCGATCTCCCTCACCGCCAGGTTGCGCTGCGCCGCCATGCGCAGGACGCGGTAGAGCCGGTCGTGGAGGAGCGGCACCCCCGCCTCCACGAAACCGGTGGGTACGTAGACGATCGCCGGCGCGCCGTGCCGCCGCAGGATGGGCACCGCGTGCTCGAGGAAGTCGGCGTAGCCGTCGTCGAAGGTGACCACGCAGAGGTCGCGGCTGGAGCGGGTCCGGCCCGAGAGCACGTCCAGCGCCTCGGGGATGGTGGCGAAGCGGAAGTTCTTCCCCAGCCACGCGAGCTGCTTCTCGAAGGTGGCGGTGCTGGTGAGCAGGCCCGGGATCACCTTGCGGCGCATCCCCTCGAAATCGGGGACCACCCGGTGCCAGGCGACGAACTGCACCCGCACGCCGCCCACGCTCCGCCGCCGCATGCTGGAGAGGAGGCGCCGCGCGCCGGTGCTCTCCAGCGCCGTGGCGGCGGCCGTCTTGAGGGTGCGGCGCAGCAGCGCGCGCGGCGTCTTCGAAGCGTCGATTTCACCCATCACGGTTCTGCCCTCCCGCTCCCTGCGGATTGACGTTCCCGCGCGCGCCGCAGGCGCCGCAGGAGATCCACCGCCCCGCCGGGAAGGAGCGCGTGGGCCACGGCGCGCGCCGCCGCCTCGGCCCCCTCGCGGGCGAAGAGCAGCGTCGCGGGGATCCCGCGCGCCGCCACCCGGACCGCGACCGTCTCCCTCGTGCCGGTGGACCAGTCGAATTTGTAGCCCTCGGTCCCGCGGAGGAAGTCGTAGCGCCTCACCCCCCTGCCGATGGCGTCCTCGATGGAGAGCCCCAGACAGACCAGCCCGACGCTCCGCCGCGCCCAGGCGGGATCGGGGTCGTAGCCCGACTGGTAGAAGCAGTAGGCGTCACCCGCGTCGATCCCGTAGATCGAGGCGCGGCAGGCGCCCTCCACCCAGACCTCCTCGAAGCGGAGCCAACCCGCCTCGGCGAGGCGCACCACCACCTCCCGGTGGAAGTCGCGGATCGCCGGCCGCCCCATCGCGTCGGAGCCGCCCTGCCCCGCCCAGCGCGCCTCGTGGAGGGCGAGGAAGCGTTCGAACGCCGCGCGCGCCTCGCCGGGATCGCGGACCACCCGCCGCTCGAAGCCGTCGAGGGCGCGGAGCTGCTTGAGCCGCCGCTTGAAGTTGTCCGCGCGCCTGCTGCGCCGCAGCACCTCGGTCCAGCTTCCGTCGAGCGCCACCTGCGGGCAGGTGAAGCGCGGCGTGCGCACGTATCGGAAGCGTCCATCTTCGCCGAAGCGCGCAGCGAGGAGCGGCAGCGAGGGCGAGCTGGCGTCGATCCCGTCGAGATCGAGCACGTCGAAGTCGGCCGACTCGGCGAGGTGGGCGAAGATCGCCTGCGCCGCCCGGGCCACCTGCCCGGCAGGCGCGAGCACGTCGAGGTAGTCGGCGCCACCGAAGCGCTCGCCGAGGAAGGCGAGGCGCCGCACCTCCACGCCGGGCAGGAGCGCGAGCCGCTCCTGCGCCAGCGGGAGAAGCCCCGCCAGCGCGCGGCCGTCCCAGGCGCAGATCAGGCGCGGCGTGCGCCCCTTCCCCAGGTGGCGCCACCAGGTCGCCGCCCACGCGTGGGAGAGGAAGGGGGTGGCGCGGCCCGAGCGATCGTAGAGCTCGTTCCACGCCTCCCGCAGCTCGTCGAGCGCCGCGGGGCCGCGGCGTTCCTCGATTCGCAGCCGCGGCGCGGCGTGCTCCCGCCTCACTTCACCTCCTCGGCCACCTCGGCCACCGCGGCGGCGATGCGATCCACCGTCGCCGGCGAGAGGTCCTGGTGGCAGGGGATCTCGAGGATGGTCTGCCGCATCCGATCCACCTCGGGGAAGCTGCCGGGCGGCAGCGCCGGATGGCCGACGCGCCAGAAGTCGACCGCCTCGATGCCGCGGGCGGCGAGGCGCGCGAGCACCGCCTGCTTGTCGCGGATCTGCAGCGGGTAGAAGAGCGGGCAGACCCCGGGCGGCAGCTCGCCGAAGACCGGCGGCGAGACGCTGCGCAGCCTGCCGAGCAGGTGGAAGTAGTTCCGCCTCCGCCGCTCCACGATGCCGGCGAAGTCCTGCGCCTCGGCGATCACGTGGGAGATGCCGCTCATCGACAGGCCCACGTGGGAGCGGTCGAAGTGCTGGGTGCCGGTGGGCACGCGCTCGGCGCGGGCGGCGCGGCTCGCCGCGTTTCCCACCGTCCGCACCGCGTTGCGAACCGTCCGCCCCGCCACGCCGCCGTGGATCTCCAGCGTCTGGAGGAGCGAGGAGAGAATCGGCGCCACCGTCGAGGCGAGGGGCGGGGGCGCGCCGGTGGGCAGCCCCAGGGGCGGCCCGCGCCGGAGGACCACCGCGCCGCCGTTGGGCACGGGGAGCGTCTTGTAGAGGCAGAAGATCGACGCGTCCCCGGTGGTACCCAGCGGCTTCTCCCCGGCGGAGGAGAGGAGCGCGAGGGCGCAGTCCTCGATGAGGAGGACGTTGCGCTCCCTGCACGCGGCGGCGATCTCCTCCACCGGTCCCGGAAAGCCCAGGTAGTGGATCAGGTAGACCGCCTTGGTGTCGGGGCCGATCCGGTCGATCACCTCCTGCGGATCGACGCGCATCCTGTCGTGCACCGGGAAGAACTTCGGGCGCACGCCCGCCTCGAGGAGGGCTTCGAGCTCCACGCCGTGGAAGTAGGCGGGGAAGAGCACCTCCCGCCCCGCCAGCCCCCAGAGCCGCGCCAGCGAGTAGATCCCGTTGCGCGCGAAGTAGAACCAGTGGGTCGCCGGATCGTCGAAGGGAAAGGGCGCCGCCGCCCGCCGCTTCCGCGGCAGGAGCATCTGCGGCGTCAGGGTGGGGATCGCCGGCGCGAAGAGCGCCGCCGTCTTCTGCCTCGCCCTGCCTTCGCGGGGAAGTCGCTTCGCGGTCGCCTCCATCGCCTCCTCACTTTCCCCGGACCCACGCCGCGATCCGGAATTTCGCCGCGTGGAGCGCCACGCCGATCGGCCCGCGCCGGAAGACGTAGCACCAGCCGTGGGGCCGGACCTCCTCGGTCCAGTCGCCCTTCCACTCCATCCACGGCCCGAGGAAGTCGAACTCCCGCAGGCCACGCTCCACGCAATCGCGCAGCACCTCGTGCACCAGCAGCTGTCCCGGGGAGCATTCCCGGTGGGACTCGTCGAACGCGGGCTTCGGCAGGAAGTAGCGCCCGCCCCAGGTGAGGCCGAAGTGCATGGCCACCGGGCGGTCTCCGAGCCGCAGCGCGTAGAGAGATAGGCATCGCTGCCCGTCCGCCCAAGCCGCCACCCTGTCGTAGAAGGAGCGCGTCGCCAGGTCGCAGCCGATCGCCGTCCCCTTCTCTCCCTTCCACCCCGACCGCTCGAGGTCGTAGAAGGCCCGGAGCACGGCGGGGTCGGCCCGTTCGATCCGCTCGAAGCGGAGCGCGCCCTTCTCCTCCAGCTTGCGGCGCCGCCGGCGCAGGTTGGCGCGGAACTTGGCGGTGGTGCGGCGCTCCAGCATCTCCTCGAAGCTGCCGCCCCTGCCGGGCAGGGAGACGAAGGGGGTGCGCATCGACTCCCACCGCCCGGTCGGATGGCCATCTTCCCGCGCCCAGGCGAGCATCCGCTCCGCGAGCCCCCCTTCGGGAACGTCGGGGATCTCGAGGACCTCGAAGCCGCCGGCGCGCTGCAGCTCGCGCCACAGCGCCCTGCCCGCCTCCTCCGCGTCGCCCGTGCCGTGGACCACGTCGAAGCGGCAGGAGTGGACGTTGGCCGCGCCGCGGAGCATCCGCACCGGGATGCCCCGCAGCCGGCTCCACCCCTCCACCAGCGGGAGCACCGCGCGGAGGCGATCGCCCCTGCGCACCGCCACCAGCCGCAGGCGGGCACCGGCGCCGAAGGCGTCGTACCAGGCGGCGATCCACTCCGGCCTGTAGAAGGGCTCGTCGCAGGGGCCCTCCGCGCAGAGCTGCCGCCACGCGGGGGCGAGGCGATCGATCACCTCGCGCCCGCCGGTGAGCGTCTCCGCGCGCAAAGGTCCATGCTCAATCTCGCGTTCCAGTCGCACGGCTCACTCCACGGTGACGCTCTTGGCCAGGTTGCGGGGCTGGTCCACCTCGCAGCCGCGGGTGACCGCCACGTAGTAGGCGAAGAGCTGCAGGGGAACCGACGCGTAGAGGGGCGCGATCGCCTCCTCGCACGGCGGCAGGAGGAGCGCGTGATCGGCGAGCTTCTCCAGCTCGTCGTCGCCCTCGGTGCCAATGGCGATCACCGTCCCCTCGCGCGCCTTCACCTCCTCGAGGTTGGAGAGGACCTTTTCACGCAGGCGGTCACGGGTGGCGATCGCCACCACCGGCAGCCCGCGGGAGATGAGCGCGATGGGGCCGTGCTTCATCTCGCCGGCCGGGTAGCCCTCCGCGTGGACGTAGGAGATCTCCTTGAGCTTGAGCGCGCCCTCCAGCGCCAGCGGGTAGCCGTAGCCGCGGCCCAGGTAGAGGAAGTCGCGCGCCTGCGCGTACTGCTCCGCCAGCGCCTGCACCTGCCCCTTGAGCCTGCCGACGATCCCCGCGATCTTCTCCGGCGCCTTCTGGAGCGCGTCGGCGATCATGCCCGCCCGCGCGGGATCGAGCCTGCCCCGGAGGCGGCCCAGGGTGAGCGCGAGGAGGAAGAGGCCGGTCACCTGGGTGGTGAAGGCCTTGGTGGAGGCCACCGAGATCTCCGGGCCGGCGCGGGTGTAGAGGACGCCGTCCGCCTCACGGGCGATCGACGAGCCGACCACGTTGCAGATCGCCGCGCTCCGCGCCCCCGCCTCCTTGGAGGCGCGCAGCGCCGCCAGCGTGTCGGCGGTCTCGCCCGACTGGGAGATCGCCAGGGCGAGCGTCCCCTCCTCGGTGGGGCGCGGGCGGTACCGGTACTCGGAGGCGATCTCCGCGGTGGCGGGGATCCCCGCGAACTCCTCGAGGAGGCGCCTGCCGATCAGCGCCGCGTGCCACGAGGTGCCGCAGGCCACCATGTCGATCCGCCGCAGGGCGCGGGCCATCTCCGCGTCGATCCCGAGCTCCTGCTGCACCGCCGCGGTGGCGCCCAGCCTGCCGGCGAGGGTGTCGGCGATGGCGTGGGGCTGCTCGTGGATCTCCTTGAGCATGAAGTGGGGGAAGCCCCCCTTCGCCGCCTGCTCCGGGCTGAAGGGGATCCGCTCCGGGTTGCGCATCACCCGGCGTCCGTTGAGGAGCTCCGTGATCTCCACCGACTGCCGGGTGATCACCGCGACCTCGCCCTCACCCACCACGATCTGGTCGCGGGTGAAGGGGAGCAGCGCGGGGATGTCCGAGGCGAGCAGCCGCTCCCCATCGCCGATGCCGACGATGAGGGGCGAGCCGCGCCGCGCCGCCACCATGCGCGCGCTGTCGTGGGCAGCCATCGCCGCGATGGCGAAGGAGCCCTCGAGGCGGCGCAGCGCCTCCTTCACCGCCCGCTCGAGATCGCCGCCGTTCCGCTGGAGCTCGTGCTCGATCAGGTGCGCGATCACCTCGGTGTCGGTCTCGCTGCGGAAGCGGCAGCCCTGCGCCTGCATCGCATCCCGGAGGCTGCGGTAGTTCTCGATGATTCCGTTGTGGACCACCACCACCTTGCCGGTGCAGTCCGCATGCGGATGGGCGTTCTCGTCCGACGGCTTGCCGTGGGTCGCCCAGCGGGTGTGGCCGAGCCCCTTGCGCGCCTCGCCACCCGCGGCGATGAGCGCGTCCGCCATGGCGGAGAGCTTTCCCTTGCCCTTCCGGATCGCGAGCGTCCCGTTCCGATCGAACGCCACGCCCGCGCTGTCGTAGCCGCGGTATTCGAGCCGCTTCAACCCCTCGACCAGGAAGGGCGCCGCCTTCCGATCCCCCACGTACCCAACGATTCCACACATGGTCTACTCACCCTTTCCCGTCGTCCTTCAGGCCTCGCTCGCCTGCAGAGCGATCCCGAGCACCGCCGCCGCCGCCTTCTCGGGGTCGTGGCGCACGCGCCTCCCCCGAGCGAGCAGATCCGCCTCGAGCGGCAGCACGCCCAGCGCGGCCACCGCCCTGCGTTCGTAGAAGACCGGTCGCTGCCCCCGCGCCGCGTAGCCTGCGCGCAGCGGGGGCGGCAGGTCGTCGAGCGGCTCCACCAGGAGCACGTCGATCACGTCGCCCGCGTGGGCCTGCACCGCGCGGACGTGGCCCGCCGCGTCGAGACCGTCCGTCTCGCCGGGCTGGGTCATCAGGTTCTGCACCAGCACGCGCAGCGCGGAGGTCTCGCGCAGCGCCTCCGCCACCCCGCGCACGAGGAGGTTGGGGATGACGCTGGTGTAGAGGCTGCCGGGCCCCAGCACCACCACGTCCGCGGCGCGGATCGCCTCGAGCACGCCGGGGGTCGCCCGCGGCGCGCGCGGCAGGAGCTCCACCCGGCTGATGGTGGTGCTACGGGGCCTGTCGAAGTTGTGCTCGCCGCGGATCTCGCTGCCGTCCTCGAGCACGCCGAGGAGCTGCACCGGCTCCAGCGTCGCCGGCAGCACGCGCCCCGCGCACTGGAGCAGCGACTCCGCCCGGCGGATCGCGCCGAGGAAATCCCCCTCCAGCGAGTGGAGGGCGCTGAGAAACAGGTTGCCGAGGGCGTGCCCCTTGAGGCCGCGCCCCGCGCCGAAGCGGTACTGGAAGAGGCGCGCCAGGGCGCGGTGGCGCCTGTCCGCCAGGGCGACGAGGCAGTTGCGCACGTCGCCGGGCGGGAGGATCCCCTGCTCCCTGCGCAGCCGCCCCGAAGAGCCGCCGTCGTCGCTCATCGCCACCACCGCGGTGAGCTGCAGGGGCGGCAGGCTGCCGCTGCGCCGCGCGAGGCGCGCCATGCCCGCGAGGATCGCCGGCAGCCCGGTTCCGCCGCCGATGCAGACCACGCGCAGCGGGGCGGGACCGCCTCCCGGCGCGGGCCGGCGCTCGAAGAGGCGTTCCCGCAGGCTGCGATCAGGGAGGGTGGCTTCGCTCGCAGGCATGAGGACTCCTAGCGCGCGCCCCGCCCGGTGAGGACGTGGCGCACCGTGTGAAAGAGGATGGCGAGGTCGAGGAAGGCGGAGCCGTTCTTGATGTAGTAGAGGTCGTATTCGAGCTTGGCCTTCGACTCCTCGATGCTCGCGCCGTACGGGTAGCGGAGCTGGGCCCAGCCGGTGACGCCGGGCGGCACCACCTCCCGCGCCGCGTACCAGGGGATCACCTGCTTGAGCTGCTCCACGAAGAAGGGGCGCTCGGGACGCGGGCCCACCAGCGACATGTCGCCCTTGAGCACCGCCCAGAGCTGGGGGATCTCGTCGATCCGCGTCTTGCGGAGCAGCCTGCCGACCCGGGTGACGCGGGGGTCGTCGAGCTTGGCCCACTGCGGCGCGCCGCTCGCCTCCGCGTCGACCCGCATCGTCCGCAGCTTCACCACGGAGAAGATCCGCCCGTGGCGGCCGATCCGCGGCTGGCTGTAGAAGAGGGGCCCGCGTGAGTCGATCTTGATGGCGATCGCCGCCACCAGGAGGATCGGCGCGGCGAGGAGCAGGCCGCCGCCCGCGGCGACCACGTCGATGATCCGCTTGCAGAGGTGGTGGAAGCGGGACTGGCCGAAGCCGTCGGCGAAGGCGATCTCCGAGGCGCGCAGCCCCTCCACCGGGATGCGCCGGAGCAGCCGCTCCACCAGCATCGCCGGGGTGAAGCAGGCGAAGCCGGCGAGGCGCGCCTCCGCGAGCTGCTCCACGGGGATGCGCGAGCGGGGATCCTCCACCGCCACCACGATCCAGTCGGCGCGGACGCGCCGTGCGGTCTCGAGCACGCTGCCGCCCGCCGCGAGCAGCCGGTCCGCGGGGACCGATCCCTCCGCGCCGGGGAGCGGCACGAAGCCCACCACCTCGACGCGATCCTCCGCGTCGCGCTGGAGGGCGAGCGCCAGCTCCCACGCGCGCCTCCCCGCCCCGAAGACGAGGAGCCGCCTGGGCGGGCCGACGAGGGCGGGAAGGGCGAGACGCAGCGAGACCACGGCCACCGCCGCGGCGAGGGCGGCGCCGAGAGCGGAGGCGCGGGCCTCGATGCCGCCGGGGAGCGCCACGAGGGCGAGGAGCAGCGCCGCTGCGCCGAGGGCGATCAGCGTCCGCTTGCCGCCACGGGACCAGTCCGCCACCGCCTGGCGCAGGTCGTAGAGGTCCGCCGCGTAGAGGGCGGCGGCGCTCACCGCCGTGGCGCCCAGCGCCCAGGGCAGCGCGGCGGGCAGCCGCCCCAGCGCGGCGGCGCCGATCGCCACCAGGGCCTGTGTGATCACCTGCTGCGCCGCCATCGGTCCCTCGGCGAGTGCCTCCACCACCCTCGGCAGCGGCGCCATGCCGTCCTCGAGGGCGGCACCGCCGGCGATCGCCGCCGTCGCCGCCGCGCCCATGCACGCGGCAGCGAGCACCGTCGATTGCTCCACCACGAAAAGCAGCGCCTTGCGTCCGGGATACGAGTGGTTGAGGAATCGCGCCATGTTGCTTCTCCCGAGGCGTCCGCCCGCTTCGCATGGATCGCTTTCGTGTCCGTCGCCCCCCCGGGCGACCGCTGCCCCCCTCTTCCGTCGCTTCGGTTGTCAGTCGATCAGCGCCGGCCGTAGTACCTGCGGTACGCGACCGCGCCCTCCTCGCAGCCGGTGAGCACGCAGCCGATGAGCCGCGCGTCGGTGAGGTGGCCGATCGCCTCCTGCACCAGCTCCGCGCGGGTCTCCGCGTTGCGCACCACCATCACCACGCCGTCCGCGTGGCTCGCCGCCGCCATCGCGTCCGCGAACGGGAGCGTCGGCGGCAGGTCGACGTAGATCTCCTCGTGGTCCGCCTTCAGCCTGTCGAGCACGCCGCGGAAGGCGTTACCGGCGAAGAGGCTGCCGGGATCGTCGGGGGCCGCGCCCGCCGGGACGATCGTGAGCCGCTCCGGCCCGCTGCGGATCGCCTCCTCGAGGCGGCACCGTCCGTCGAGCACCGCGGCGATGCCGGGCCCCTCGTCGACGCCGAAGAGCGAGGCGATCCGCGGCCGGCGGAGGTCGCAGTCGATCAGCGCCACCCGCCTGCCGCGCCTGGCGGCGCAGGCGGCGAGGTTGGCGATGGTGACGGTCTTTCCCTCGCCCGCCACCGCGGAGGTCATCGCCACCACCGCGAGCTGGCGCTGCGTCCGGGCCCGATCGAGCCGGAGGTGCAGCAGGCGGAACTGTTCGGCCGCCGCTCCACCCGGGTCCGTGATTGCGACCACGCGGGGATCGACGCTGCCGGAGAACTCAGCGGGTACCCGGATTGCCTTGGCGTCCATCTTCCGTCCTTCCCCTTCCTACCCCTGTCAAAAAGATGCACACGTCACGCGAAGCGATGAGTCCCCCTTGGTGGGCGGCTCCCTCCAGCCGCCCCGTCCGAGGTCAGGCCCCCTTGCGCCGCATGCGCTCGAGATCGGGGACCACCGCCAGCACGGGCATCCCGAGACGCACCCGCGCGTCCGCGGCGCCGCGGATCGAGGAGTCGCGCGAGGCGCTGTAGACCGCGGCGGCGATGCCGAGGCCGAGGCCGAGGAGGAGCGACATGCCGACGGCGTTGATCGGGTTGGGCTCGAGGGGTGCCGCGGCGGGGAACGCGGGCTCCACCACGTTGAAGAGCGAGGCCTTCTGCCGCGCCTCGAGATCCTGGGCGAGCTCCGCCTCCACCTTGCGGGAGAGGAGGGTCTGGTACTTGGCGCGCACCGCCTCGTAGTCGCGGTTGATCGCGGCGAGCTGCGCGCCCACCGCGGGGGTCTTTTCGATCCGCGCCATGTACTCGTCCATCCGGCGCTGGAAGCCGAGGGCCGCCTCCTTGAGCGAGGCGATCTCCGCGTCGACGCGCTTCTGCTCGTTGTCGCCGAGGAGCGCCTCCGCCGCCGCCTGCTGGTAGCGCGCCTCCGCCTGCTCCCAGGTGCGGCGCGCGGCGGCCACCTCCGGATGATCCGGGGTGAAGGTCGCCTCCAGGCCGGTGAGGGTACGGCGCGCCTCGTTGCGGATCGCCGCCAGGCGCGCCACCTCCACGTTGCTCTCCGCGCCGAGGCGGGCGAGCGCGGTGCGGCGCCGCTGCGCGTCGGCGAGCGACATGAGCGTCGTCTCGGTGAGGGCGCTCAGGCGATCGATCTGGCGGATGTTCGACTCGAGGATCTCGGGGAGCTGGCCCGCGTGCTTCGCCTTGAACTCGGTGAGCCGCGCCTCGTACGCCTCCACCTCCGGGCGGATCCGCTCCAGCTCCGCGGCGAAGATCGCCGCGGCCCGCTCCGCCGCTGCCGCGCGCTCGGCGATGGCGTTCTCCGCGTAGACCGCGGGGATCCGGTTGGCGATCTTCGCCGCCTGCTCCGCGTCGCGCCCCTCGTAGACGAGGACGAAGGCGTTCTCCCCCTCGACCCGCACCTCGAGGCTGCCGCGCATCGCCTGGACCGCGGCGTTCATCCCCGCCTTCTTTCGCAGCTCGGGGAAGAGATCGAACTCCTCGATCACCTTCGAGAGGACCGGCAGGGAGAGGAGCTCGTGGCGCACGGTGGCGAGGCGCTGCTCCACCCGCTCGGTCACCGTGGGGGAGACGTACTGCTCGGGAAGGATCTGCGTGTCGACGCGCACCACCGTCGAGGCCGCGTACTTCTTCGGCGTGGCCAGCACGTAGAGCACACCGAGGGCGACGCAGACGCCGGTGATGAGCACGGCGGTCCATTTCCGCCGCCACACCCCCGAGAGCAGCTCCTCGAGGGAAAGGGACTTCTCGCTGTCGTGGTTCATCGTCGTCACCTCGGAAGCCGGCTGCCCTGGAAGTGCCAGGTCAGGCCGACGGCGAAGATGTTGCGGGAGAGATCGATCGCTTCGTCCCCCACCAGGTTGATCTGGGCGACGCGCCGCCACGCCGCCTCCGCAGCCAGCTCGCGCCAGAGCGCGTATTCGACGGAGAGCTCGCCGGCGAAGCCCTCGACGAAGGAGTCGCCCGACGGCGCGCGGCCGTTGCGGAAGACGCCGAGCGCCACGCCCGCCCGCAGCGGCTCGGCGATCCGCCAGATCGCGTGGCCGCCGGCGGCGTCGGCCCAGAGCGCCCCCTCGAAGCCGGTGGAGCCGACCAGCCCCCTGCCCGCGTAGGCGGAGAGCTCGAGGCGCGGCCTGCGGTGGGTCACGCTCACCCTGCCGGTGGGGACCACCGCCTGCTGGTCGCCCTGCGAGAAGATCGCCGGCCCCGCCTCCAGCTCGAGGCGGGTGGCGACGCCGAGGACGCGCGCCCACGTGAGCGTCGGCTCGTGGCTGTAGGCGTCGAGGCCGGCGCCGAAGGTGTCGAAGTACTGCAGCCGGTAGCCGCCGCCGATCACATCGCGCCGGCTCCACGCCCAGCTCGCCCAGGCGCCGGGTGCGTGGACCGCGCCGTCCACCGCGTTCTCCGCCTCGAGGGTCGCCACCTCCGCCCGGTAGCGGAGGCCGCCGGTCCACCGGTAGGTGAGGCGGTGCTGGAGATCGAACTGCCCCTCGGCGTAGGTGGAGGTGCCGGCGGCGCGGACCACGCCGGGGCGCGAGAGGGCGGTGGGATCGTAGACCCGCTCCGCGCCCTGGCGGAGGACGATCACCGTGCGCCGATCGAGCTGGAACTCCTCCAGGCCGCGCAACCGGTGGTTGACACCGCCGCGCTCCGCGCCGCCGTGGGCGTAGCCGATCAGGTCGGCGGCGTAGCTCGCCTCCAGCTCGGTGGTCGGGCTCTGCAGCCGCCAGCCGAACATCGGCTGGAGCAGGCCGGCGCCGTCGCCGCCGCCCTCCATCAGGTTCTGGTCGTAGCGCCCCTCGACCCGCAGCCGCGCGATCGGACCGTCCACGCTGCCCGCCTGGGCGGGCGCGGGGCCGAGCAGCGCGGCGGCGAGGACGAGGCGCGCGAGGTTCCTCGGGATCCATCGCCTCACGTCGTTCCTCCCGTGGTGTCTCCTCCGCCACCGCCCGCGGATCGGGTGCCCGGCCGCCGGAGGGGCGCGCAGTCCTGCGCGCGTGCGAGCGCTCGCGGTGGGACGGACCCGCCGCATCGATTCAGGGGACGTAGAGGGTGTCGCCCGGCAGCAGCCGCGGCATGCGCCCGTCCGCCGCCTCGATCAGCTCGTCGTAGTCGAGGGTGGTGCGCACGTCGCCGTCCTTGCCGCGGCGGATGAGGACGATGTTGCCGCGGCTGGCGAAGTCGCCCAGGCCGCCGGCGAGCGCGAGCGCCTGGACCACGTCGAGGTCGCCGCGAATCGGATAGGCGCCGGGCCGCGCCACCTCGCCGAGGACGTAGACCCGCGGGGCGTTGACCTCCCGCACGATCACCGTCACCCGCGGCGACTGCACGTAGTCGGCGAAGCGCGCTTCCAGCTCGGCGGCGAGCTCGTTGCTCGTCTTCCCCTGCACCACCACGTCGCCGAGGAGGGGCAGGGAGATCTTCCCGTCGGGGCGGACCGGCACCGTCCGCGAGAGGTCGGCGGACTGGAAGACCACCACCTCCACCACGTCCTCGCTTCCCAGGCGGTACTCGCTCACGGGTTCGGTCTCGAGAGGCCTGTGGCTCGATGCGCAGCCGGCGATGGCGACGGCACCGAGCAGCACCGCCCAGCGAAGGTTCCGCATGTTGCTCCTCCTTTGCAGGGGCGAGCACTGCCCCCGCGCGCCAGGCGCATCGCCGCCGCGCGGCATCCCCACGCCGGCGCGCTTGCGGCCCGGGGATGCACGGACGGGGCGGAGCCGCGCCTCGATGGAGCGGGCTGCAGCGGCCGTGCCACGCATGCGGCCATGCGATCGCCGCCAACGGGGCGCTCGGGGGCGGCACCTCGATCCGCTGGTGGGAAGCGCGATTCCCATAGGTGGCTGCCGCGTGCACGGCGAGGGCAACGGATGCCCTCGCCCGATCGAGCGTGCACAGGGAAGGGCCATCCGGGTGCAGCAGGCCGGCGCGCGCCTGCGAGCGGGAAGGTGCCTGCCCGCCCGGCCGTAGGTGCCCCGGCGGGGCCTTGCTACGGTCGATCCGCATCGACGGGTGCAGGCAGCAGCAGCGCGGCCCGGGCGCCCAGCGAAGGATCGACATGACACGCATCGAGCACGGGGCGCTCGCCCTCGCGGTGGCGCTCGTCGCCGCGTTCGCTGCAGCGCCCGCCGCAGCGGCCAGCCACCCCACCCTCCTCTTCGACGCCGGCGACGTGCCGGCGATCCGCGCCACCCTCGAGGGACCGCTGGCGGAGGTCCGCTCCGCGCTGGTGGCGGGCATCCGCGCCAACGCCTCCACCACCGCCTCGAGCAATCCCTTCGGCGGCACCATCGGCACCGCCGACGCGATGCTCGCCTTCGCCTACGGCGCAGCGATCCTCGATCCCGCGTCGGCGGAGGGGCAGGAGGCGAGCAGGCTCGCGCTCGCCTACTTGCGCGGCGTCTGCGGCGGCAGCTACAGCAGGGAGTCGGAGCCGGATCTCGTCACCGCCCACCTGCTCTTCGGCATCGCCCTCTCGTACGACTGGCTCCACGGCCAGCTCACCGAGAGCGAGCGCCAGAAGTGCCGCGACGTGGTGGCGGCCGAGGGCGAGCGGATGTACCAGGCGACGAAGAACGCCTGGTGGGTCCCCGACTACCTGCAGAACCACAACTGGATCAACCACGCGGCGCTGGGCATGGCGGCCCTCGCCTTCGAGGGGGAGATCGCCCGCGACACCGCGGCGTGGCTCGAGGCGGCGCGCAGCAACACCGAGAAGGTGGCGTGGGTGCTCGACCTGATCCACGGCGGTACCTGGCACGAGGGGACGGGCTACCTCCACTACGGCCTGGATTCGCTCATCCCCTTCTCGGCTGCCCTCGCCCGCAACAAGGGCGCGATCGACTACGCGGACAACCAGATCGTGCGCGACTACACCGCGCTGCGGATGCAGTCGATGCCGCCGGCGCGCTCCCACCGGCGCGAGTGGCTCCTGTGGGGCGACTTCTCCGGCCTCCACATGGAGAACACGCTCCTGCCCGTCTTCTACGCGGCGAAGAAGCGCGGCGACGGGACGGCGATGTGGTACGCGCGGGAGTTCCTCGACGGCCAGGCGCAGGGCAAGGGCGGCATCACCACCTGGCCGCCGTCGCTCCGCGGCCTGCTCATCGCCACCACCTTCTACGATTCCACGATCGCGCCGCGGCCGCCGGCCCACACCGGTGCCGCGTGGGAGCTCGATCACTACGCCCACGACCTCTCGCTCTTCACCTCCCGCAGCGGCTGGGAGGACGGCGGCGCGCTGCTCGCGCTCAAGAGCGGCGTGTTCGGCGGGCACGGCAACTTCGAGCGGCTGCGGGAGGGCGGGTGGCCCGGCGGCGGGCTCAACTTCGACCACGCCCACGCGGACGACATGGGGGTGCAGTTCTTCGCGGACGGCGAGTGGATGACCACGCGCGTGCCCGGCTACTGGATCGGCGACGTCAACGGCGACCCGGAGGTGAACCGCACCGAGTACGCCAACTCGCTGCTGGTGGACGGCAAGGGCCAGCTCGGCTCCGGGCCGCGCACCTGTCACATGAACTCCTGTCCGTGGTTCTGGACGCGGGTGGGATCGATCCCGGTGCGGGGCTCCACCGCCCATTTCTCCTACGCGCTCGCCGCCGGGAGCTCCCTCTACGATCCCGCCCTCGGTCTCACCGCGTTCGGGCGCTCGGTGCTCTTCCTCGACAGGCGCTTCCCGGTGATCCGCGACGTGATCCGCGGCAGCCAGGCACGGACCTACGAGGTGGTCTGGCACGGCGCCGACGGGGCGACGCGGGACGGGAGCTGGCTGCGCCTCCAGGCGAAGAACGATCGGGTGCTCGGGGTGGGCGTGGTGGCGCCCGCGTCGTTCGAGATGCGCACCGTGGAGCAGACGGCGCGGCACCTGAACAAGTGGGATCCGGACGGCGCGATGACCGCGGCGATGGTGCGGCCGAGCGCGGCGGCGAAGGACGCCACCTTCCTCGCGGCGCTCATCCCCGCCCGCGGCGCCACCTGGGCGGATCGGCCGACGGTCACCGCGCTCGATCCCGCGGCGCCGGACCGCGGGCTGGCGATCGATCGCCTCCCGGACGGCGAGCGGTACGAGGTGCTCTTCAACGACGAAGCGGAGGAGAGCGGCGCCGCGGGCGGCATCTCCCTCACCGGCATGGCGGGGGTGCGCAAGCTGCGTGGCGGCGCGGTGGAGCGGGCGCTGCTCGCGGCAGGCCAGCGGCTCGAGCTGGACGGCGTCGTCTGGATCGAGGTGCGCGACGCGGGCCAGGCCACCGTGGAGGTGGAGGTCCGCGAGGACGGCGTGGCGGTCTCCGGCGAGGAGGTGCCGCTGCGGATCTTCGCGCCGGGGGCGCATCGGGTCACCTGGAACGCGCGGGAGGTCTCCTTCGATCGCGACGGCGACTGGGTGCTCCTCCCCGGCAGCGGCGGTGACGCCGGCGGCGGTGGCGAGGGCGGCGCGGGGGGCGCGCCCAGCGACGGCTCGGGTGGCAGCGGCGGCACGGGCGGTTGCGACGAAAGCACCGCCGGTCCCGTGGGCGGCGCGCCCCGCCCCGGCGAGGAGGGAGGCGCGGTGCCCGGCGGCACCGGTGGCATCCCCGGCACCGATGCGCCCGTGGACTGTGGCGAAGGCGAGCCGGTCGATCCCGGCGCGCCTCCCGCCCCCGGTGGCGAGGGCGGCGGCGGGAAGCGGGACCCTGGCCGCAGGAAGCGCGGCGGCTGCAGCAGCGCCAAGGGCAGCCCGGTCCCCCTGGCCACCGCGCTCGCCGCGCTCTGCCTCGCTGCGCCCGTGCGGCGGCGCAGGCGCTGAGTCACGCCCGCGCGCGCATCCGCGCGGCGAACCGCGCCGCCACTGCCGGCGCGGGTACGCCGGCGCGCGGCTTGCGTCCGCTTCGCCCGCCGCGCCGCGCCTCAACCCGGCGGCGGCTGCGCCGGCGGCGGCGCGTCCACCTGCGCCGCGGGCTGCACCGCCACGTTGGCCTCGCCCGCCAGCGGGTCGGGCTGCCCGGGCTCGCGCGGCAGCGGCAGCGGCGGCGGGACGAGCAGCCCCTCGAGCCGCGCCGCCACGTGATCCCACGTGTAGCGCGCCTCCACCTGCAGCCTTCCCAGCTCGCCCATCCTGCGCCCGAGGGCGGGATCGTCGAGGATCCGTTCGATCGCGTCGGCGAGCGCGACCTCGTCCGCGGGGGGAACGAGGAGCCCCGTGCGCTCGTGCTCGATGATCTCCGGTACTGCCTCCACCGCGGTCCCGACGCACGGCACCGCACAGGCCATCGCATCGAGGAAGGCGATCCCGAACGCCTCCCGCAGCGTGGGGAGCGCGAAGACCGTCGCGCGGGCGAAGTGCTCGGCGAGCAGGTGGGGCTGGACGTAACCCAGCCACTGCGCGCCCTCGGGCAGATCCGCCGGGCGGCGCGTCGGACCGATCACCACCAGCCGCGCCCGCGGCCGCCTGCGCCGCACCCGCGTGAAGGCGCGGGCCAGCACCGGGCCGCCCTTGAGCTCCCACCGCGTCCCGACGAAGAGGATCGTCTCGCCGTCGTGGTGCCGCTCCGGGCGCTCCGGGAAGACGTTGGCCCCCGCCCCCACCACGTGCGCCCTGCCGGGCGCCACGCCGTAGTCCCGCTCCAGCGATCGGCAGACCCGCGCGGAGAAGGCCCCGATCGCCCATGCCCCGCGGTAGACCGACTGCTCGCGCAGCCGCCAGTCGGCGCCGTAGTCGGGCGGCGCGGGGAGCCCCACGCTCGGCTCGGCCGGCCGCTCCATCGCCAGCGCCCGCGTGTTGTCGAGGAGGAGCACGTAGCGGCACGGCGGCGGGAGGCCCGGGGCGAAGAGCGCTCCCGCCTGGAGGACCACGTCCGGTGGCTCCGGCAGCGCCGCCAGCATCTCGCCTGCCCGGCGGGAGTGCTCGTCGAAGGCGTAGGTGGTGTTCCACCGGTGCAGGTGGGCGAGCTTGCCGAAGCGCAACGCCGCCTCCGCCAGGTTGCGCACCACCGGCACGGTGATCCGCAGCCTGCGCGAGCCACGGTGGCGGTGCTCCACCGGCCCCACCACGTCGAGGGAGGTGAGCTGGTGCCCCCTTCGGCCGAGCGCGCGGATCACCTGCGAGGTGACGCCGCTCTGGAACCCGTAGTTGACGTAGGCGATCGAGAGCCCGCTCATCCGTTCTCCCTCGCGTGGGCGAGGCGCGGGTCGCAGATGCCGCACTCCTTGATCTTGTAGAGCAGCGCCTTGTAGCTGATCTTGAGGCGCGCCGCCGCCTTGCGCTTGTTCCAGCCGGTCAGCTTGAGCATCTGCTCGATCGCCTCGCGCTCCGCGAGCATCGCCGCGCGGCGGCCGATCTCCTTGAGCCCCTCCTCCGGGATCGCCGGGGGCGGCGGCACCTCGCCCCTGGCGCCGCTGCGCACGGTGAGTTCCTCGAGCACGAGCTTCTCGTCGCCGAGCACCACCAGCCGGCGCACCATGTTCTCCAACTCGCGGACGTTGCCCGGCCAGTCGTGCTCGAGGAAGCGCCGCAGCACCTCCGGGCGGATCTCCGGCGGATCGCCGTCCTCCGCGTACTTGGCGATGAAGTGCTCCACCAGCGGGAGGATGTCCTCCTTGCGCTCGCGCAGCGGCGGCACGCGGACGCTCACCACGTTGAGGCGGTAGTAGAGGTCCTCGCGGAAGCGCTGCCGCTCGATCTCCGCCTCGAGCTCGCGGTTGGTGGCCACCACCACCCGCGCGTCGACGCGGATCGGCTTGCGGCCACCCACCCGGTAGAACTCCTCGTCCTGCAGCACCTGGAGGAGCTTCGCCTGGAGCGCCACCGGCATCTCGCCCAGCTCGTCGAGGAAGATGGTGCCGCCGTCCGCCAGCTCGAACTTGCCGGGCTTCTCGGTGTGGGCGCCGGTGAAGGCCCCCTTCTCGTGACCGAAGAGCTCGCTCTCCAGCAGCTCGCTCGGCAGCGCCGCGCAGTTGATCTTCACGAACGGCCCGCTGCGCCGCTGGCTGCGCGCGTGGATCGCCCGCGCCACCACGTCCTTGCCCACGCCCGACTCGCCCCGGATCATCACCGGCACGTCCGCGTCCGCCACCCGGTCGACCATCTCGAAGACGCGGCGCATCGCCTCCGAGACCGAGACGAAGCCCACGTCCACGTCGGGGGCGATCGCCCGGTTTTCCCGCACCTCGTTCTGGGGAAGGTGGCGCGCAGCGAGGACCACCTTCTGGATCGCCGCCGCCAGCCGCCCCTCCTCCCAGGGGCTGGCGATGCACTCGTTCGCGCCGCCGGCGAGGAGCTCCTGCGCCGCCTCACCCGCCGCGCCGATCACCACCACCGGGAGCCGCCCCCCGCCGTTGCGCCACCTGCGGAGCTCCTCCACCCCGTTCGCGCCCGCCCCCGCGTCGAGCACCAGCGCGTCGAAGGGAGCCCCCGCGCCGAGGAGGCGCAGGGCCTCGTCGACCGAGGAGCTGGTGCACACCCGCCATCCGGATGCGCCCAGCGCCTCCCGCAAGCGGCTCCTCGTCCGCTCCTCGTCGCCGATCACCAGCACCGCGAATTCCCGCTCCATCACCGTCGCCGCCTCCTTCCGTTGCGAAAGCCCGCGCCCCGGGTCCTCGGGAGCATCCGTTGCCCTGCCGTTTTTTCCGCCCCCGATCGGCATCCGCCCTGTCGCTCTTACAGCCGCGGCACGCCCGCCGTCGGGACGGAACCGCTTCCGTCCCTCCTGCGACCCCGTTTGCCGGGCGGAGTCGCGCCGCGCGTCGACCGGTTGAGCAACGCGCGTGCCGGGATGGGAAGGGTCTTTCCTCTCCGGGCGAGGGGCACGACCTTGCATGTGCTGCCGGGAGGCCGGCTGTCGGCTCGCCCGAAGCGAGCTTCGGAAGCACGGGAGGAACGATGCGGAAGGGGTGGATCGGTCTGGCGCTGCTGGTCGCGGCGTGCGGGGGGTCGGAGAGCGAAGGCGGCACGGGGGGCGGCGGCGGGTTGACCAAGGCCGCCACCTTCACCGAGCTGCGGGCGCAGGTCTTTCCGAGCTGCAACTCGGCGCTCTGCCACGCGAGCGCCACCGCGGAGTCGGGGAACGTGATCATCCGCCAGGAGGACGCGTACGCCGACGAGGTCTACGCCAACCTGGTCAACGCGCCGACGGAGCTGGCCGCGGGGCGGTCGCAGGCGGGAATGCGGGTGGTGCCCGGGGATCCGGACGCGTCCTTCCTCTACTGGAAGCTGCTCGGACACGACCCGTCCGATCCGGACACGCCGGTGGCGGGGCTCCACATGCCCAACGTCTGCGCCGAGGCGCCGTGCCTGTCGGCGGCGCAGCTCGAGATGGTGCGGAGCTGGATCGCGGCGGGGGCGAAGAAGGATTGAGCGGTGTCGCGCGTCTTCCGCCCGGCCCCGAGCGGGGACCGGGATGGATGCGCGAGCGAGCTACAGCAGCTCCTGGAGGGCGCGGGCCGCGCGGACGAAGTGCGGGGTCCGGTGGGGATCCCGTTCGGCGGCGTCGAGCTGGCGCAGCGCGTCCTCCGCCGCCTCGCGGATCGCGGTGGCGGCGGTGGGGGAGATGCGGCCGGCGACGAGATCGGCGAGGGCGCCGAGGAGCGCCCCGGTGATGTCGTCGCGGCTCGGTAGCGGGCGCGAGGGACGCGCGGCGCCGTCGATCGCCACCAGCCTGCCGCGGCGGTGGCCGGTCCCCTCGCCGCCGCCGGCGAGCACGGCGATGGGCGCCCGCGGCGCCGGCAGGCGGAGCTCGAGCTGCTCGCCCGCGGCGCTGCCCGTCCGCCGCGCGCCGGGGCGCGGTGCGGGGCGTGCCGGCGCGCGATCGCCCCGTGGTGCAGGAGCGGCGCCAAAGGCCTGCGCGCGCTCGCTCCGCCGTGCTTCCGGTGCATCGGCCGGCGCACGCCCTGCCGCGGATGCCCGACCGGCGGACGCGTCCCCCTCCTGCGCGCGCTCGC
>Ga0180215_1000926_pt1 | contig 33999 bp, 34 predicted proteins | sample eDN3rd37CBELigBY_FD_128871 | JGI IMG/M metagenome (GOLD analysis project Ga0180215, IMG submission 128871) | Enriched backyard soil microbial communities from Emeryville, California, USA - eDNA 3rd pass 37_C BE-Lig BY (version 2) (version 2) | ecosystem: Environmental > Terrestrial > Soil >...
AACAATCTCGGTGTGTCGTTTGCTCGCGCCAACCATCGCATAGAGAACGCCGTCCACGTATTCGTGGCGGACGGGGCTTGCTTCTTCGATCGTGAGGTACTGGTCAACGCTGATGAAGTCGTCGTAAACGACTTCCTCCAGATCATCTTGTTCACGGCCGACGTGGGCTGCGGTACCAGTCACGATGTTGCATCCTGTTCGTCATCGGCGTCACTGAGCGGCACCTCGCGATTATACGGCGTATGCAGTGGGACTCCGCCGATCAGGCTGCCTGCCCGACCTCGACGAGTGGACGAGGCTGCGGTTCCTCAGGTTGTGGCACTCCACCCAGCAACCGTAAGCCGTTAAGAACCACGAGAATCGTGCTACCTTCGTGACCGACCACACCGAGCGGGAGCGTCGTCACACCCAGTAGGGTCCCGGTCACGAGAATCGCGATCACCGCTAGCGCGAACGTCAGGTTCTGGCGGATGATCCGGCGAGTCCGGCGCGAGAGGGCAACGGCGTATGGGAGTCTGGTCAGGTCATCAGCCATCAGCACCACATCGGCGGTTTCAAGCGCCACGTCGGTTCCGGCACCGCCCATTGCGACACCGATCGACGCCGTTGCAAGCGCGGGAGCGTCGTTGACGCCATCGCCGACCATCACGACGACTCCGTGGTTCTGCTTCAACTGCTCGATGACGTCGAGTTTCTTCGCCGGCAAGAGGTCGCTCTGGACATCGCTGATTCCAGCCTGTCGAGCGATAGCGCGGGCAGCCCGCTCGTTGTCACCGGTCAGCATCAGCGTTCGCTCGATCCCGAGATCGTGCAGTTGCGCGATAGCCCGGCCCGCGAGCGGTCGAACCGTATCCGCGACCGCCAGCACACCGAGAATCTCGATCCCGTCCTCGCCGGCACGACCGACAACCATCGTCGACTTTCCGTCGTCGCGGAACCCGTTGAGCAACGCCACCTCCTGCTCGTTGAGCGGCCGTCCGCGCTCGCGGAAGAGACGGTCGTTGCCGATCAGCACCGTCGTGTCAGCGACGGTCGCCTCGATCCCGCGTCCGACGATTGCTTCGACGGCGTGCGCGTCTGTCAACTCAAGACCACGTTCCTGCGCTGCCTCAACAATGGCCGTCGCCAGTGTATGTTCCGACTGCCGTTCGACCGATGCGGTCAGCGCCAGCAGGTCGGCAACGTCGATGCTGCCAAGTGGAACGACGTCGGTCAAACGAGGCCGCCCAATCGTCAGCGTCCCGGTCTTATCGAACGCGATCACCCGCGCTGCACCGAGGTCTTCGAGGTGGGCAGCACCCTTGAACAGCACACCATGCCGGGCAGCGTTCGCGAGTGCAGAGAGCGTCGAGGCGGGAGTCGAGATCACCAGTGCACAAGGCGACGCGACGACCAGCAGAATCATCGCCTGGTAGAAGGCGTCCTGCCCGTTGAGCCCGCCAAGCCACGTCTGGGCTAGCCCGAACAACCCTGCCGCAACGATCACTCCACCGGCGTAGAATCCCTCGAATCGATCGGTGAAGCGCTGCGTTCGCGATCTGGCCGCCTGCGCCTGATCGACAATCGCGATGATCTTCGCCAGCACGCTCTCGCTCGCGAGTCGCGTCACACGCAGGTGGAGCACACCACGCCCGTTGATCGTTCCAGCAAACACGCCATCGCCAACCGTCCGGGCAACCGGCATCGACTCTCCAGTGATCGCCGCCTGATCGATCTGCGACGCACCTCGGATGATCTCGCCGTCAGCCGGGATGCGCTCGCCCGGACGGACGATGACGGTGTCGTCGAGCGTCAGATCGTCCACCAGAACGGTCTGTTCGACACCATCCCGAAGGACCAGTGCCTCGTCGGGACGGAGATCCATCAGCGCGCGAATCGCGCTGTAGGTGCGTCCCATCGCGTAGTGTTCGAGCGTGTTGCCGAGCGAGAACAGGAAGAGGAGGATGCCGCCTTCGAGCCAGTTGCCGATGATCGCAGCACCGATCGCAGCCAGAACCATCAGTAGGTCAATGTCGAGATGGCGATTCCAGAGCGACTGCAGCGCGGTCCATGCTGCACGTGAACCGCCAGTGACATAGGCAGCCGCGTACAGCGCCGTCTGAACATCATCGCTGATGAGATCGAGACGTCCAAGCACCACTCCTGAAAGCAGAAATGCGGCTGTCAATGCAGTCGCAATGGCCATCGAGTAGCGTGAGAACCAGGATACCTGTTCGTCGTTAGACCCTCCCGTCACAGGTTGGTGCCCTGCCCCCTGCTGTGGTTTCACACCTTGCTGCTCGATCGTCCCGATGGTCATTGCTGGCTCCTCAACGTCCAGACGTGGATGCGAGTCATCCACCCCTGTTACGCCCTTATGACAAGCATAGGACGGCAGCCGCATGGAACCTGAGACGTAACGAACGGAAGCGTGACAGTATCGTGTCAGTCCTCGTGCGCAGGCGCGGAAACGACGACGGCCGTGCGGCGAAGGGCTGCTTCGCCGCACGGCCGTCGTGCGATCGCCTCAGGAAACCCGCCGCGTACGGGGCAGGTCGCCCGGTGCATGATCGATGTCTGACGAACGGGTATTCCGGCAGTTGAGCCCGCTACCGGAGCGTCAATCCTGCCGCGTCGCTCTCAGGCGGTTGCCAGGCCCGGGATCAGTGAGCCTGCGCCGCACCTCGCGGCTGGATCGACACCGTCGTCAATCCTCATCAATACAATAGGACACCCCTCGTCGGAGCGCGTCATGCACGCGGCTGATCCCTGACCTGACCAACAGGACAGCCAGATCCGGCCAATTGGCGCGACGGGTGCATTCGCGCTATGCGGTCGGCTCGACCAGCTCCAGCGAGCGTAGCCCGCGCAGGTCCAGCCAATAGCGCCCACGTCCCTCGACGACGCGCAGCAGGACCGCTTCGCAACCGGGGCAACGCAGCACGATGCCGGGCGCATCACTGTAGAGCGACAACGTCGCGACCTGGCCGGACGAGCCGCACGCATCGCAGACTGCTTTCGCCACCGTCATGTCGAATGGGAAGATCGCTCCCAACAGGCCACCGGCTGCGTTACCGTCCAGCCGGCCATCGGTTGTCTCACGGTCCATTGCTGTCTCCTGTTCACGCAGCGTCATGGGGTGCCGGTTGGGCCAAATCGTTCGGTGCGGACACGTGCCGGGTCATGCCCCTGCTCGACCAGCAGCCCGGCGATAGTCTCAACGAGCGCCGTTGGACCGCAGACGTAGACCAGCGGCTTAAGGTCTGCCTCGAAGGCGACCTCACGCAGCAACCCCTCATCGATCCGGCGGGTATGCCCCGTCCAGCCGGACGGCGCACTGCGTGTGTAGGTCCGGATGACCTCGACAGCCGAGTTGCTGGCAGCGAGTTCGTCGAGTTCACCGGTAAACAGTGCGTCGTCTGGAGTCCGCACGGAATACACCAGCCGAACTGGAACATCGCTCCCTGCGGCGCGGTGGTGACGCAACATCGCCATCAGCGGCGCGATGCCCGAGCCTCCGCCGATCAACAGGAGTGGACCGCCCATCGCGGCCTCCCAGACGAAATAGCCGCCGATCGGGCCGCGCACCTCGATCTGATCGCCAACGAGGACATCTTCGGCGAGATACGGCGACACCTCACCATCCGGCAACGTCTCGACCGTAATGGCCACCCTCGGTTCCTCAGGCGGCGAGGAGATCGAATACGACCGCGTCGCCGAGTACCCATCCTCGGCCGTCAGCCGTACATCGACATGCTGCCCCGCTCGATGGCCGGGCCAGTTCGGAATATCGAAGACGAGCGTCGCGGCACTGGCAGATTCGCGGCGCGTCTCGGCGACGGTCGCGAGTCGCCAGCCCAGCCTGACAGGGGTCTCGCTCAGCACCATCTCTACCTCCTGCGTCGACGATGCTAGTCGTCCCAGTAGCGCTCTTCGAGCCACGGGTCACCGTGGTTGTGGTAGCCAAGCGATTCCCAGAAGCCCGGGATATTGCTATCCGTCAACTCGATACCCCGTACCCACTTGGCGCTCTTCCAGAAGTAGAGGTGCGGGACTAGCAACCGGGCAGGACCGCCGTGCTCCGGCGCGAGTGGCTGACCCTCGAACGTATCGACGACCCACGCACGCCCACCGGTGACTTCCTCCAGCGGCAGGTTTGTCGTGTAGCCGCCGTCGCAGAAGGCGGTGATGTAGTCGGCGTCGTACTCGACCGCTTCCAGCAGCGTATCCAGCGAAACACCAGTCCAGGTCGTGTCGAGCTTTGACCAGCGTGTGACGCAGTGGATATCGACGGTGAATGTCTCGCGCGGCAACGTCTGGAACTCGTCCCAACTCCAGCGCTGCTCGCCCTCAACCTCGCCGACGATGTGGAAATCCCACTGGTCGAGCGGCGTCCTCGGCGTCGGACCGGCAGAGAGGACGGGAAAGTCCGTCGTGAGATACTGCCCGGGAGGCAGGCGACCTTCCGTCTCAGCACTCCGGCGACGACCACGGAACCCGCGTGAGATGATTCCACTCATCGAGCCCACCTGCTTTCCGGTCAACATGAGGTCGCGAGGCGACCCAGCACGGTACGTGTCGATTCTAACCGTGGATATCCCGATTTCGTTCCCGACGTTACTAATGACATCAGATCAAGACGCAGAAGCGGGAGCAACACCGATGCATATAACGCTGCGACCCCGTAGTGACATGTCAGGTGCCGACCTTGACGAGTTCCGGCATCTTGAGGACATCGTCTATCCCAGCGGGTTCGATGGTCCGGAAGAACTCGAAAACGTCGCCTGGGCCGATCCGGAGTGGGATATCTGGGTCCGTGACGATGCAGGCAATCTGGTCTCGCATGCTGGCATTCTCGAACGAGACGCGCTGCTCAACGACAACCCGATCCGGATCGCCGGCATCGCCGAGGTGCTGAGCCACCCGGCTTACCGGCGTCAGGGATTCGGCAGCGCCGCGCTGCGCGAGGCGGGCCGCTTCATGGCCGACGAACTGCGCGCGCCGTTTGCGCTGCTGGTCTGTCCGCAGGCCGCGATCCCGTTCTACGCATCGCTCGGCTGGCAGCGCTTCAACGGCTCCGTCATCGCTGAAATGGGGGTCAGTCCGAATGCCTTCGCTGAGTCGGCCTGGATGATCCTGTCGGTGACGGAAGATGCGCCACTCGATGGAACGCTCGACCTGCAAGGCATCCCCTGGTAAGGCGAACTACGACGCATGGACCGAATGACGCGACCGGCGGGGCCGCCCCGGCCACGGTAGCGGCGCCCCAGTCGCGATGGCCGTCCGGTAGGAGATGAGCGGCGAGCCGAGCAGGGTCGGCACCAGCCAGGCCGCGATGTGACCATCGAACATCTGAACCGCGAAGGCCGTCACGGCCGCGATGACGCTGCTGGACATCAGGTTCAGGTGCCAAACGTACCAGTTGCCAACCCGCAACCGCGGCTTCCGGCGCGCCATCCAGACACCGCCAGTCACCCAGCCGAACGTCAGGACACCGAGTATCCCCAGCCCGATCAACTCAGCCGGGGCCATCGCAAAGAGTCCGAACGTCGAGAGGCAGAGCGTCACCATCGAGATGGCATAGACGCGCCCGATCAGCGTGTGCGCGCCCCGTCGCTTCAGAACGAACAAGGCAGGCCAGGCGAGCAGGAGGCTGAGCGTGCCGGTCACGATATGGATGCCGATCAGGAATCCATGCAGGGTATCGAAAGAGATCGCCATTGATCCTCCGCTCATTCGTTGCTCGATGACATTCCACAGTGGACTGTCTGACGCCCAGCATAGACATTCCACAATGGAATGTCAATCGGGTATCCTGTTAGAGACATGAGGAGGCAGTGGATGGTGGGGAAGACGTTGAATGCGACGGCTGCGTCGCTGCTGGGGTTTCTGCACGATGGACCAATGACTGGTTGGGACCTCGTTGCAATGGCCGAGCAACGCATCGACGATTTCTGGTCGCTGACCCGTAGCCAGGTCTACCGGGAGTTAGCGGCGATGGCAGAGGCGGGGCTGATCGAGGCTGGTCAGCCCGGGCGGCGTGAACGAGTCGAGTACACACTGACCGACGCAGGCCGGGCTGCCTTCGCCGAGTGGATCGCGCGCGAGCCAGGTCCGGAGACGATCCGCTTCCCGCTCCTGCTCGCGATCATCTTTGGCCGGCACCTGCCGAAGGAACAACTGGCAACGATCGTCGAGCGCCATCGCGCGGTCCACGCCGACCGGCTGGCCTCATACGAAGCGCTCGCCGCCGAACTGCCGCCGCAAGCGCGCGAGGCCGATCCATACGCCGTCGCGACGCTGGACTTCGGCCTCGCCTATGAACGTGCCGTCCTCAGTTGGTTCGACACGTTGCCGCCTGCGATCAAGGGTCAGTGACTACCGCTTGCTGTAGCGGCGCAGAAGGATATCGGCATGCGGAACGCCACTGCTTCGAATCGCGTCGTTAAACGCGGCAAGGTCGTACGGGATCTTGCGGAACTCGATCGAGTAGTCACCGCTCTCGTCGGTCGTCAGGATCGCGTACTCTGACCACGGGTCCGCCAGCGGCGGCGCCTCTGCCTGACTGCGGTCAAAGGGCAGCCCGACACTGCCGGGATTGAAAAAGACCGAATCCCCTACCCGCCGAATCTGCTGCAAATGCGTGTGGCCGCCGGTCATTAGCGCCGGCAGGTGCGACCCGAGCATCCGCTGGACCTCGTCCGCATTCGTCTCCGGCAGGATGACCTCGTTGTACGAGGCCGGGGAACCGTGGAAACACAGCAGTTGCCGGCCACCAGCCAGATCAAGCGTGACCGTCGGTTGGAAACTCCGGATCAGGTCCAGCCCATCATCACCGAGTTGCGCCGCGCTCCAGTTGATGACATCCCGCTGCCACTCGGCCAGGTGCTCGTCGCCAATCTGCCCGCCAGTCAGCACCTCCTGATCGGCGTTACCGATCACGACCGGGCAGCCAATCTCCCGCAGACGGTTGGCAACCGCAACTGGCTGCGGCCCGCCCTGCAACGCATCCCCGAGGCAGACGACCCGATCGACCTTCTGCCCCTCGATATCTGCCAGCACCGCCTCGAACGCCACCGCGTTCCCATGCATGTCCGAAATCACCGCGACCCGCACGAGCGACTCCTCTCCCCAAAAAGCTAACGGCTAATCCCCATCACGGTCGGACAACGGTTCCATCGAGCCGCCGGACAGCGGGCCAGCCGCCGTTCAGTGGATGCTCGGAGAACGGAAACTCCGCCGCAAGTGCCTCGTCGATCTCGACGCCGAGGCCGGGCCGATCGTTCGGCCCGAGCGCGCCATCACGAATCTCCGGAGTACCGGGGAAGACGGCGCGGGTATTCTCGCCGAAGATGTGTAACTCCTGAATCCCAAAGTTCCAGCACGACAGGTCGAGGGCAAGGTTCGCGGCATGCCCAGCCGGCGAGACATCACCCGGCCCATGCCAGGCCGTCCGAACACCGAACAGTTCGCAGTAGGCAGCCAGTTTGCGAGCCGGTGTCAAGCCGCCGATCGCGGAGATATGCACGCGCATGAAGTCGATCAGCCGGTCGCGAACGAGCGGTACGTACTCCGACTGGTTGACGAATAACTCCCCCATCGCAATCGGAATCGCTGACTGCTGGCGCAGGAGCGGGAAGTACCCGGCATCCTCAGGCGCGAACGGATCTTCGAGGAAGAACAGGTTGTACGGTTCGAGCGCCTTCGCCAGCCCGATCGCCTGAATCGGCGGGACGCGCTCGTGAATATCGTGCAGAAGTTCGATGTCGTCACCAAGCGTCAGCCGCAGGTGCTCGAACAGTTTCGGGATGGCACGGCAGTAAGCGGATGGCTCCCAGCGGCCACCGTCAAGCCCAAGCGGCTGTGGATTCGCCTCGCTGCCGGGACGGCCGTGAACGCCGTAGGTCGACATCTCGGGAACCGCGACCTGACAGCGGATGTGCCGGTAGCCCTGTTCGATCCAGCGGCGCGCGTCCTCCTCGACCTCCTGCGCATCTCGCCCGGTTGCGTGGACGAAGGCTGCTGCTGACGCGCGGCACTTGCCGCCGAATAGTTGGTAGAGCGGCATCCCGGCCCGCTTGCCCTTGATGTCCCAGAGCGCCATATCAACACCCGAGAGCGCGTTCATCAGGACCGGCCCACCGCGCCAGTAGGACGAGAGGTAGGCGGACTGCCAGATGTCCTCGATATCGTCGGGGTCGCGCCCGATCAGGAACGGCTTCAGGTACTCCTCGACAGCCGTCACGACTGCCAGCGGCCGCTGGGTGAAGGTGGCGCATCCAAGCCCGGTCAGCCCCGGTTCGGTTGTCTCGATCTTGACGACGACCAACCGGATTCCATCGGGGGCGGTGCAGATCGCGCGGACGTTCGTGATGCGGATCGCCGGCAATCCTCCCGTTGGTTGCCAGGCGGGCTCGACGGCCGGGACAGGTGGCTGACCCTTCACGGGCGGCTCCTCAGCGCTTGCTCGCAATGACGCCGTACATCAGCGGTATCTCAGGGACATGCTCCGGCGGGATCATACGGCGACCCGGCCGTTCACGCATCCCGTCGAAACCACGTTCTCCATTCGACCACGGGAACTCACGCAGCGCCGTTATGACAAGCCCAGCGCCGGTCAGCGCCGTAACGACCTCGCCGATCCCCCACTGATAGATCAGTGTTGGGTGCGGGTTCTGAAACTCCTCGACACCCTCTACGAAACCTGACGGCGTCAATCCACCACCTGCCTCGCCGACGTAATCGCCGACGCCCTCCGGCAACGCGCGCGTTTGCCCACCACCATAGGGAAAGCGATGCGTCCACGATCCGTCGAACGTCGCCGCGAACGGATGGAACTCGACCATCACGAACCGGCCACCCGGCGCGAGGATCGACGCGATTCCAGCCGCCCAGGTATCGAGATCACTAAGCCAGCAAACGACTCCGTACGACGTGTAAACGACGTCGTACCGTTCGTCTCTATGTCCAGCCGCATCCAGCCAGTCGTAGAGGTCGGCCCGATCGAAACGGGCCGGGATATCGCTCTCGGCTGCCAACCGCTCGGCGTGGGCAATTGCGCTGTCGCTGATATCGACGCCGGTGACACTGGCGCCAAGTGCAGCCAGGCTAAGGCTGTCCTCACCGGAATTACACTGCAGGTGCGCGATCCGCTGCCCACGGACATCGCCGAGCAATTCACGCTCCTCGGGAAAGATCGTCAATCCACCATCGCGAAGATAGCCCGCCAGATCGGCGTGGTGGGTGTGATGGGCGTCAGTCGCGGCGTTCCACGACTGGCGGACCGACGCGCGCGATTCTTCGGGTTGCGTCGTCACTCGTCCTCCGTTGGTTCGAGTCTTGCGTACTTCGTCACCAGGCGACCACACCGCGACTCACGGCTTGAGCCTGGACTGTCTCGCAGTGTGGAGTTGTAACGACGACCAATGACGGTCGCGTCCGTGTGCGAACGGTCCCGACCAGACCAACTACCAGTCGGTCATCCTGCCCGACGATGGCAGGGTCAGGTGTGAATCACGCAGAGATAGGAACCTTCGATGACCACCGTTCACCACGTCGCGACTGCCAGTCTCGCGACACGTTACGGTCAGTTTACGATGCATGTCTTCAAGGATGGCGCAGACAAGGAACATGTCGCGCTGACGGTTGGCGACCTTGGCGGCGATGAACCCGTCCTCGTCCGGATTCACTCCGAATGCCTGACCGGCGATGTGTTCGGCTCATACCGCTGCGACTGCGGCGAACAGCTCGACGACAGCCTGCGGATGCTCCAGCAGGAGCATCGTGGTGTCCTGCTGTACCTGCGCCAGGAGGGTCGTGGGATCGGGCTGGCCAATAAGGTCCTCGCCTACGCGATCCAGGAGGAGGGCTACGACACCGTCGAAGCCAATCTTCAACTCGGGTTACCTGCAGATGCTCGCGAGTACTCCGGCGCGGCAGCAATGCTGGACCACCTCGGCGTCAGGCGCGTGCTGCTCGTGACGAACAACCCGACCAAACTCGAAGGACTCGCCGACTACGGCATCGAGGTCGCTGGACGCGTTCCCATCGCGATCCGGGCGCGCCCGCAGAACCTTCGATACCTGCAAGTCAAGCATGACAAGATGGGCCATCTCTACCCACCACCCGACGATATCGTCATCTCCCGCGCTGGTGCTGACTAACGTCGACACTCGCTGCATCTCTCGCGCCCATTCGTGACACGACCTCCAGCAACTCGCTCGCAGCCGTGACGACCGCATCAGGCGTCACGGCTTGCAGGCAGGCGGGGCTGGTGATCGCGCCACATGGTGGGCCGACCATCGTCCGGCACGGCTGGCACGGCAACCTGACCTGCACGACGCGCTGACGCTCCACCGGCGCCCATGGGCCGAACTCGTCCGGACCAGCCGGTCCATAGAGACCAACGACCGGCGTACCGACAGCGGCTGCCAGGTGCAACGGGCCACTATCGTTGGCGACAACGACATCAGCTGCCTGATACAGCGCGGCCAGCCCACCGATCGAGAGACGGCCAGCGACATCGACTACTCCGCCACGACAGGCAGCAACGATTTCCGCGACCAGATCGCGTTCGGATGGACCGCCTGTCACGAGCGGCCTGGTGCCATGCGTCGCGCCAAGCCGCTTAGCGACCGTTGCCCAGTTGTCCGTTGACCACGACTTCAACGGCCAGCCAGCGCCCGGGTGAACGACGATCAGTGGCGACGTCCCGATACCCGGTAGTTCGGCGATAACGCTCTCCACCTCCTGCCGGTCGGCATCGGTCGGAGCGATCCATGGTGCGTCAGGTTCCGGCATCACCCCAGGCTCCACGCCGAGTACTTCCCCAGTACCAGCACGAGCAACCAGCGTCGCAAGCCGGGTGACGTGGAGCCGATCCGGAACGGGCAGGCTGTGCGTCAGGTACGGACGGGTGCGGGGGTGATCGAAGCCAATCCGGACAGGAATCCCGGCCGCCGCTAGCAGCGATCCGGACCACGGGTCATCGATACGCGGGATCAGCGCGATATCGAACCGTCCAGCCAGGTCAGGAGCGAGTCGAGCAATCGCCACTTGCCAGTCATCCGGCTGATCGGGCGACACCGGCGAGGGGAACGGCGCCGTCAGGGTCTCGTCAATCGCCGGGCAGCGTTCAGCGACCGGAGCGAGGCCCGGCGGCACGATCGATGCCAACTCGCAGTCGGGCAGGAGCGTTCGCAACCAGCCAGCAACCGCCAGCGACAGCAGCAGGTCGCCCAGGTGGTCGGGGCGACTGAGGAGCAGGCGTGGAGATGCCATCAGCCTGAGCGCATCTGAATAGCAGCCAGCAGCGCAGCGTGAAACCCCTCGGCGGCGTCTGCCCAGGTCGGCAGTTCGCGGCCACGCTGCCTCGCGCCGTCTGCCAGACGTTGTCGCAACCCGTCGTCGGTCAGGACGCGATCGATCGCGCTGGCCAGGGCATCGTCATCACCGGGCGGAACCAGCAGCCCAGCGTGCGGCCCAACCAGTTCAGGGACCGGGCCAACGTCGCCGGCGATGACCGGGATGCCGTGGAGGAGTGCTTCCGCGAACACCATCCCGTACCCTTCATAGTTCGACGGCAGGACGAACAGATCAGCCGCTCCGAACGCGGCAGCGAGTGTCGCGTCGTCAACAGCGCCGTGAATGACGATACTGTCCCCCGCCCCGGCAATTGCACGCTGCACCCGCTCGGCGTACGCCGGATCGGCATCGGTCTCGCCGATCAATTCCAGGACAGCGTCATCTGGATGTAGCCGTCCCCAGGCAGCGACGAGCGTGTCGATCCCCTTGCGAGGAATCCATTGGGCGACCGAAAGTACCCGGCGAGGATGTCCGTCTGAACGTATTGCGTGCTTCTGACGAATCCTATCGGCACCGGGCGACACCACCCGAATGCGCTCGGCGACGACACCGCGCTCAGCCAGGAGGCGCGCACCATGCTGGCTTACGGTGATGACGAGGTCGGTGGTCAGCAGACGTTGTTCGGCGTCGCGCAGCCGTGGATCGTCCAATCCGCCAGCGACGCTCGGTAACTCGTGGACCATCGCGACGAGTGGCCGCTCGGCCTGCCAGTGCTCAATCTCGAACCGGCACGCGACAGCTGCCAGCGCGTCGACAACGACCACATCAGCCTGCGCCAGACACTCGCGCACCCAGCCAATTTCACGCGCTACTGCGTCCTGCCCGTGGAGAGACGGATCAACCGAAACAACAATCTGATCGACCACCACGCCGCGTTGGCACAGCAGATCGAAGACCCGAGCGTGGTAGAGATAACCACCCGTCAACCGAGCCGGATCTCCGGCTGTCAGGAACGCCACCCGCACGGTCACGCCTTACCCATCGAGCCGGTCGTCGCGGCTGGCGTAGACCTGTGGCGACTCCCAGACGCGGACGGCCAGCGAGAGAAGCCCCTGCCCGCGAAGATCCGGAGCAAGACGTTCCCAGACGAAGTCGGCCACGGCCTCGGCGGTCGTGTTCACGCCTTCCAGCCCGGCGACCTCGTTCAGATCGCGGTAATGCAGTTCGGCGGCGATGGCGTCAACGGCAGGACGAAGTTGACCAATGTCGTAGAGGGTATTGTCGTCGCGCAGACGCTCGCCGCGAACCGAGACATCCAGCCGGTAGGTGTGGCCATGCATGCGGGTCGCCGGCCCGAAGTCGCCGATCAACCGGTGCGCCGCCTCAAACTGGGCCGACACGCCAATCTCGTACATCTCTACTCCTCTACTCCCCGTACTCCAGCACGACCTGGACGACTTCCTCCGGTCGCTCATCGACACGTCGATAGGCGGCAGCCGCCTCTGCGAACGGGATGCGATGGGTGATCAACTCACCAAGGTGCAACCGGGGCAACAGGTCGATGACGGTCGCCATCCGGCGGCGATAGTCCCAGCGGGCCGACTGCTCGGGCGCGATCCGACCGACCTGCGACGAGCGCAGGCGAACCCGGCCACGGTGGAAATGCTCCCCAAGCGTCAGCGTCACCGGCTTGGTGCCGTACCAGGATGCAACGACGACCGTCCCCTCAACGGCAACGACATCGATCGCCTGCTGCAAGGCCACCCCGGCCCCACTCACCTCAATCGCAACATCAGCCCCACGCCCGCCAGTCAGTTCCTTCACCTGGCGCACGAGATCGTTGTCAGCCGGCAGCGCCACGTCAGTCCCCAACCGCTCGGCCAGGTCCCGCCTTGCAGCGATCGGGTCAACGCCGATCACTAACCCGGCGCCCGACAGTCCTAATAGCTGGCAGATCAGCAGGCCGACCGTCCCAAGGCCAAAGACGACGACGACCTCCCCAAGCCGGATGCCTGCGTCATGAATGACGTTGAGCGCCGTCTCGACGTTAGCGACAAAGACGCCTTGCGTTGGGTCCAGCCCACCCGGCAAGCGGGTCACGACATCTGCCGGAGCGAGCGCAATCGACTGGTGCGGGTGGAGTGCGAAGACCGGATCGCCCGGAGAGAGGTCAACGACCCCATCGCCGACATCAATGACCTCGCCGGAGAGTGCGTATCCGTATTTGATCGGAAAGGAGAACGAACCCGCCAGCGTCGGCAGGTCAAGCGCCATCCCTGCCGGAACCTGCCCCCGGTAGACCAGCATTTCGGTCCCCTGGCTGATGGCGGACGCGACGGCCCGGATGCGCACCTCACCATCGCCCGGAAGCCCAACCTGCTCGTCGCGAAAGGTTGGCTCTCGGGGCCTGGTCAGCCAGAGCGCCCGTGTCGCCATCGAATCAGCCATCGTATCCTCCCGGATAGCGAACCTGCCCGTCGATCACGATGTCGACGCCGTACGGTGTCATCACGGGATCGATGATCTGGACCGCCGACGATAGTGCCGCGATGCCGAGGTCGCCAACGGCATCGATCCCCTGACCGAGGATCTTCGGTGCGATCGTCACGACGACGCGGTCCACCAGTTCCTCACGCAGGAACGATGTGATCATCCCGGCCCCACCCTCAACCATCACCGACCGCACACCACGGCGGCCCAACTCGTCCAGCAACGCGGCCAAATCGACATGACCTCGATGGTCGCCGGGAACGACGACAACTTCCGCACCAAGCGCTGCAACAGCATCACAACGCGGATCGTCAGCATCCGACGTCACTGCCACCAGCGTGCCGATCGCGGCACCGTCGGTCAGCACGTTGGCATCCAGTGGCAGGCGCAAGCGGCTATCGACGATCACCCGAAGCGGATCACGCCCCTCGACGAGGCGGACGGTCAGACGCGGGTTGTCAGCCAGGACCGTTCCAACGCCGACGAGGATCGCATCATGCTCCGCACGGAGTTGATGGGTCAGTTGCAGCGACTCGGGACCGCTGATCCACTGCGAACTGCCATCCCGGGTCGCGAGCCGTCCGTCGAGGGTCTGCGCGTAACTGATCGTCACGGACGGGCGTCGTTCAGCCTGTTCGCCGTTGTCGGACCCAGCGATGGTCCGTATCGTGCCTGCGTCAACCATCCGAGCCATCTCCCACGACGACCGAATAGAGGAGTGAACGATGACTGAGGACCGAATCCTGCTCGAAGGGATGATCTTCTTCGGCTACCACGGCACGTTGCCGCCCGAGCGTGAACTGGGACAACGCTTCGTGGTCGACATCGAACTTACCTGCGACCTGCGTCCTGCTGGTGAGAGCGACGATCTGACGCGCTCTGTCGACTACAGCGAGGTCTACCGCGTTGCGCGAGAGATCGTTGAAGGAGAGCCGGTCAACCTGACGGAGACCATCGCCGAGCGGATCGCTACCGCCGTCCTGAACGGTCAACCGCTGGTCGAAGCCATCCGCGTCAAGGTCAGCAAGCCGAACGTCCGGCTCGACGACACTGTTCTGACTGCCTCGGCCGTCGAGATTGTCCGCCGTCGCAACTCCTGACATTCAGCGACCACCTGCCGCCTGAGGCATCGGCTCATCGGGGATGCTCACCGTAATCTCGCCCGTGGACCGGTCGACCATGACGTCAGTGATCGAGCCGAGCGAGGCGTAATGGCTCCCTCGAATGGCGTCAATCGTCAGAGGGATGCCCAGCAACACGACCCGCAGGATTGTGATCGGATCGCCGTGACTAACGGCGACGACCGTTCCACCGGGATGCCGCTGGCTGGCACGCCGGACGAACCGCAGCATTCGGTCGCGAATCTGTTCCATCGATTCGTCTGCCGGGTGTCGTGGCTGATCGAAGGTGTTAAAGCCAGCCGGGAAGTCCGCGAACGGCGTCCCATGCCAGGCGCTGCCGACCTCATGCAGCAGCGATGACCGGTGAACCGTCGCGTCGGGGAAGTGCCGCGCGATCGCCGCAACGACTCTGCGAGCACGCAGGAGCGGGCTGGAATAGATCGCCTCGACCGGCCAGGCTGCCAACTGTTCTGCAACCTGCTCCGCGTGTGCGCGCCCTGCCGGGCTGAGGTCGAAGCGCGGAAGCCTTCCATACAGGATGGCGTCCGGATTCAACACTTCCGTATGCCTGACGAGGAGAATCCTCGACCGGCCAGGCTGCATCGAATCTCGGGTCTGGACAGCCACAACGTCCCCATCCACCTGCGTTGAATCGCGCGAATCCGGCGCGCTATCTCTCGCAAGCGCACACGCAGGACGCGGGCCGCGTGATGCGTGATGTGTGATGCGGGACGCGTGATGTGTGATGCGTAATGCGTAATGCGTGATGTATGAGCGGATTATGTCGGCGTCCCACGTCCCGCATCACGCATCACGCATCACGCATCACGCGGCCCGCATCACACATCACACATCACTCTCCGGATCGTACGGAATGATCTCGTCCCACTGGTTCGGGCTGGTCCGGGCAACGACCGCGACGATTGGCTCAGTATCACTGAGGTTGTAGACCTCGTGTGGCAGCCCCGGTTCGATGAAGATGAAGTCGCCAGCGCTGTTCTCAAGGCTCTCGCGCAGTCCCTTGCCGAACTTGTGCAGCACGCGGCCCTGCACGATAAAGAGTCCGACTTCGAAGCCGACATGGATATGTGCCGCAGCGATCCCGCCCGGCGGCACCGTCGCGACATTCATCGACAGCACCTGTGATCCGACCGTCGATTTGTTGATGCCGAGTTTGTAATTCAGCCCATTCCAGTGGTCCTGTCCTGCCCCGTTCCGCAGGCAGGCAATCCCCTCATACCGCTCGATCAGCTGCTCATTGACGACAAGGTGCTCACTCGACTGCATGGCGATGTCCTTCAGCTATAAGCCGTTAGCGGTTAGCCATTAGCCCGATGGCCGGTCACCAACGGGTCGGCCTGACGAGCACATACTAGCAGTAAGCTGTTAGCCGTTAGCCGTTAGCCGATATCAGGTTGGTCTGTATAAAGCGGGCCGACCCGTTGGCGACCGACCATCGGGCTAATGGCTAACCGCTAACGGCTAACGGCTAATGTCCATCCACCTACGCTGGAATCGCGTCCAGATGATCGACGGTGTTGCCGAAGAGCCAGGTGTCGAGGGCGGTTGCGCTGAGCGGGGTGGTGAAGTAGTTGCCCTGTCCGTATTCGCAGCGCAGGTCGCGCAGGTGTTCGAGTTGCTCGATCCGCTCGACACCTTCGGCAATCACCTTCAGGCCGAGGTTGTGGGCCAGACCGATGACCGCCGCCGCGATGATGGCCGCGTCGTCGTCGCGGCCCAGGCCGCGAACCAGCGTGCCATCGAGCTTCAGCATGTCAATCGGGAAGCGCATCAGCTGGGTGAGGCTCGAATAACCGGTTCCGAAGTCATCGATGACGACCTGCACGCCAAGTTCCAGCAACGCATCCAGCACTTCAGCAGTCTGCGACGTGTCGGCCATCACGGCAATCTCGCTGATCTCCAGCTTGAGGTTGCGAGCCGGGAAGTTGGTCTCGCGAAGAATGCGTGCCAGGTTCTCCACCAGTTCGGGGCGCCGCAGTTGACGCCCTGAGACATTGACGCTGATCGTCAGGTCGCGGCCAAGCCGTTCGTTCCAGATGCGCCCCTGCCGGCAGGCTTCCCGGAGCACCCATACGTCAATCGCATGGATCAGCCCGGACTCCTCAGCGACCGGCAGGAACTGTGCTGGCGAGACGGCGCCACGCACCGGATGACTCCAGCGCACAAGTGCTTCGATCGCGACAACATCGCTGCTGGTCAGATCGAGTTGCGGCTGATACTCCAGCGTCAACTCGCCGCGATCGATGGCCCGGCGCAGATCCGCTTCGAGATTGACCCGCTCGACCATCGCCGTCCCCATGCTGGCATCGTAGACAGCGTAGCGCGAGCGGCCAGACTCCTTCGCCCGGTAGAGCGCGACATCAGCATCGCGCAGCAGATCTTCCGGGGTCCGATGCTGACTGGAGCGCAGGACGATCCCGATGCTGGTCGAAACGAACACGTCCTGTGAGGACAGCATGAATGGTGATTTCAGTGTCTCGGTGATGCGTGCGGCGATCTGCTCGGCCTCACCGACACCGCCGACCTGTTCGAGCAGGATCGTGAACTCGTCACCACCAAGCCGGGCAACCGTGTCGCCGGGCCGCAGGCAGCGACGCACCCGTTCCGCAACCGCGATCAACAACTGGTCGCCTGCGTCATGGCCGAGCGTATCGTTGACCAGTTTGAAGTGGTCGAGATCGAGGAACAGCACGGCGAACTGGCCGGGACGGCGACGCGAACGTGCCAGCGCGTGATCGAGCCGGTTGCTGAACAGGGCGCGGTTCGGCAAGCCTGTCAGCGGATCGTGGAACGCCTGATGCACCAGCCGCGCCTCCAGCTGCTTCCGGTCGGTGATGTCGTGGAGGGTGGCGACCACCCGCTCCGGCCGTCCACGTTTGTCAAAGATCACCTCAAGCTGGCTGTGGACCATCCGTTCCGAGCCATCGCTGCGGACAATGCGATGATCGACGCTGGCTGGTGTCTCGCCTGCCAGCGCACGCGCGATCACGCCAGCGACAAGATCGCGATCATCCGCATGAATCGAGACCGTAAAGATGTCCTCGCGCGCGTCTGAGTCACGGCGCGGTACATCGAGGATTCGGTACATCTCATCTGACCAGAGCCGCTCGTTGGTGACGAGGTTCCATTCCCAACTGCCCAGGTGCGCAAGCCGCTGTGCCTCGCGCAGATTGGCCTCGGTCCCGCGTAGCGTCTCCTCTACTTGTCGCCGAACGGTCACATGATGATGGAGCGAGGCGTACATGGCCGCAACTGGAAGTAGTAGCAATGCCAGCGCCCACAGATGCGCGTAGGCGATGATCGCCGCCAGCAGCGCGACGCCGATTTGTCCGAAATGCAGCAACGTCTCGGTTACGTCCAGAACCGCCGTCGAGCGGAGCCAGACCTGCATCATCGGCGTGCCGGATTCCAGGCTGATAATCAACGAGACCGTGAACGTGTTGATCAGATACAGCACGACACCGGCGACGAGGACACCTGTCAGCGTCGAAAGCGAGTTGAAACGTGGCTGGGTCGGTTCCCAACCAGCGACCGACAGGACCAGGCTCGCTGCCGCGACCTGCAGCACCATTTGTGAGGCGTTGAACAGACTCTGCGCCCACGACTCTCGCCGGCCAATCTGCGCGGCGATCGCGCCCGCCGCGACGATCAGCATCGCGATAGCCGGATCAAAGATCATCGCCGAGGCCAGGATCACGGTCGTGTCGAGGTGCTGTCGCGTCTTCCATGCGAACTGGAGCGGGAACATCACCGCGAGCGCGAATGCCGCGACGAACGCAATCGCGAGGGCTTTGTGCTGGAGATCGCCACCATTGGTTTGAGACAGACCGATCGCTATCGAGAGCAGCGCGAGCGCAACCAGACACGTGATGTACACGCGCGTCAAAGGCTTCAGCGGCGGCATCTGCTCCGGTTGCGGGTCCATCTCAGTCACCCGCCATCTGGGCAACCGAACCGTGCCCCGCCTGCGGTTCAATAGCCGGAGGCACCGTGCCCAATGGATCGTAGCCAGACGGCCGGTAGCTTGGCAGTTCGCCACGACGATGGCGCAGGTAACTCACCATCGCATCGACGACACGCGGGTCCCACTGCCTGCCTGCGCCGTCCTCCAGGATGGCAATCGCTTCTTCGACCGTTTTCGCACCGCGATACGGGCGGCTGGTGGTCAGCGCGTCGAAGGTATCGGCAACGGCAACGATGCGAGAACCGATCGGGATATCCTCACCTGCCAGGCCGTCGGGATAGCCTGCTCCGCTCCACGATTCATGGTGATGGCGCACGATCCGCGCTCCGTGCCGGTAGGCAGCGAAACGGGCGACGACGTTTGCACCGAGTTCGGGGTGAAGACGCATCTGCACCCACTCCTCGTCGGTCAACTTGCCGTCTTTCGTCAGGATCGCCGGGTCGATGCCGGCCTTGCCGATGTCATGGACGCGCCCTGCCTGCTCGATGATGTCGGCTTCTTCCTCGGTCATTCCCAGCCGGTTGGCGATCGTCCGTGAGAGCGCAGCGACCCGGCGTGAGTGGCCCGCTGTGTAGGGATCGCGCAGTTCCATCACCTCGACCAGCGAAGCGAGTGCTTCGTGTGTATCCGTTCGCAACTGAACCGTCTGACGAACCGACTGGTGGACGAGGATCGCCGGCAAGGCGAGAAACGGCAGCGCGAGCGGCTGATCCACAGCCAGCAACGCGGCAATCGTCCCGAGGGCGACGAGTGTGATGTGCGGCATCAGGTCAAGCGCAATCGTCGTTGCCCAGACTCTGAACGGGTTCAGTCCGAGTTGCAGCGCGCTCGCCAGCGCAACCAGGAAGGTGTTCAGCAGATGCATTACGAGGGCAGCCGCGACGATCGCCGTCAGGCTGCCAAACGGGCCGACATTCGGGCCGAGATCGTAACCAGCAAGCAGTTGATAGCAGAGGACGGCAGCGATCACATGCAGGACGGTCTGTCCGATATTGAAAAGCGCTTCCATCACCATCGAACCGCGCAGTCGCTGCGCGATGGATGTCGCGACCAGAATCAGTACACCCGGTGCCCAGGCGGGCAACAGCAGGACCATCGCGATGACCGCCGCGCCGGTGATGTTGATGTTGGTCTTGTGGGTGAGGTGAAGCACGAACCGTTCGGAGGCTGTTGCCATGATCAGCAACATTCCGGCGTAGAGCAACTCCCGCCCGGTAAGCCCGCGCCAGCCGGTCGCCAGCACCACCCACGGAGCAATCAGTCCTGCGATGCTGATGAAGAGGAGATAGCGCAGCAACCCGGTTGGGAGACCGTCGTAGCCAAACCTCTTTGACGCACGCGCCAAAGCCGACGATAGCACTGTACCAGTGTCGCCCTTCGATCGATGTGATGCCGGCAGAACGCCACCATCAAGAACCATGCAAGTCCTTCGCCTGACGATACCACGCACTTTCGCGCGACGTACGTGGCCTATCTGTCCTGTCATTTCCGGCCGTTAGCACCATCAGATGCCGTATCGCTGGGCCTTGTCGAGACAGGCCGTTCCTTGTCAATTTGCCGCCATCTCCAGATGCGTCGTTCTTCCGTTCGCCTCCGTCAACGACGGCAACCAGCGTCGAGATACCTTGCTTCTCGCAGATCGCACGCGCGACAAAGCCCCGGGCGGTGTAACCAGCCGCCGGGTTGATCGGAACTTGCGCAGCAACAGAGAACGCAGCGGTCTCGCCGGAGTGGTTGAACCCATCTGGCAAGTTGCGCTTCGGACCGTGTTTACCCGGTATCGCAACCGAGCCGCGATCGGTGTGTCGAAGGAGGCTGACGATCGAATCGCGTGTGCGGCGACTGAGCCACCTGGGCTCCAGCGCGACGGTAGACGGCGTCGTGAACGACGCCGAACTTGGGCATAGCAGTGTGCGTCTCATCGATCCATCCACTCGTCGCTTACCAATGTGGTTCGCGAGCGATCGTTGTCGATGAGATGTCTTCGGCAGCGCAGCCGTCGTGGCGATATCGCCGTAGACCTGTCGCTTTGCGGCCCTGCGTTTCCACAGGTGTGCCCGTTCGTGACGTCCCATCCGAACATCACGGTGTATCACTTCATCTTATGCATTACTTGCGCTGCCGATGGAGAGACAAAGGTACGATCTGACTCGGTCCAATCGGCCCGAATTCCCACTGAATCACGCGAATGCAAGTCAGGATCGGGACTGAGGTCACATGTGCCACCCGCGCGCACGACCGTAGACTCACGATGTGCGTAACCGCCCGCGAACAGACTGGTGACACTCGTGGTGGCTTCTTCCCTTGATATGCAGGATCAACCGGCGCTCGACCGGGAGTCGATGTCGGACGAAGAGATCGCCGAACTGATCGTCTCCCAGGCATACGTCGCCGAACGCAGGCGCACGCGGGGACCACTGCCACGCTGGCTCGGACCAACCATGCGCGCACTCCCAAAGGTGCTCGCGATCGTGACGGTCGCCAACGGGCTGATCGGCCTGCTCGCGGTGATCTCGCCGTGGTTGCGGATGGCCTTTGGCGAAGCCGCGACCCAGCCGCTCTATACCGCCTACTCGTTCATCTGCCCACAGCGCGACTCGCACACCTGGTTCATCGGCGACGTGCCGATGGCGATGGAGCAGCGGATGGTCGCGATGTACGTTGCCTTCGGTGTCGCCGGACTGGCCTACATGCTCTGGGATCGATTCCGCAGGCCACTACCAACCTGGGCAGCCCTTCTGGCGATCGCACCGGCGCTGATCGATGTCGCCCTCTCGACCGCCGAGATCCGGCCAAGCACGGAAATCTCCCGCCTCTGGACCGGCACGATCGGCTCGCTTGGCATCGTCTTCTGGGCCTACCCGCGTTTCGACGCACAGTTGCGAATTGTCCAGGAGCGTGTGGCGATTCTTCGCCGTCGCGTGGCCGAGTCGTAGCGCGATCTGTCGTCCGTTCCGGCGTGGACGTGTCAGCCCAAAACCGAAGCCAATCAATCACGGCGTGGCGAACTGCTCGCGCGATGCGTCACGATTTCGCGGCTAGAATGTCGTAAGTGACATGCGAACGTACGCGGTGCTACACTTCCTGCGACTACAAGTCACAATCGTGTCACAGTAACCGGAAACGGGACGTTCGGGGGGCGTGGTCGATCCGGTTGTGGGCTACAATCCCTTCGAGCGGCACCGTCAACGAAAACCGCTGATGCTGGTGTCGCACCTGCTCGCTGAGGAGCAGACCCCGGTCGATGGTCGTCCATTAGACGGACGTGACGCAGGGTCACGGTGTGCTAGACTCCCACGCATTCGACGCATCGCGAACGAGTTCTGGTAGACCTTGGCCATCCCGTCCGCAACCCGGAGACAGTTCTTCGTTGTGCGCGGCCGCGTCACCACCTGTCCTGGACGGTATCAGGACCAGTGAGGATGGTTCCAACACCTATGAGTCGTTACGATTTGTACGCAGTTCGTTATCCGTTGCTTCCACTGAAGAACGTCGTCATTTTCCCTCGGAATGTCGTGACACTGCTGGTTGGCCGGACCCGCTCGATCCAGGCGGTCGAGGAGGCGATGGCGCGTGACCGGCGAATCGTCGTCACGGCCCACCGCGACCCGGAAATCGACGACCCACGACCCGACGACCTCTACACAGTCGGCACGCTGGCCGAAATCGTCTCAGTCGAGCGGCAGCAGGGGAGCAACATTCAGGTTGTCCTCGAAGGACTCCACCGCGTCGACATCGTCCAGTTCGACAACTCGCGCCCGTTCTACTGCGTCCGAGCCGAGCAGGCGCACGAGGATCTCGTTCCGGCTGAAGAAGCCAACGCGCTGGTTCAGGTCGTCCGCGAACTGACGACGCGCTACAACGAGACCAAGAGCAAACTCAACGCCGACGTGCTGGAGATGATCCTCCAGACCGACGACCCCAGCCACCTGGCCGATCTGCTGACGACGCAACTGATCACCGAAGCACCGCGCCGGCAGGTCTATCTGGAGAACGTCAGCCCGGCCAAGAGGCTGGAGCAGATCGCTGTCCATCTGACGACCGAAGTCGAGATGGCGGATCTCGAATCGCGGATCAAGAACCGCGTTCGCGAGCAGATCGACAAGAACCAGCGCGAGTACTACCTGCGCGAACAACTCAAGGCGATCCACGACGAACTCTCCGGCGAGAGCGGCAACGAGATCGAAGCCCTGCGCCAGAAGATCAACGATGCAGGTCTGCCCGAGGATGTCACCGAGCGACTTCAGAAGGAAGTCGTCCGACTGGAGCGGATGCCAACCGTCTCGGCCGAGGCGACCGTCGTCCGCAACTACATCGACACCGTTCTGGCGCTGCCATGGACGAAGCAGACCGAGGACATCCTCGACCTCGTCCACGCCGAGCAGGTCCTCGATGAGGACCACTACGGTCTGGAGCAGGTCAAGGAACGCATCATCGAGTTCCTGGCCGTTCGCAAACTGACGGTCGAGCAGGGGCTGCCGACGATGGGATCGACGATCCTCTGTCTGGCCGGACCTCCGGGTGTCGGCAAGACCAGCCTGGGCCGCTCGATCGCCCGCTCGATGGGGCGCGAGTTCGTGCGCGTCTCGCTCGGCGGCGTTCGCGACGAAGCCGAGATTCGCGGCCACCGGCGCACCTACATAGGCGCCTTCCCGGGACGGATCGTCGGCGCGATGAAGACGGCTGGCACGATCAACCCGGTCATCCTGCTGGACGAAATCGACAAGATGTCGTCCGACTACCGTGGCGACCCGGCATCGGCAATGCTCGAAGTTCTCGACCCGGAACAGAACCGCGAGTTCACCGACCACTTCCTCGACATGCCGTACGACCTGTCGCAGACGCTGTTCATCACGACAGCCAACTATCTCGGCAACATCCCGCGTCCGCTACGCGACCGGATGGAGATCATCGAACTCACCGGCTACACCGAGCACGAGAAGATCGGCATCGGCAAGCGTCACCTGCTGCCGAAGCAACTGGCAGCCCACGGCCTCGACACCAAGCTGATCGATATGCCCGAGAAGGTCTGGTTCCGGCTGATCCGTGAGTACACCCGTGAGGCTGGTGTCCGTGGGCTGGAGCGCCAGCTCGCGACGCTCTGCCGCAAGGTCGCCCGCGATGTCGTCAAGAACCAGGAGAAGGGCAAGGAGAACCAGTCGCGCATCCGCATCACCGAAGCGCGGCTCGAGGACTACCTCGGCCCGAAGCGCTTCGGCTTCGAGCAGGCGATTGGCGAGGCCCAGGTCGGCGTCTCAATCGGCCTCGGTACCACCGAGGTTGGCGGCGAACTGATCCCGGTCGAAGTTGCCGTTATGCCCGGTCGTGGCGGGCTGACGATCACTGGCCGCGCCGGAGACGTCATGCAGGAGTCGGCGCGAGCCGCGCTCTCCTACGCACGCTCGCGAGCCGAACAACTCAACATCGCCAAGGACTTCCAGGAGAAGATCGACCTGCACATCCACCTTCCGGAGGGCGCGACGCCGAAGGACGGTCCAAGCGCCGGTATCACGATGGCAACCGCACTGATCTCGGCAGTCACCCGCCGGCCAGTCCGCAACGACATCGCGATGACGGGTGAGATCACGCTGCGTGGACGCGTGCTGGCGATTGGTGGACTCAAGGACAAGACGCTGGCCGCCCACCGAGCCGGTATCCGCCGGTTGATCGCGCCGCTCGATAACCAGCGCGACATCATCAAGGTGCCGGAGAAGATCCGCGAGGAGATGGAGTTCAACTTCGTCGAAAGCATGGACCAGGTCATCGAACTGGCACTGATGTCCAACAGCGACACCGTCGAAGTCGTCCCGACCGCCGCCAGCGAAGCGGCCCCCGAGGGCGAAGAAACAATCCAGATTCCCATCGAGGAACCTGCCGCACCACTTGCAGTGGACATCCAGGCCGACGCCTAGCAACACACCACAACGAAGCACGAACACGGGGCGAGTCACTGACTCGCCCCGGTTCACGTTCAACGTCAAACGCTCAATCGTTGCCTACAGCGGTTTGCAAAAGCACCGCGCTTGCGCTGTCATCCTTGGAATGCAGCCTCAGTAGCCCGCCACAGCGATCTTGGCGGATGACATGTCCGGGGAATGCCGCCCCGCTCCCCCTATCATCCCGACCAACGGAGGGATCTCGTGACTCGCTTGGGCCATGATCGGTCAACGAGGACGAGATCCCTCCTGCGTCGGGATGATAGGGGGGCGGGTTGGCCTATACCCCTCCAGCGCCTACTGGAGCCGGTCGGTCAGAAGTCGCTGGAGAACTGCCGAACAACTGATGTCGCTCTCCTTCGAGGCGTAGATCAGCGTGACGGTCCCCGTTCGGGCGCGCTCGGTCAGGTCGTCGAGCGTGGCCTGTGCCTCGGGTGTCTGGAGTTCCTGCTCAAAGCGAGTCTGGAACTCGTCCCACTTATCCGGGTCGTGGTTGTACCAGCGGCGCAGGTCGTCTGAGGGAGCGACCGCCTTCGCCCAGTCGTCGAGGTTGGCTTTCTCCTTGCTGACACCCCTCGGCCAGAGTCGCTCGACCAGCACCCGATAGCCATCATCAGGTGTGGCCGGCTCATACACCCGCTTCATCCGAATCATCGCAAGCCTCCGCGACGACGCTGCTGCGCGCCGATCATTTCCGTTCAGGGTCCTGGTCGATGTCCTCCAACATTGCGGAAGGTGATTCGCCCCAGTCTACCGCCAGCGCGCCTTGCAAGCCCGCCATCAATTCACTACCGATCCGCGCCTCGAGTTCATGTTCAAGATCGGACAACACCCGACGTGCCAGATCGACCCACTCGCGCCCCCGAGATGTCAGCATCACGATCTTGGCACGATGGTCGTCGGGGTCCGGCACAAGTTCGACCAGACCGATCTCGGCCATCTCTGCCAGCGTCTTATGGACGGCCTGCCGCGAGATACCAATATGCCTGGCGAGGTCCGACGGACGCGAACCCTGTGGATCGAGGTAGCTGAAGATCATCGACGACGATCGCGTCAGTTCCGTCGAACCATGCGCGCGCATCCACTCGATCAGCGCGTCATCGAACCACTCGTAGGCCTGGATCAGTTTCGTCACAAGCGTTCGTTGTTGATCCCCGCGCACCACGGCCGCACCTCACTTCGTCAACACGGTTGACAATATCCCGAGACCGATGTAATGTCAACGACGTTGACGATGTTGTCAACCAAGTTGACGAAGTGTACGCGTGGCCAAGGACGACCATGCGCAGGCAGGAGGAACATCGATGGTTCTCACAGCACCAGTCCGCGTCGTGAACGATCTCGAACTCCCGGCACCGGGCCGGTACGAAATCGACCCCGGACACTCGACGGTCGGCTTCGAAGCGCGACACCTGATGGTGACCAAGGTACGCGGGAACTTCCAGCAGTTCTCGGGTGCGATCGAAGTTGGCGAGACCTACGAAGATTCGAGAGTTGCGGTCGAGATCGACGCCGCAAGCATCGACTCTGGCAACCGCGAGCGCGACAATCACCTGCGTACCAGCGACTTCCTCGGCGTCCCCGATTACCCGCAACTCACGTTCGAGAGCCGCGCGGTCCGCACGGAACGTGGCAAGCCAGTCGTCGACGGAGACCTGACGATCCGCGGCGTCACCCGCCCCGTCACGCTTGCCTGCGAATTCGAAGGTGGGGTCGTCGATCCATGGGGAGAAGAGCGGATCGCGTTTACCGGCAGCACCCAGATCAACCGCGAGGACTGGGGCATGACCTGGAACGTCCCGATGGACGGCAGCAAGTTGCTGGTCAGCAAGGACATCAAGATCGTGATCGACGTTCAAGCAGTCCGCGCCAGTTAACCGAGGCAACCACGCACGAACACCTCGCCGCTCGGGCAGGCGATCGACGCCTGCCCGATTCTCTGCCTGCGCATGATTAACCACCTTGCCTGGCGCCAGCAGTTGTGTCGGATTGGTCAGTTTCGCGGACGTTTGAGAGTCGCCCTCGCCGCTACGCTCCATCCATCGATCATCGCAGTGGCCGTCGGTATCCAGTCGATACTCCCACGGCCCGACCGCAGCCAAAGGAGGCGACATGCAGACGACGACGTCTCGCGTACAGGACCGATACGTCTCGACCGACGAGCGACGCTATCACTACCGCGAATGGGGCGATCCGGCTAATCCACCCCTGCTGATCCTGCACGGCGTGACCGGTCACTCATGGGAGTTCGACCGGATGGCGGACGACCTTGCAGACCGATTTCACATCTTCGCACTCGACCAGCGTGGCCACGGTGCCAGCGAATGGGCGCCTGACTACGCAACCGACCGAATGGCCGAAGATGTCGCCGACGTCCTGGCCGCCCTCGACATCGACCGCGTCAATATCATCGGTCATTCGATGGGCGGGATCGTCGGCTACCTGCTGGCAGCACGATGCCCCGACCTCATCGAGCGTCTGGTCGTTATCGATGTCGGGCCGGAAACGGTCGCGTCCGAATGTGGTGCGGCAATCACGAACGACGTGCTTGGCTACTACGCGTCATCGTCGTTCGACACGCCGGACGCCGCCGTCGATGACTACCTGTGTGGCACAACAGGGCCAAAGGCCGCCGAGTTGCGCCGCTTCGTCCTCCACAACCTGCGCCACCAGGATGATGGCCGCTGGACATGGCGGTTCGACGCGCGCGGCCTCCACGCCAGTTTCGGCCCCGATATGCCCAGCGCGGACCTCCAGTGGGCCGCCCTTCGCGCCGTCACCTGCCCCACGCTGTTCGTCCGGGGCAGTCTGAGCGAAGCCCTCACCGACGATACCGTCAGTCAGATCGAGCGCACGCTCCGAAACGGCTCCGTCGTCCCGATTGCCGACGCCAATCACGACATCCACATCGACCAGTTCGAGCCACTAATGCGAGTTTTGCGGCCGTTCCTGACCGCGACTTGACACCCGAAGTCCATCGGCGGCCGGAACGGAACACCAGCCGCCGATACGTTGGCAGACTACCGCAGGCTGGCACGGACGACGGTGTAATCCGTGTCCGGAGTCGGCGTCGTGCCGAAGCGGGCGTTGACGGCGTAGAGCAGCGGGCCAACGTGATCGATCGTCGTCGGGACATCGAAGTTCGGATTGGTGATGACATCGATGACCTCGCCGCTCGTGAAATCGTGCGACAGCCGGATGACCGAAATCTGGTTCAGACGGTTCTGGACGACGTAGAGCGTCCTGCCGATGAGCAGGAGTCCGTCACCATTCGTCATCGTCGCGCCGCCGAGGTCGATCAGCGTTGCCTCTCCGGTATCCGGATCGATGGCGTAGAGCGCTCCGAGTGTGCTACTGACCGCGATGAGTGTCGTCCCGAACCAGGTCGCCTCGATGCCGTTCAGATTGAACGCGCCCGGTACGAAATCGAAATCTCCGCCGAGCGGGATCGTCGTGAACTCGCCGGTCGGCGCACCATCCCAGCGAAGGTCAACACGGTAGATGACCGGCTGGCTCGAATCGGTGAAATAGGCGGCCCCATGCGTCACGACGACGTCATTGACGAACGAGTCGCCGCTTGTGAAATCGTAAGTCGCAATCGTCTCGCCCGTCCGCGTGTCGTAGACGTAGCCGTCGCCGGTCGGGCCACCAGCGACGAACAGTCGTCTGCCAGGCAGATCAAGCCCCAGGCCGATTGCCTGCCGCCCCTCAACCGGCTGAACGAGCAGCGCTCCTTTGCCAGTCACCAGACTGCCCTTGTAGATCGCACCAGTCGGGATCGACCCAACATAGAATGTCGGCCCAGGCCCGATCGCAATCCCCTCCGGCTGGAAGCCGTTCGGCAGTCGAATCACCTCCGGAAACGGCCTGGCTGCTGTTGCAGGCAGCATCATCGTCAGGGCGAGTACACAGGCCGATACCACGGTCAGCAGTCGACGCATCGGTGAACCCTCTCTCCTCGTCGCTATCGCCTGCGGTGCGATGAGGCTTCCAGCAAGACGGAAGCCGCGAGATGCCACTTCCCGCCATAAAGAAACCTCTACTTGACGCATTACGGAATCAAGGGAGGGATTGGTTTGGCAGTTCCGGAATTGGCCAATCCGGATGAGGGCGCCAGTGCTCCCAGTCCGTACCCAGCGGCCAGTCGCCTGCCTCGATCACGCTGACGGCAGCCTCACCCTCGGCACGGATCGCGGCCGCCTGATCGGGCGAGAACCGACCGACGCGTTGCCCAGCCACGAACTCGTCCTCGTCCTTCCAGTACCACGGACCATCCGGCGGGACGACGATATCGAGCAGGTAGTCCTCCGAGTCGAACCCCAGCGACGTTCGTACCAGCGGTGCCTGAAGATCGATGTACCAGCCGTGGAACTCCCACGTCTCAGCATCCCAGAACGCCGAGAATGCGTGGGCCGCTCCCGGCCGGGCAAGCAGCAAACGGGCTTCCGTGTGCCAGACACCATCCCCAAGTCGAAAATCAATCGCGAACCGCTCCTCGTACGGAATTCGCCGCGGAATCGACGTCCCATCGGGATAGACGGCATCACGAATCGGAGTCCCGACCGCGACGTAGAGCGCGATGACCTCGGGCGAATCCTCAACCACCGTCACCGGCAATATCTTCGAGAGCCGCCCCATCGTCCGGTAGCGCAGCAGAATCTGGTCACCATACGACCACATAGTTACCCCTACATGTGCAACTTCCACGTCTCAGGCGTCACACCAGGCACGAATTCGGCGTAGTCCGTGACGAGTGAGAGCATCGCATGCGCTCCACTCCGCAATCGCCTGCTGACGTACTTCACCAGGTAGGCGACATCATCGCGCGCCTCAATCTCGTCAAACGTGAGGAAGCAGCAGTGATCCACCTCGTTCCCATCGGCAACCAGATCACCGCCAACCGGCTCCACCAGCCAGAGGACGTATGTGTGCGTTTCCCCACTGTAGACAATACTGTTGACGCCGATGATGCCGAGCGGTCGAGCCTCGATGCCGGTCTCCTCTCGCACCTCGCGGACGACCGTCGCATCCATCGTCTCGCCGGACTCGACGACACCGCCTGGCAACATGTACTGACCCTGGGTTGGCGAGTAGGTCATCCGAACCACGAGCAGGCTATCGTCACGCACAACTGCCGCTCCTGCGGAAGCAACCGTCTTCGAGAAGGTGTTCATGGCGACCCGCTCCCCTGGCGACACAGACGTTCCAAGACGATATTGGCACTATACAGGTAGGTCCAACGATGACTACGCTTGTGGAAGTGTCCGTCGAGATAGTGGTTCGAGGTTCCAAAGGAGAGATCGATGCCGCGCCCGTTCAGTCAGGTCGATGTCTTTACGACGACGCCGTATCGCGGTAACCCGGTCGCGGTCGTGCTCGACGGCACCGGTCTCTCGACCGAGGAGATGCAGCGCTTCGCCCACTGGACCAACCTCTCAGAGACGACCTTTGTCCTGCCTCCTTCTGAGCCGGGTGCCGACTACCACGTCCGCATCTTCACGCCGGTCTCCGAACTTCCCTTCGCCGGACATCCGACGCTCGGCACCTGCCACGCGTGGCTCGAAGCGGGCGGCACTCCACAGCGTGAGGGAGTGATCGTCCAGCAATGCGTCGTTGGCCTGATTGAGATCCAGCAGACAGCTGACGGCCTCGCGTTCGCCGCCCCGCCACTGATCCGTTCCGGTGCCGTCGAAGAGGCATTCGTCCAACGCATCGCCGAGGTGCTGAATATCGACCGCGCAGGCATCCGCGACGCCGCCTGGGTCGACAACGGCCCCGGCTGGGTGGCTGTCATGCTGGAGAGCGCCGAGGCTGTTCTCGCGTTGAAGCCCCGCCCAATCGACTTCGACCTTGGCGTTGTCGGCCCATACCCATCTGGTTCGCCGCAAGCGTTCGAATTGCGCGCCTTCTTCCCCAAGGACGGCGCGACCGTCGAAGACCCCGTCACCGGCAGCCTCAACGCCTCGGTCGCCCAATGGCTGCTCGGTTCTGGCCAGACCACCGCTCCCTACGTCGCCAGTCAAGGGACGGCACTGAGTCGCGCTGGTCGCGTCCACGTCACCCACGGCGACGACGGAACGATCTGGGTTGGTGGTGGGACCGTGACATGTATCAGCGGGGCAGTCGAACTGTGAATGAGACGTCACATAGGCGTCATCGCACATGACGTTACTCAGAATGTCAGTTGATTCTCGCGCATGACGTGGTCAAGGAGTGCCTGAAGAGCAGGATCATCGAGTCGGACTACGTCGGCATCGCGACAGATCAGAGCTGTAAACGCGCGTTCATAGAGGACGAAGGCTGGCTCGTCATTGTGCGCATTGCAGTAGATCAGACCGTCGACCAATCCATACGTCGGATCGGTCTCATAGAAATACCGTGACCACGGTTGGGATTGACGGTGGTCGCACTTGGCAACCGCGGCGACTGTCCCGGCCCGCATTGCACCACGGCCACGAAGATCCAGCAGGCGCAACGGTCGAACGATTGTTGGCATCGCAACGTGGACATTTCCGGTATCGACGATCCCAGAGTCCCCAAACACCTCGACGACACAGCTCGAGAAGGCTTCTGACAGGTCCGTTGACCAGGCACCATAGTAGACGGCTCGTTCGGGATCATCAGCAGGGGTACGGTTCTGCCCCTCACCGCGATGGTGATCGAACCGGGCTCGTGGGCCATTGAACCGAAACGTCAATGCGTCCGTGTTGTGCCGCGCTGGATCAAACAAGCGGACCAGAGTCGATCCGACAGCGAGATCGCAATAGACAGGTGAGACTCCGCGTTTGGGCGGAGGAAGACTCAGGAGCACCACCTCAGTTGATGCCGACTGCTCGCGCCAGTGCAACGACGCGCTCGACGTCGCCGGCCTTGAGGCACGCGAGCGGCGTTTCCCCATCCAGCATCCGGTTCGAACGTGTCAGCCAGCTCACCTTCGCCATCGGCGAGATGTCGAGTGCGCGGATCACCTCTGGCAACCCGGCGATGACTCCACCCTCGCCGTCAGGATCGAACTGCCAGATCGGAAAGCGCAACGCCCCGCGATCCATGACGGCCAGCAAGGTGCCACTCTCGACTCGATCGTGCGGGGTCTGTCGCGACGTGCCGAGGAGTTTCGCAACCTGCGTCGCTGTGATCGATTCGGCAAGCAGCTCTCGGCGACGCGCGAAGGATCGGGCAAGCACGTCAAGCCTGGCAGCCATTCGCTCCGCAGGCGTGAATGTTCGCCCAGCCATCAGTGCCGTAACCGCCGGAGACGCTGGTTCGGCAACCGCATCAAAAGCCCGGGCAGCACCTTCGAGCACCGCAACGACCTCGTCAGGTGAAAGTGAGTTCAGCCGCTCCTGGAAGCGCTGGAGGACAGCGTCAATTGACGGCTCGATAGCCTCAAGTTCAGGTGTCGCTGAAACTTCGACTGCGGCAACCACGGTGCACCTCCACGACTCACCATTAACGATAGCATTGGTGTAAGAGATGTCAAGTCAGATGCGCTGAATTGGACGGCCTCGGGGGCGAACTGCTGCGACGTAGCGAATGCATCGCATCCTAGTTCCATCGTAGACTGTCCAACGCAGGCAGGTGACCCACTGGAGAGTCACCCGCAGGAGGGAAGGACAGCGAAGCTTGGATACAGCGAAGCTTTTGCAGCAGTTGCAGTTCAGGAGCATCGGGCCGACGCGCGGTGGGCGTGTCGTCGCCGTGGCAGGGCACAAGAGCCAGCCGGCGACGTACTACTTCGGCTCAACTGGTGGTGGTGTCTGGAAGACGACCGACGCCGGGCAGTACTGGCGGAACATCTCCGACGGCTACTTCAAGCGCGCCTCGGTCGGTGGGATCGCCGTCGCCGAGTCGGACCCAAACGTCATCTACGTCGGGATGGGTGAGTCGACGATCCGCGGCAACGTCTCGCACGGCGACGGTGTTTACAAGAGCACCGATGCCGGGAAGACGTGGCAGCACCTGGGGCTGGAGAAGACGCGCAACATCGGCAAGGTGCGGATCGATCCGCGCGATCCCGACCGCGTCTACGTGGCCGCCTTTGGTCATGCACACGGCCCGAACAGCGAGCGTGGCCTCTACCGCTCACTGGATGGTGGCAAGACCTGGGACAACGTCCTGTTCGTCTCCGAGCGGGCCGGTGTCAACGACCTCTCGATCGACCCGAACAACCCACGCATCCTGTTCGCCGGGTCGTGGGAGGCCGAGCGCGGGCCGCACTTCATGTCCTCGGGTGGCGAAGGCTCCGGCCTCTGGCGCTCACGCGACGGTGGCAACTCCTGGGAGCGGCTGGACGACAAGCCGGGTCTGCCGAAGGGCATCAAGGGTAAAGTCAGCGTCGTCGTCTCGCCGGCCGATGGCGACCGCGTCTACGCGATGATCGAGCACGCCGACGGTGGCGTCTACATCTCCGACGACGGCGGCGAATCGTGGACGCGCGGTTCGGACAACCGCGACCTGCGCCAGCGCGCCTGGTACTACTCGCACATCTACGCCGATCCGCAGGACGCCGACACCGTCTGGGTCCTCAACGTCGAGATGTGGAAGTCGATTGATGGCGGCAAGACGTTCTTCCAGGTCCCGGCCCCGCACGGCGACAACCACGACCTCTGGATCGACCCGACCGATCCCAACCGGATGATCCTCGGCAACGACGGTGGTGGAACCATCTCTCACGACGGCGGCAAGGGCTGGTCGACGCTCTACAATCAGCCGACCGGTGAGTTCTATCATGTCACTGTCGACAGCCGTGTTCCGTACCGGGTGTACGGCGCCCAGCAGGACAATACGACGATGTCGGTCCCGAGCCAGTCGAACTACGACGCGATCATCTTCCCGGACTGGCTGGAAATTGGTGGTGGCGAGTCGGGCTACATCGCTGTCCACCCCGAGAACCCGGATGTCATTTACGCCGGCAGCATGCAGGGCTACCTGACCCGCTACGACCACGCCCGCGGCCAACTGCGCAACATCACCGTCTGGCCGGAGTCCTACATGGGCTGGGGCGCCCAGGACATGAAGTACCGCTTCAATTGGACCAGCCCGACCATCCTCTCGCCGCACAACCCGAACGTCCTTCTCACAGGCGCGAACGTCATCTTCAAGACGACCGACGAGGGCACGAGTTGGGAGCCAATCTCGCCTGACCTGACCCGTGGCGACCCCGAGACGCTGGGTCTCTCCGGTG